>TARA_R110002124_G_scaffold23376_3_pt1 | contig 13072 bp, 10 predicted proteins | sample TARA_R110002124 | Tara Oceans TARA_R110002124 (sample SAMEA4397445) | marine metagenome | biome: Polar Biome; feature: [SRF] surface water layer (ENVO:00010504); material: water (ENVO:00002006), including particulate matter (ENVO:01000060) such as... | depth 5 m | reverse complement strand
TGCTCCCAGCAACCTAAACGTTATTGAATTAAGTGTTAATTAAAAGCCTAACCAATCGTCTCTACGCTCTAGCGTAACTTGCGATACTTTCTCTACGACGACATCACCGCCGTTATAATTACCTTTATAGATATTGACCTGGTTAATTCCACGATGGTCTTCATTACTCCAATTAGCCGCTAAACACACGCCCTCTAATCCTTTAGGCACCCAGTTTTTATGCACGTACATGCCTTTTTTAACATTTTCACCGGTAATACCGCCGTTATCCTTTGCCCATTCCATTGCTTCTTTCATAAAGAAGGTTGAACAAACACCGCGCATATAATGATGAACACGCTCTTCTGTACCTGACTTATCAGACTGCTTAGATATTTCACGTACTAGCTTCATACCAGGCGCATCATCATTCCAAAAGGGTGTCATGGTCGGGAAAATATAATCCTTTATCCCTTCGCCCGCAGCGGCGAAGATATTCTTATCCCCGCCCCAAATATTCGACATAAATTGAATATCAGTACCTACGGTGTTACAAGATTTCACCAGTGAAAGCACTGAACCGCCTAAGTTACCAATGTAACCATAGTTAGAACCTGAACTTTTTAAACTTAAACATTGCGCCTTAAAGTCACCGGGTTTCATTGAAATAACAATCGATGGTTGTACATCAAAACCGAGTTCAGTAGCGTATTCCGCACATGCCGCTTTGGGTGCGTTAGGAAATGGATGATTGGCACCGATATGAGTGAATTTAGGCTTACCTTTTTCACCTTTGTCTTTCCAATCTTGTGCCGCCCATTGCACTAAACCACGACAAGCATCTGAGTAAGAGGCGCCATAAAAAAAGTTATAAGGTGCTGGTTTTTTAGTATGTGGATTTTTTCCGGTAGGATCAGTTAAATGACCAGAGTATGACGCTGAAAAAACTGGAATTTTATCTTTTGCAACAAAAGAAATTAACGCTTCAGTATCAGCGGTTCCCCAACCTTGCATCGCGACCATTTTTTTACGTGAATGCCATTTTTTATATGATGCGATGGCTTGCGGTACTTTGTAGGCATAGTCGATAGTTTCATATTCTAAGGTTGTGCCTTTAATACCACCGTTCGCATTAATGTAAGCGAGTGAATCTCGCACACCATCAGCATAGTTTTTACCCACAAAGGCTGTTGGTCCTGACATGTCGGCTAAATGTCCGACAAATACAGAATCTTCTGCTATTACCTGAGTGCTCATCCCCAAAGCACAGTATACGAATAGAGAACTTAATTTTGCTTTATGTTGCATGACTATTTCCTTCTTCTTTTAATGGCTATATTGCCAATGAATTGTTGTAATAATTTTTATTTATTCTTTCCCTTTCTATTCACACGGATTAGTAAGAAAAAGGGTAGAATTTCCAATAGTTTTTAATTTGTGCCCAACGATGTGCCATACCTTCGGGCTCAAAAATGAGGAATAAGATGATGACCAAACCTATTGCCATTTCTTTGATGTAAGCCAAACCATCAACCACGGCAGGAATATTGCCCCAGTCAGTCATTTTCATTAGGCCAACACCGCTTTCTAGCACTTCTGGCAAAAACACCATAAACACAACGCCCATTAACGTGCCTTTAATAGAACCCAAGCCACCAATAATGATCATCGCTAGAAATTGAATTGACATAAATAAGGTAAAACCTTCAGCAGACACATAGCCCAAGTAATGCGCATATAACGCACCACCAATACCGGCATAAAATGAAGAAACACCAAACGATAACAAGCGATATTTATTGAGTTTAATACCCATAATTTCTGCAGAAAGGTAATGATCTCTTACGGCAATAAACGCGCGCCCTTCTCGGCTACGCATTAAATTACAACCCCAGATATACATGAAAACTAAAGCAAATAATGCCACATAAAAAAAGCTTTCATCGGTATCAAAGACAAAGCCGAACAAACTAATAGGGTCTGCAGAAGAACCCGATGAACCACCTGAGAACCAGTCGGCACGTGCAAAAAAGTCTTCCAAAATAAATTGTGCTGCGAGTGTTGCTATTGCTAAATACAAACCTTTAATACGAGAAGCAGGTAAACCAAATATCATGCCCACCCCCATAGTTAAAAAACCGGCCAGTGGAATACAAAGCAATACCGGTATACCAAATGAAGTATTCAGCCAAGCGGATGCAAACGCACCAAAGCCAAAAAAAGCACCATGACCTAAGGATATTTGTCCGGTGTAACCAACGAGAATGTTTAACCCTAAAGCAGCTATGCCCAAATACGATATTTGAATAAATAGCGTCAAGTAGTAAGCGTCAACAACAAAAGGCGCAAGACATAGCAGTGCAATAGTAATCACTGCGATACTTTTGATGGTTTTAGTTTCAAAAATAGTATTATCTTGTTTATAGCTAGTACGAAAATCTCCGCACGGTCGCATTGTTAAACTCGACATAATTAACTCCTAAAAATTACATATAATATGCAATACACGAACAGAACTTTTTAATCCTTAGCGCTGCTCATGTTTTATTTTGAAATTGCAAATAGATTAAATTCGTTCAATATCTTTGGTTCCGAATAAACCGTACGGTTTAAACCAAAGAATAATTAACAATACATAGAATGGTGCGATGTCATACATGTTGCCGATATGAAGATATTGACTATCAAAAAACTCTGCCACATTCTCTAGCACGCCAATAATTAAGCCTCCAACAATAGCGCCAATAATGGAATCTAGTCCGCCAAGGATCACGGCTGGAAATACTTTAACCCCCATCACGGCTAGCGAATTTGAAACACCGTTTACCATGCCAATAACAATACCTGCGGTTGCCGATACTGTTGCAGCAATTCCCCAGCTCATAGCAAACACTTGCTTAACAGATATCCCTAAACTCTGAGCGATTTGTTGATCGAAAGCGGTTGCTCGCATCGCTAAACCATATTTGGAATATTTAAAGAATAAGAAGAACGCGACCATGATAATTAACGCTATCACTGTGCTCATTAAGTAAGCTGATTCGATATTCAAACCAAAAATTTGGATATTTTCAGTTTCAAATACTTTTGGAAAACTCTGTGCAGACACACCGAATATCCACTTCATTAACGCTTGGAAAAATATTGATAACCCAATGGTGACCATAATCACTGAAATAATGGGTTCGCCAATCATCGGCCTTAGTACAATCATTTGGATTAAAATACCAAATATTGCCATAAATACCATTGTTGCTAAAAAGCCGACGATAAATGGTAATTCCAAGTAAATCAGCATTGCCCAACAAACCCATGCACCAACCAATAGAAACTCACCTTGGGCAAAGTTAACCACTTGAGTGGATTTATAAACCAGTACAAAACACATACCAACTACGCCATACAGCAAGCCAACAATTAAACCATTGATAACCAGTTGGATTAATAATTCATAATTCATGATGCTCTCCGTTCTGATGTGAGTTCATTTGTTGATGTATCGGGATTAGGTAAAAGCGAAGCCACTGTAAGCGCTGTTTGAATACGCGTTTTAGTACCATCCTGAAAGACAATAACGGTATCAATATCAACCTTTTCTTTGTCTTCATAGATAGATGAAATAATATCGCCGTATTTATCGGCAATAACCCCACGCCTCACTTTACGTGTACGTGTTAATTCACCATCATCGGCATCAAGCTCTTTATAAAGTAGTAAAAACTTATGGATTTTTTGTGCTTCAGGCAGTGATTCATTAACACGTGCAATCTCTTCACTCATTTTTTCATACACCTGGGGGAGCGTAGATAAATTGGTGTAGTTAGTGAATGCATAACCTTGTTGTTCCGCCCATTTGGCGACAATGCTAAAGCGAATACAGATAAGAGCAGAAAGATACGGACGATCTTTTCCTAAGATGACGGCTTCACCGATAAATGATGAAAACTTCAATTTATTTTCAATATATTGTGGTGAGTACTGGACGCCATTGCTGGTACAAGCAAGATCTTTAATACGATCAATGACCACTAGGTGGCCAGACGGTTTAAAGTAGCCTGCATCACCTGTTTGCATCCAACCATCAATAACATCTTCGTCATACGCTTTTTGGTTATTTAAGTAGCCTGTAAACATTCCAACTGTTTTAGCAATAATTTCACCAACGCCTTCTTCATCAGTGTTAATGACTTTTACTTGGGCATTATCAAAAGCAACCCCTACACTATCGTAATCAACATCACCTTCATGATGAATTGTGTAGGCACCACACATTTCAGTTTGTCCATAAAGTTGACGTAACGGCACTCCGATAGTTTGGAAAAACCTAAAAGTATCAGGTCCCATAGCAGCCCCGCCCGTAGCAGCGGATTTTAAAAATGAAAAACCCAACCTATCGCGTAGAGCTTTCATCAATAAGACATCAGCAAGCCAAGACTTTTTACCCTGTGCTTGGCTCTCTTTAGCCAACTTCATAGCATAGTTAAACAGTTTTCTTTTAAGGGGGGTTGAATCCATCATACGCGCTTGAACATCTGCCAATATGCCTTCCCAAACGCGAGGCGCAAGCAAAACAAAACTCGGACCAATTTCACGTAAGTCAGACATTAAGGTTTCTTGCTCTTCAACAAAGTTGACAATTTGGCGGGCTATCAACGCTTGACCAACGGCATAAACCTGTTCCATGATCCAAGGTAATGGCAGCACAGAAACATAATTATCACCCGCATTACGAGGATCGGCTCTTAAGTAAGCGCTACAGTGCTTAACAAAATTTCCTCCATTTAACAGGGCAATTTTAGGTTTAGACGTGGTACCTGATGTCGTGCAGTAAATAGCTGTATCTTCTGGCGTTGTTGCTGCAACTAATTGGCCATAATACGTTGGTTGTGCTTTATCAATTTCTTGACCACGTTTATAAAGTGTCTCTATGTCAATAAGGCGTGGATCATCATATTTACGCATACCTCGTGGGTCGCAATATACAATGTACTTCACTTTAGGAATGCCATCACCAAGCTCAAGTAACTTGTCACATTGCTCTTCATTCTCAGCAATAACAACAGTCGCGCCACTGCTATCGAGTAGGTAAATCACCTCGTCATGCATCGAGTCTTGATAGATTCCAATCGAATAACATCGCATCGCATGGGCAGCGACTTCGCCCCACACCCATTCAGGTCTATTATCACCAAGCAAGGCAATAGCATCGCCTTTTTCTACTCCCATATCGAGTAAAGCTGTTGATAGCCATTTCACACGATTGTTATAGTCATTCCAGGTGAATTCATTCCAAATACCAAACTCTTTCTCACGCATTGACACATCGTTAGGCCAATTTTTTGCATTATGTTGTAAAATTTTAGGGAAAGTATTTAAACTTTCCATTTCAAAATCATTTTCATTATTGCTAATTGATGAAGCCATTAGTTAACCCCCTCTAATTGCAATATGTCTTCTTCCTCTTCTTCAAGACCAAGATAAGCACGCTTAACATATGGATCAGCCATCACTTCATCAGGTAAACCACAAATCAGTTTCTTGCCAAAATCAAGTACCATGACTTCATGAGAAATATCCATAACCACCCCCATGTCGTGCTCAATCATTACCACGGTAATACCAAACTCTTCATTCAAATCGAGAATGTATCTGGCCATATCTTCTTTTTCTTCAAGGTTCATGCCCGCCATGGGTTCATCTAAAAGAATTAATTTCGGGTTTAATGCCATTGCACGAGCAAGCTCTACACGTTTGCGTAAGCCGTAAGATAATGTGCCTGCAATTGATTTTCGAATATGAGAGATTTCTAAAAAATCAATAATCTCTTCCACTTTCCGACGATGTGCTAACTCTTCTTTTTGTGCACCAGACACCCAATATAAAGGTCCTGTAAGCCAATTATTTTTTAGCAGGTGATGACGACCAACCATAATATTGTCTAATACCGACATATGCCCAAATAAGGCTAAATTTTGAAAAGTACGTCCCATACCAAGATCGGCACGGTCATTGGGGCGTAAATCGGTAACATTTTTACCATCAAAGATTATTTTTCCACTATTAGGACGATAGCGCCCCGAAATGCAATTGAGCATTGAAGTTTTACCCGCTCCATTTGGCCCTATAATGGAAAAAACTGAGCCTTTTTTTACTGAAAAGCTAACATCAGTAAGGGCTTTCACACCACCAAACGCCAGTGATATTTGCTCTATATTGAGTATTGACGCAGTCATACTCAACCTCCTAAATTCAAGTGGGGATAAAATTCTGTCACAACTATTATGTTAAAAAATAGAGGGGGAAAACCCCCTCGCAAACGCAACAAAGATTGGGAAAGTTACGTAAATTTAAACAGTAGAATTGATAACGAGATCACAGTGCGTATCTCATGGTTGCTTGTATGTAGTTAGAATTTTTATCTAGCTCATCAAGAGAAAAGTTACCGACTTCAAAACCTACCGTGAGTTCCTTCGTTAAGTCTTGAAACAGATTAACTCCCCACTGTGTACGTTCTCGATTTGAAACATCACCTTCGACTTTTCCGTACAAAACAGTTGAGCGTAAAGATTCAGTCCAAAAATGGCGGTAAGCAACAAGTACAGAGGTTAAATCTTCCACTTCTTCACCATAAAGATCTTTAACAGCAGCAACGCCAACATAGCGACCTAGTTCACCTTTATGAAATTGGAAACGGATATCATCCTTACCCGTGGTGTTAATTCGACCGGCAATTGAGGCACCAAAAGCGGATTCACTATTTCCTAAACTGGTATTTAATTGACGTGCGAGACCCGAAACAGAAATACTGCCCCAGTCCCCTTCAATATTATATCGAGCAATAACATCCGGTACGCTGTCATTAGCGGTATCACCCCCCCAACTTTCTGGATTTTCAATTGCTACTTGAAAATTACCCATGTTATAGCGAATTTGGCCCTGGCGAATGAACACTAAGCCGGTAGTTGCACCAGCAAAATCAGCGGACTCAGGAATAGCACTTGTATTCATAAACGTTGACCACGTTTGACCAACCGTTAACTCTTTATATTTAACAAAAGCATGACGGATACGTGGATGGGCTGAATTAGAAACTATTTCATTACCGCCACCCCCCCAAAAATCCATTTCGATAAAACCCATAACATCGCCATGAACATATTTGGTATTGAAGCGTGTTTCGTTGGCAAAAATTTTAAATTTAGAAGCATCTTCGGTAAGTGGTTCGCCATCTCCTATCCAAAAATCTTTATAAGCAACATCACCATCAACATAACGAGCATCAATTTTAATGTAACCACCAAAAGTTAATTTATCATCTTCTGTTAAGTCAATTTCGTAGCCAGCAAACGCAGAACTTGTTGCTGCCATAAACGAAGATGCAAGTAGAATTTTTTTATATTTTGAATTAAACATTTAACTATTTCCCCTTGTATTTGTTTAATCAATACTATGGCAGTCGAACAAATCGACAATTGGAAATAAGGCCTAGCACCTAACACTTAGTCCTTTAGTCCAATTCCGTATAATTAATCTTGTGAGGGAAAATAGCTAAAGTTAAGATGAACAAATAAAATCAACTGGCGTGATAATAAGGAATATATGTTTTCAAATTGGCTATTGGTAAGCGTAAGCATTGGCTATATCAGCTTATTGTTTCTCATTGCCTATTTAGGTGGAAAATATCGCCATAAATTATTAGAAAAACAAAATGCAATTATCTATGCATTATCGCTTGGTGTTTATTGCACCTCTTGGGGGTTTTTAGGCACATCGGCACAAGCAGCAAATAATTCATTTACTTATATTTCGGTATATCTCGCACCAATATTATTATTTATTTTTGCATGGCCCTTTATTCAACGCATAATAACAACAAGTCTCAAGCTCAAGATCACTTCCATTGCGGACCTACTTTCCGCCCGTTTTGGTAAATCCCAAAGCTTGGCATTTGTTGTCACGCTAGTTGCGTTAATTGGTACTTTGCCTTATATAGCCTTACAGCTAAAAGCTATTGTTTACTCATACAAAATATTACAGCAAAATCAAGATCTTAATGTTTGGCAGATTGGTCTGGTTGTGAGTGGCATTTTGGCAGGCTTCACGATTATATTTGGCATAAGAACCATAGATGTTACTGAGCGTCATCCCGGTGTAATGATCGCTATTGCTTTTGAGTCTGTCGTTAAATTAATCGCTTTTTTATTGGTGGGCCTCTTTGTTTCCTTCGTCATCTATGATTCACCCATCGACATTTGGCGACTATCACAAAACAATATTTCATTTACACAACAATTTGATAGCAGCAGCCTGATCGGTATGGTGGGTTTATTAATTATCGTGATGTCTGCCTTCCTATGTTTACCAAGACAATTTCAAGTAATGTTTGTTGAAATTAAGGAAAAAAAAACCAGTAATTTAGCAAGATGGTTGCTCCCCATCTACATTATTGTTTTTGCTTTTTTTGCTGGCCCGATAGGCCTTGCAGGGACATTAAATTATGGTCAATCAATAGATGCAGACGCTTATGTGTTGTTTCTTCCGGCCTATAACGGGCAAGTATGGCTTTCTTTATTTGCTTTTCTTGGCGCCATTTCTGCTGCTAGCTCTATGGTTATCGTGTCGACAATAGCGTTAAGCACGATGTTAAGTAACGAAATAGTATTCCCATTAATGTTCAAGTTAGCACCACGAAAAAATCATGATTTTCTACATTTTCAATCACGCTTATTACTGATCCGTAAAGCCCTTGTCATTGCAGTGATCACACTCAGTTATTGTATGTTACTACTTTCTCCTCCTGACACATTAGCGTCATTGGGGGAAGTTGCATTTGGGGCTATCGCACAAATTGGTCCAGCTCTTTTAGCCGCTTTTTTCTGGCGAAGAGCGACTCAAAAAGGTGTGTTATGGGGAATAGTAAGCGGGTTTTCTATCTGGACATTATTGAATTTATTACCACAACTTGGCTTCTACCAACATCCTTTAACGCATACAGGCTGGCCTGAAACAACCATGGTGACACTCTTTGGCCTCTGCATTAACATCTTAGTACTGTATATTGTTTCACTACTAACACGGCAAAGTATCCGTGAAGAAATGCAGAGTAAATTTTTTTATAAAGAAGATAAAAATCAGCTCCCTTATTTACCTAAGCAACCTAAAGTTGATCTGCTCGAATTAGAATATCTCGTTGCACGCTTTATAGGCCAAGAAAAATCAACCGATTGCTTTGCACAATTTAATCAATCACACAAAAATAAAAAACATAAAACCTACAACGAAGCCTTGTTATTTCATGCAGAAAACACTCTCGCCAGTGTTATGGGCTCAGCATCTGCAAAGCTCGTTATTTCCTTCGCTTTAGGTGGTCGCGACATAGCATTTGACCAAGTAGCCCAAATTGTTAAAGACAATTCAACACAGCAGTTAGAATTTAGCCGTTCGGTATTACAAGGAGCAATAGAGAATACCAGTGAAGGTATATCAGTCATTGACGGAAATTTAAATTTAGTCGCATGGAATAAACAATATCTCGACATTTTTAATTATCCCAAAGATCTGGTTTATATCGGTTGCCCAATAAGCCAACTTATTCGTTATAACCTCGCTAATCAAAAACACTACATACTCGATATTGAAGCCCAAGTTCAAAAACGATTACAATTTATAAGGGCTGGTAGTAAACATAAGTCAGAGCGAAAACTACCAAATGATAAAATCATTAACATTGAGGGGAACCCAATACCCGGCGGTGGTTTTGTGATGATTTTCTCCGATATTACGGAGTTTCGTCAAACAGAGAATTACCTTAAAGAAGAGAACACTGACCTTGAAAGTCGCGTATTATCACGCACTAAAGAATTAGAGCAAGCAAACTTAGAACTCGAAAACGCCAACCGAGAATTAGCGCATGCGCAGCTTAAAGCAGAGCAAGCGCATTTGAAAAAAAGTCAATATTTACGTGCCTGTAGCCATGACTTATTGCAACCATTATCCGCTGCTCGACTATTTTCATCTGCTGTATGTTTAAGTTCAAGAGTGTCCCGACAAGAACGACAGCAAATAAAACAAATAGACAATTCACTCGAGATAGCAAACAATTTACTCTTAGACTTAAATGAAATAGCCCGTATCGAAAGTGGCAATATAATCCCGGATATTTCGATCATCTGTGTTGAACAATTATTTTCTATGTTGCAGTCAGAGTTTTCAGTGCTAACTAAAGATTACCATATCGATTTTCATTGTCATTCAAGTAAGTTATACATCAAAAGTGATTTAACGTTATTAGTAAGAATTGTGCAAAACTTCCTAAGTAATGCCTTTCGTTATGCTAACCATGGCAAGGTATTATTAGGCTGTCGTCGTAAAGGTCAAAATTTATGTATACAGGTACTCGATAATGGACCAGGAATACCTGAAGATAAGCAACAACAAGTATTTGAACAATTCACTCAGTTATCAACAAATTTGGTAGGACCTAAAGGCTTAGGTTTAGGACTAAACATAGCACAAAGTTTAGCCAACATTTTGCAGCATGACCTTGGACTCATCTCAAAAGTAGGATGCGGTTGCTTATTTAGCGTTGAAGTTCCCATTGCCAAAGAGCCAAAAATAATACAAGCAAAAGCTACTCGTGCCAGTGCAACTTTACAAGGGGTAGGCGTACTTTGCATTGACAACGAGATTGATGTAATTTCGGGCATGAGTGACTTATTAACCGCGTGGAAATGTCGAGTTTTTACTGCCCGCACTGCTAAGCAGGCACTTGAAATTTATCAGGCTCACGAAGAAGATATCGATATATTATTAGTAGATTATCAATTGGTTGACGAAAAGCAAAGTGATTATCTTCAATACAAAAACTCACATAAAAGAACCAATTTCTCAAATAATCACAATAAGAATAATCGCTGTGCTAATGACAATAGACTTAATGGCATTGAGTTAATTGCTTGTCTACGGGCGAAAAGTCATTACCCACTACCTGCAATATTAATTACTGCGACAACAGATGAGTCCGTATTAGTACAAGCACAACAAGCTGATATAGGCTATTTAAGGAAGATCATAAAACCACTCGCTTTACGTGCTTTAATGAGCTCATTATTGACGAGAAAACTAGAGCAAAATTACATTCCTAACTCATTCAATTAGCACAATCGCTACTGTGTAAAAGATGCATTTGCCATTTGACGATCATTTAATAGAATAACGGCTTGTGTGCGATTTTTTACGCCTAGCTTTAAAAATATAGTACTTGCATGGCTTTTTATTGTGGATTCAGAAAGATTAAGCTCATAAGCTATTTGCTTATTAAGCAAACCTTCAGCAAACATCAATAATATTTTCCGTTGCTGTGGTGTTAATGATGTCAACTTATCTTCTTGTTCTACGATATCATCATCAGGATTATAACTTCCGATTGGCGTCCATAACTTCCCGTTAATAACATCATTAATTGCTTTGATCATTGTCGGTACAGGTGTCGACTTAGGTATAAACCCCGCAGCACCTAAGTTCATGGCCTTACGAATCGTCTCAGGCTCTTCAAAACCAGAAATAACAATCACACCAATTTCTGGATATGTGTGTCGAATATTAATCAAAGTGTTAAAACCTTGTGCCCCCGGGATATCAAGATCAAGTAGTATCAGATCGATATCAGAGGTTTCTTGCAATTTTTGCTCTAATTCAGGAATCGTCTGTGCTTCAAGTAAACAAGAACAAACAAAGCTAGACTTCAACATGAACGACAATGCTTGTCTAAAAAGTGGGTGGTCATCTGCGATAATGATCTTAGTATTTAATGTCATTTTATAACTTAATATTTAGATTGATGAGCTTTTAGTGTTAGCTAAGTAAATGTGCGCCAAGCTAGTGTTAACTCGATAAGGTAACAATATTATAAATAACTTCAATGGCAATTATGGCAAACAAGACTAAAGGACTAAGCCATCAAACGTAAAAAAGCACGTTTAAACGACAAAGCACAGGCGTGTTTTAACGGATTCGACAGCCTCAGTTAAGACATAATAAGCTAACGAGTAAGCAGAAATGAAAAACGGAAAAGGTATACCTAAGAGTTTACATTTAATGTATTTTTTTAGTTAGAGATCAAAGAATGACGGCTGCTAAAGCAAGTTTAAATTGAGGTGTTAGCGCTCAAATGCTTGGTTACAGGCTCAAACAATCAAATTAAAATGCTAAAGGATATTGCCAAATTTAGTGACAATACTTATGGTGAACGACGTATTAAAGTCGTACGTAATAGCTTAGGTTCTGGTAAGTTGAGGGATAATAGCTAACTTACCAGTGAGGCGCTAACAATGTCATTTGGCCACATGAATAAAAAAGGTTGTTGTGAGGGTTATGCTGTTGCAAAAATATTTTTGGGTAGCTATATGCAAGATCGTGTATCTGGAGAAACGATGAAGCTCTTTAAGATGCACTAGTTGTGGTGATGAATTGCATCACAATGTGTACAAGGATAACTGATGCCATTATTACTTAATGAATCAAAGGCATGGTGATTTTGAATTGAAATTCATGTGTTTGAAAAACAGCCTAACAGAGGTGTTTGAATTTACATGACTAGGCCAGATAACAGCTCGACTTGTTGATGCTCATCGTCAGTTAGTGCACCGTAATCTCTTGGGTATGACCAACCATAACCCCAGCGAAATTGAGTAGGTAAATAAGGCGTACCACCCACTCTTACTCCGGCTAACATCAATAAAGCAATTTGTGGCTGACCCACGTTTGTGACACAAGCACGTAACGCTTTATCTGATGCGAGGCGTTCATCAAATGTGCCGCCTTTCCAATAGTCGTAATCATGTTTTTGACAGCATGCCAACCATAATTCACTTTGCTCGAAAGTCCCATTAGGAAACGCACTGCAACCATCACTGGTGAAAGGTGTTAGCGCGTCAGCCTGTGCAAAATTGACTAGCATCGACACACTGGCGAAAACCATAGCAGTGCAATTTAAGCAATATTTGTTCACTTTTAACATCCAGCTTTGATTATTCACACATTATGATCCACAGCAGCGATGACAGTAATTGAATAAAACGTTGCTTGTTGATTG
>TARA_R110002124_G_scaffold140298_3_pt1 | contig 13072 bp, 16 predicted proteins | sample TARA_R110002124 | Tara Oceans TARA_R110002124 (sample SAMEA4397445) | marine metagenome | biome: Polar Biome; feature: [SRF] surface water layer (ENVO:00010504); material: water (ENVO:00002006), including particulate matter (ENVO:01000060) such as... | depth 5 m | reverse complement strand
TTTTTAAAATATTCTTTTTCTTTTATGAATTCTTCATTTATTTCTTCTTTTTCTTTGCCTTTAGCAATTAGATGATATGTTTTAGGAAAAAGAATTTGATAGCTTGCATTCTGGCTTATTCTTAGCTGGTTAAGCATTTTTTCTGATGATATTTCTATTGCTTTAAAAAAACTTGCCAAATCAAAAGCGCCAGGAAGTTGTCTATCTGTATTTTTATCTTCATACCCGCCTAAGTTTTCAAAATAAGCATCTACTATTCTACAAACAGGTGCAGCTGAAGGGAAAAACATTATATCGAGAGTTTTTTCTATCTTGTTTATTATTGCTTCTTTATCACTGGAATTACTCATAAATTTTCTAATTGCTGTATTGTACTGGAGATTTTCATCAGGTGTCATTGTCATTCCTGTTGATAAAAACCTATCAAGCTTTTCAAGAAAAGATTTTTTTGACAGCCCAGTTGGGTTATAGTAAAGTGCTCTATTTAAAAAGAATATTATTTTTCCGACCACTGAATTATTAGTTGACTTTTTTAAACTTTCTAATTTACAACGATATCTGTCGTCACTAGATCTAAACTCAGGCCCTTCGGGTTTTCTTATCTTAAAAGCTTCTCTAATTATTTTTCTAATGCCTTCTTCAGAGAGTATCATTCTTAACCTCTTAGCATCATTCTTCTAACTTTTCTTCTTAGCAATGTTAGATCTTGTGACTCGTTTACTCTTATTGGAGGGGTTGTGTCTTCCTGCTCTTCTTCGCTTGGTTCTTTGGCTTGCATTTCAGGAGAATCTTCTACCGGTTCTTCTACGGGCTCTTCAGCTGGTTCTTCATCTGGCTCTTCTTGTCCTTGAAAACTTATTGAAACAGGAGGCTCACTAGGATCTTGTGCTTCCTTACCTTGAACCTGGCCAGATATGATATCAGAAAATGCTTCTAGAAAAACAAAAAGAGCTTTTCTTTCAGCATCAGAAAGCTTGTCATAGTAGTCTGCTGCTTGCTTTTTAATACCAGAGTCTTTGAGTGACTTGCCAGACCTTAAAGTGTTTATTGCCCTTGTAATGGAGTCAAATGAAACGCCGGCGTCAACAAAATCTTCTTCTGCCTCAACTTCTTCTTCTGCCTCAACTTCTTCTTCTGCCTCAACTTCTTCTTCGTCTTCTTGTTCAGAAAGATTTCCAAATAGTTTTTCATCACTACTGTATTGACTTAAATAGTCCCTTGTTGTAGGATCAGCATTTTCATTTATTCTTTTTGATACTCCGACAGCTTCACTAGAAATAATCTTAAGCAAGCTTAGCAGCTCATTTTCGTTTTTAATTTTGATCATTTTAAATACCTCAATTACTCACCTATAACTATCTTTAATAAATAGCAACTTCTTTCATTTTGTCTAATAAGCTCGTAGTTATCGTTTTTCACATGCAATGAGTTTAGTATTCCATCAGGCGCGTTTATACTAAAATTAACAACTGAATTTAAAAGCGTTGAAAGATACCCGTAAGATTCGTGAATTTCTATTACGAGTGATTCTACAAATTTTTCTTTTTTAAAGCTTACAAATTTAAAGTTATGAGAAAAATTTTGAAATTTAGCATTAACATAGACTATTTCACTTTTTAACTTTTTATTTTTTTCGCTTTCATCAAGTAAGTTTTCTTCTGTTACTCTTCCTTTTAGTGCATCACTGACAAAAAATGACAACTAAAACTCCTGAATGAATTTAATATCTTCATATACTTCATCAATAAATTTTGCTAGCTTAAGATCCATTTCAGATATTTCATTAATATTATGAGTGTAGAGTTCTACTTTGACATAATCACTGCCTACCTCTAAAAGCGGATGATGCATCATGATATCTGACTCTTTAAGTGCTTCTAAAACAAAGTATCTCAAATGCTTATGTTTTTCAAAAGAAAACCTTTTAGATAGAACGGTTTTGTAAAAATCAGAAACTTCTTCCCATTCAGATTTACTAGCTTCAACAGGTAATTCAGGAATATTTCTAATTCCTTGAAATTTATCAGTAAATAAATTTTGCATACCAGATGAAAAGCCAAAATCTTCATTTAGTATTTTTGACTTTTTTTGTATCTGGCTATATAGGTTTTTCATTTTTTCCTCTACAAGCTTGTGTCTTGAATGTGCATGCCAATTGCTTGTATAACTACATCTCTCATTTGTTTTTTATTTTTGACTAGTTTTTTAACTTCTTTATCAGAATAGTCTTTGATTGACTCTATTTCTGTTTGAATAGCTGAGTTTATGCCGGTATCAACCTTGTCTGTCATTTCTTTAACATCTGCTTTCTTACCATTGATCATTTGATCGCCTACTTTAAGTAGTTTATCAAAAATTTGTTTTGCTGTTGCTTTTCTTTCTTCCATTGTTGAAGCACCGCCGCTATTTTTATCAGAAATTGCTGTAAACCAGCACACAAAGTTTTTAGCTGCTGGATTCATTTTTCCAAAGTCAGGCATTCTTTTAACTCTTCCGACAAAAGGATAGATTGTTTTTACCTGGAAATCTTTCATGTTCTTTTCTAAAAATTTTGCTTTTGTTTCTTTAACGCCTAATTCTGTTGCAGTTACGTATGCTGCGTCTTGCGCTTCTCTTAGATCAATGCCAGAAAATTCAGAACTCATCATTTTAATCATTTCTTTTTCTACTTGAACAGCGCTTCTCACAACCTTTGTTGCAATTGCCTTATTGATGCTGTTAAAATCTAAATCAGGAATTTTTTGAAGACCACCGCCTCGAAGAGTTTTGCCCATAATACTACCTACGATATTTCTAACAATACTGGGCCCAGCAGCACCTGAGTCGACTAAAAAGTCCAAGTCTTCAGATGCAATATTCTGAAGTAGTGTTTCGCCGCCTCTTGTAGCAGGTCTTTCAACTTCATCACGCTGGCCTTCAAAGTCAACTTTTTCTGGCATTCCGTAAACTATTCTCGTAACTGCAGAAATACCTACTTCTTCGCTAGCAGCTGCTCTAATTACGTCTGATGCTAAATCTTTAACTTGCTGTTCACTATAGTAGGGTGTGTACTTTTTTAAACTTCCTATTTCTTCTTTTGTTAGTCCAGTACTTTCGATTTCCTTTATTTGTTTTTCAGCTGTTGGTGCCAGTTCTGACATTATGTCATTATAAACATTGACATAGTTTATATCTTCTGAGCTTGCATCGTCATCTCTTAACGCATCGAAAGCAAGTTTTTGCTTTCTACTAAGCACTCTGTAGTCATAGTCTCTAAAAGATGAAGAAGAGCCATCATCATTCTGCATAATTCTTGAAGCTATTTCGTCTGTGAATGCTAACTTCTTTTCTTCTTCGGGAATGTTTGGATCTTCTAGTCTTGCTTGAAGATCTGCAAAATCTTCATCTGACATGATTTCGCCTTGTTCTTTTTCTACGTTTGCTTCTTCAAACTTTTGATCAACGTATGCACTTACATCTTCTACTATGTTTTTCTTATCAATTGTAAAAGTTGACTTTGCTTTTCCTGTACCTTGTGTAAAGTTAAAAGAATCATTCCCTGAAAGACCTGCAATTATTTGCTGGATGGCTGAGTCTCTTGCTTCGTTTTCTAAGTCTGAAGATAGCTCTCTTTTTTCCAACTTAAACTCATCAGATTTTACAATTGCGTAAGCAACGACTGCATCAACTATGGCCTGCCTAAGTGTTTTTTCTTGCCCAGCATGTTCAATTTTTTCACTAGGATCTAATCTGCGCTGAGAAAAGACTGTTTTGTTTGGTATGCTAAAAGGTTCTTTTTTAATTTGCGCTGAAAACCCTGTATCTATAATCTTGGAAAGTGCTTCTGAATCTGAAGCAGCTACGTTTCTTGTGAGCGCACCGTACTTTGGGTCGTAAAGAATTGACTGCACAACTCTATTGGATACTTGGTCTAAAAATTTAACAATAGTTAAGCCACTTTGTTCATACTGTGTATAGCCCGCGTTAACTAATTCTGCAAACTTATCAGAGACTTCTGATAATGACCCGGCGCTACCCGATCCGTACTTATTAATAAACTTAATAACCCTAGGCTTCCAGAATTCTTCTGTTTTCTTTTTTGCAGGAAGCTTATAAGTTACTTCATCGTTTGTGTTAATTTCATTATTTAGTATACCTTTCCACGAACTTGCCTCACCTTCTGATGATGTGGACTCTTCAGTACCTGCGCCACCATATCCAAATTTTGCTGCGTGCTGTGTTCCTATTATTCTAGAGACAACATCCATTGAATCAATTACACTTTGCGAAACAGCTTGAAGACCAAACATCTCACCAGATTCTACTTTTGAAATTAAGTCACTCCAGTAGTTTTGACTTAGGACTTTTGATCTAGTACTGTCAGTGTCATCTCTATCTAAGTCTTTACCTCCGCTTGCAATGTCGCTTGCAATGTCTCCTAGCATTTTATCTGCTTCATCATCTGTTAGTTCTGGAAGCTCATCATCATCTTCTAAGTCAATAGCATCTGTGTCGAGATTTTTTCTAGTGCTTGCAGAGGCTGTAGGCGCTGTTGCAAGCTTGCCAGAAGTGCTTGATTCTATTTCATAACTGCCCTGAAGTGCTGATTCAATCTGGTCATAAGCGACACCGTATCTATCAGCAAGTCTTTGCACGTCTAGCGTTAAGTCGTAATAAGGATCTTCTTTAAGCTTTTCAGATATTTCTACAAAAAGAGGATCAGACATTACATCTTCCATGCCTCCATATCCGCCTAACTCTGAGTCGAACTTATCGTCTGTTTGATCCATTCCATCGTATGATGTATCTCTGTACCTATCGTCGCCGTCATCATCAAAAAATCCGCCAGGTGTATATGCCTCAGCAATCATTGCATCTTCAGCTTTATCCAGCGACATATCCAAGCTTTTATGAAGCAACCTGTAAAAATGTTCAATCTGAGATGAAGGTACTTCTTGTGAAATTCTTTCAGCTGCTGCTCTTAATTCTCTCATTGTTGCAGGTACATACTCGGGATCTTCTACAGGCGGCGCTGCAGTAGACAGTTGTGTTGCCATTTGGGCATCAGGGACAACCGGGCCGTCATTGATGTCAAATGGGTGCACAAAATTTCCACCTGGATTGTCACCGTACGTTCTGTTTTCTGTTAGCTTTGACTTTAACAAATTGAACAGTACAGACTTTTTAACTTTTACTTTCATAGAGATCTCCGTTTTTCTTTATTAAGTATCTTCTAAATATAGATTTTTATTAATTTGCTGCTTGATTTACAGAATATGTAACAGCAACTGTTGTACCAACGCCTAGCATAAATGCGCTGTATGTCGCCCATCTTTGCCACACGTCTCTTTTTTTATCTTTTTTGATTTGAAGGTCACGTGATTTTATCATTATTTGATACATTTCAACTTCAGATTCGTATCTTATATTTAAAAGATCATAACTGAGTTGTTGATTTGCTTTAAATTTTTTAAAATCAAATTCTGCATCAATTTCGCATTGTACAATATCTCTTTCGTGCTGAGAAATTATTTTTGCGAGTGCTTCGTTTGTCAATATTTTACCTGAAAACGGAGCTTGCTCACCTTCTTCTATATTAACAAAATCAGGATTGGCTAGCGCCAATCCCGATATAAGTAAAAAGAATTTCATGTTTTACTCTCCTTCTAAGTCGTACTCTTCCTTAAGAATATTATCAAGCTTATCAGGATCTTTTAATAATTCTTTTTTTCTTTTAATCATTTTTTCATCAGCTAATTTTTCTGATTTGCTTCTATCTTTTTCTGCATTGTTTACTGCTTCTTGGTTTTTTGCAACTGCATTAACAGTTTCTTTTTGCTGTTTTATTCTTGCTTTTTCTTTTGCACGAGCATCATCTTTAAGAACTTTTTCTCTACTTCCAGAAGTTCCCCACACTACCCCTATCAGTAAAAATAAAAATGCAACAAAAATTTCCCAATACTCAATTGCTAATTCTTTGATTTTAATTAAGTATTTCATTTATTTTCCGTGACGCCACACCTGAACTGCATCAATTGCAGACTGCCCTCCAATGTAAAACATTGCAATCATACCCCATGTATCAGGATCCAAGCCAGCACCAATCAATAGTCCTGTTGCAGTCAAGAAAACAAGTAATTTTCTAGAAACAAGCTTTTCTTGAAATGCATCCAGCGCACCTTTCTTCTCACTGTCAGCGTAAAGAGAACTTGTAAGATTATTTAAAACACCTTCTTTGACTACATCTTTTTCTTCTTCTACAATATCTGTATTTTCAGACATTACAATCTCCTTATTTTAATGGATCTTCTTGTTCAAGCATGTCAAAAATTGATTTGACATCTGCTTTTGAAAACTTTTTTTCTGTTTTATTCTTTTTATTTTCTGCAACCTGATCTAAGAGTCTAAGCATATGTGGGCTTTCTGATAGGATTTGCTGAACAAACTCTTCAAATACTTCTTGCATTGAAAGGCTTCTTTCGAAACAAGCAATTCTAAAAGCGGCATGTGCGTCTTTAGATATATTAAAATGCACAGATTTTTTATTAAACCTTTCTGTTCTAGAAGACAATCAACCTCCTCCGGCCGGAAGGCTTCCAGTGCCTCCTGCAAAAGCTCCAACTGCATAGTCGTCTTCTTTTACATCAGGAACATTACTAAACTCAACAGGTTCAATTCCGTATGTCTGAACTAGAGTATCGCTAAATGCTTGGACAAAAGCGTCGCCGTAATTTTCATCAAGGAATGTTTTTGCTCTATTGAGGACAGCTTCTTCTACATTTAACAAACTCTTGTAGTTGTTTAGAAGTCTAACAACTCTATTTGCAAACTTATCGATATCCAAGTCAGGTACTTCTTGATCATCTGCAGGTTCTGTCACAGACATGTTTTCGCTACCAGACGGTTCTGCTGGTTCGTCTGCAACTTCATCTTCTGCTTCAACTTCGGATTCAATAGCTTCGTCTTCAACTGGGTCGTCTGGTGGGGCTGCTTCATCTTCTTGTTCAAGTAAAAATCTTAGATTAAGACTACTCAAAGACTCATTTAATGAAGGCTCTGATCTTATTGAAGAAGTTTCATATCTTAAAAGTAGCGCATCAATTTGGTCATCGACAGAATCTTTTGCAGGTTTGCTTTTTAACTTAGGTTTTCTAAAACTAACTGGGTCTTCAGGCGTATCCGCTCCAGCAGTCTTTGGTGCCTCTTGTTCAAGTATTCTTCTTTTAAAGCTTTCTGAAAAAAGCTGTTTTAATTCTGATCTTTTCATTTTAGACACCTCTGATAATATTTAAAACTTTGTCTGCTTTTTCAAATCTTGATTCAACAACTGTCCATCTAAGTTGTTTCATCATAGCATTCATGTAAGAACTTGCATCTTTAAGATAGTCTCTATAATATGCATGTTGCCACAGATCCATAACGATAACTGGGTACATGCCTGCAGGTACATTTTGAGAATGAAGATCGATCACGCAGTTCATATAAGATTGCGTATAGATGTTTAGGTAAGTAACTGCCCACCCGCATCTTGAGGACATTCCGCAAGCAATAAAATCGCGTTGCCAATCATCAAAAGTTCCAAAGTCTCTGTTTAGTCGCATATAAGACAAAGAATCCATGGATATTCTAGAATTTGCATCACCTATGTTTGCAAAGTATAGTTCATGAAGATAAGCAGCATTCATATTGTAAGTCTCATCAATTTTTAAAGATCTAAATGCTGAGTGGTTTGAGTTAACTTCTGACTTATCTACACTGTCTAGCTGAGCGCTTACTTTATTAAAATCTTGAACATAGTTGTCGTAAAGTTCAATATGATTTTGAACATTCGATGGAGAAAGAAAGTCTGTCTTAAGACTAAATTGTTTTGGCTGCGCTGCAAAAGATTCATTTAAAGATTTTTTATCACTTACGTCTAGTGTTTCTTTAATAGCTTTTTTAGCTTCTTCTGTAAAAAGATCATCAAGTTTCATTATACTGCCTCATATTTGCCAAAGTCTTCTTCTGTCAATTCCATATATACTTTTTTTTCACCGCTAGGGCCATAGTATCTATAACACTTGACAACAGGTTTTTCTCCGTCAAAATTAATTTCTTCAATAGTATACTCATGTTTTGTATTCTTGTCTCTAATCAAAAGACCAGAAGACAGCATGTCCATTGTCTTTCCTTTTAGCTTACCACCTTTTAGTGATAATGTCTCTATAATCTTTCTATACAAAACATTCTCCTATTTTTAAAACTTTCTGACTTTAATGCCTGCATCTATAAGTATATCTATTCCGTTAGACTGTTCATATCTTTCTAAATAAATTACTTCATCAATTCCTGCATTTACTATTTTTTTAGCACACATTGTGCAAGGTGATAAAGTAACATACATTTTTTTATATTTTGGATTGTTATAGTCTAGTTTGATCAATGCGTTATCTTCTGCATGAATAAAGCCACTCTGTCCAACTACTAACGAGTCTCTTTTATTGCTGCCACCTTTTTGATCACCATTGTACCCTATAGAAAGAACTTGTGTATTTTCTCCATTGACAATGATTGCCCCTACTTTGTGTTTTGAATCAGGGCTTCTTCTTGATATTTGAACAGCAAAATTTGCCCATATTTCATCCCATTCAGGTCTCATTTTTTTCTTCTATTTCTTGAACTTCTTTGTCAAAAATGCTGTCAATAACATAATCACCAGGTAACCTAAATCCTGCGGCTTTTTTATGACCGCCCCCGCCGAACTTTTTTGAAACTTCTGACACGTCTATTGTATCATGAAACGCTCTTAGACTAACTTTAATATCTCTATCGTCATGATCATAGTACCATATCATTGCAAAATCACAGTCTGGTGAAAGCCTTGCACCTATCTCAGACATCCAATGAGATGCATTAACAACCATTACATGTTTTCCATCAAGTCTTCTAGCAGAAGCTTTTTCACAAACTTTTTTAACTACTGTCTTGCTATACGCAAGAATATATGAACCACGTTTAATTGCATCATCAAAAACTGAATCATCTTCAAATTTTTCAAACTCTTCAAAATTAAAAGGAACCATATCGAATGCAGCAGAAAACTCTTTTGAATACTCAAGTTCCCACTTCCACAAGTCTCTGTCTTGAATATATCTTATAAATTTTGGTGGTTCTTTTCCTGGGTGGAAAAACTCCCAAGCAAGCATCGCGCCACTTTTTGTCATATCAAAGTGTGTATTTGATATATCATGAAGTTCAACCATTGCTGACTTGTGATGATCAATAACCATCAACTCGTTTGCTTCTTTAATCATCTTTTTTGTAACAGCATTGCTGAAAGAAAAATCTAATATTACTACATTTTTCCCACTTACATCGGGTGGTTCAACTCCATGCTTGCATGGAAAATATTCTGCTCTGTTTCCTAGTTGTTTCCATGCTGAGTAAGCAGCACCAAAACCATCTGTACAATTTGCGTGAAAAATTACACAGTTAACACTTGTAGGCTCTAACATTTTTTCTCCTAAATTTCAATGTTGGAGTGGTGTCTTAAACACCTTGCTTCATACATATCTTCTCCACCAACTTGAATCACATCAGAGTTTGAAAACTCATCTTTTCTCATTGTGTAAGAAGCATCTGATCCGCAGACAGTACATACTGCCTTGCATTTTTTTATTTTTGTTGCGTGTCCTAAGAGTGTACATACTTCTTCAAATGAAGAAAGTGAAGAAGAAAGATCTAATGTCGATACTAAAACGTCTATTCTTTTATCATAGAAGAAATTCAAACATACATTTGCAATGTCATCAATCATAAAAGCTTCGTCAATCGCTATCGCATCAGGCAACTCTTTATCTTTAAAAAAATCTAGAATATCCTGACCTGTACTTATTAAGACACAAGGGACTTTATTTCCACCATGTGTTACAATAAATCCTTCTTGAGTGTACCTGTTGTCCATCTTTGGTTTAAAACACACAATATCTTTCTTAGCAAACTTATATCTATCTACCTGTTGGAGCAATCTTGTAGATTTTCCACTAAACATCGGTCCAACATATAGGTTTAAGTTAGGAATCATTTTAGGTGCCACCATCGAATTGTTTCTTCAAGCCCTTCCCAAAAAGTTACTAAAGGTTTGTAACCTAGCTCCTCACCTATTCTCGAAAGATCAGCTAAAGTATGTTTTACATCGCCGGCTCTGGTCGGTGCATGCTCAACTTTAACATTAAAGTTTTTCTTAAAGTGTTCTAAGATTTGATTATTTGATACACTTGCGCCACATGCAACATTGTAGCATCTTCCATTGAAACCTCCTGCTATTTTTGCTGTGCTTGCAAGTATATTTGCATGAACAACATTTTCAATATAGCACATATCTCTGGTCTGCTCGCCATCACCGTCTGATCTCAACGGTAGATTATTTTTTGTAGCATGACACCACGCTGAAACAGCAGTGGAATAAGGTGAGTCGCCTGTTTGGCCTGGGCCAAAAACATTAAAGTATCTGAGGCAAACTATGTCAATGTCATAAAGCTCACATGCCATTTTTGCATAGTCTTCTATAGCAAACTTTTGCCAAGCATAAGGAGACTTAGGTAAAATTTTTCCACGCTCGGACTCACGTGTAGGCATTGATTCTGCACCTCCGTAAACAGAAGAAGATGAAGCCCAGACAATTCTTTCAACGTGTCCGGATGCGGCTTCAAAAAGCATAACTGTCTTTAATATATTTTCAGAAGTTGTTTCTGAAGGATTTTCAACAGAGTATGAAACTCTAGGAATTGCAGCTTCATGAAATATTACATCGTAGCTGTCGAAAGTAATGTGGTCTAACATTCCTTGTGATGCCAGGTCATCTTGTATTACAAGAATTGTGTCTTTTCCTCTTTCTTCAAATTGAACAGGTGACACATTTGCTTGTCCAGCTGGCCCAAGTGATCTATAAAAATGAGAAATAAAGTCACTACTAGGAAGTACTCTTGTTTTTTGATCAGCAAGCGATTCTAGACTCCCGCCTGTCATGTTGTCAACAACGTCGACAAGCCACCCTTCTGATACTAGTTTTTTTGCAATACTGGATCCAATAAACCCGCAGCCACCTGTAACTAAAGCCCTTTTCATTTAATCTCCTTGATAGTATATGATATTGTACTTATTACAATCTTACAAAGTTAAGAAAATTATTACAATCATTTGTCAACTATAATATGCCCAGAACCTATTTTTAAATCAATCTTGCACATCTTAATGTCGCTATATTCTGATAGTCTTGAGAAAACATCTCTTGTAAGCGACTTTATAAAATTCATATCATATGGAAGTGTCTGCTTTGTCTCTGAAGACCTTAAGTAGAACTGCCCATATAGAAACTCATTTCTTAGTACAAAGTGGCACAGAGATAAACAGGAGTCATCTGTGTATATAAAACGACGTGACTCATAAGTTTCAATCCTATTGTATTCATTTATTCCTAATAGTTCAGCATCAATCTTTTTTAAAAGCTGCCTTCTTATTTTGTCATAATATACTTTTTCTTTTTCGTATCTAAGCATTTCTTCTGATACATCTTCAAAAGACCCGCTGTCATAGTGCGTTATAGACATGCCGATTTTTTCTAAAGATTCTTCACAGGCTGCAGATGTCATAAACATATTTGAAAGACTGTGAAATTCTCTTCTTTGAAAGTGAGATCTAAGATTGTGGCAGATGTAAGCAACCATGTTTTTGTCAATTTCTGTTTTAACTGTTATGACATTGGGATAGTTTTCAAGCTCTTCTGCAGCTTCTACAAAAAGATCATAAACTTTTTTTAGCGAAATTAAGTTTTGAATCTCGTCGCCTCGTTTGTTAAATCTTTCTGCAATTACACGCCACTCAGGTAAAAGAAGAATCATAACATTATTCAGATTTGATAGTTCTTTCTTGAGCGCTTCGACGTGAAAATAATCGCTTCTTCCGTATAGTCTTGCATAGACAACCATTGAAAGCGAAGATCGATCTTGAATGTTCCAGCAATAGTCAGTTTTTTCATGAATCATCTGAAACAGTGTTGTCTTTCCGCTTAAGTCTGGGCCTTCCAGGCTAATTTGGTTGATAGGCGTCATTCTCATCTTACAAATACTCCATTAAACTGCTGTGTTACTCTAACAAAGGTGGTACACTTGCTAAGCTGTTTTAACGAAGAAGCACCCACATATGTGCATGTAGATCTTAACCCACCAAGCAGATCTTTTACAGTATCATCAACGCTTCCCTTATACGGAACTTCAACTGTTCTACCTTCTGAAGCCCTGTAAGAAGCTACGCCGCCTTTGTGCTTTTTCATTGCTGTATCGGAGCTCATTCCATAAAATTGAACAAACTTCTTTGTCTCAACAACTGGATTAAGAAGAGTTCCGTCAATATCAACTTCGTATTGGTGAGTCTTAAATTTCTTTTCGATTACCTCTCCACCGCCTTCGTCATGACCTGAAAACATTCCACCCATCATAACAAAGTCTGCGCCTGCTGCGAAAGCCTTTGCAACATCTCCCGGGCATGTACATCCTCCGTCAGCAATAATGTGCCCACCCAAACCGTGTGCTGCGTCAGCGCATTCCATGATTGCCGAGAGTTGTGGGTATCCCACACCTGTCTTAATACGTGTTGTGCACACACTGCCTGGGCCGATGCCTACTTTCACAATGTCAGCACCTGCAAGAATTAACTCTTGTGTCATGTCTGCAGTGACAACGTTTCCTGCAACAAGTGTTATGTTTGGATTTTTTTCTTTGAAACGCCTTACAAAGTCAACAAAATACTCTGAGTATCCGTTTGCCACATCAATGCATACGAACTCTAAGCTTGCCTTAAAGTTGTCGATAATGTCTTGAGTCTTCTCTAGATCTGAAAGAGATATTCCGGTCGACATAACAGTCGTCTCCCTTTGCCAGTCTGAGTAGTTTGCGTCATAATCATTGTGATCATACGACTTGACTAAACAAGTCATAAGACCATGTCTACTTAAAGCTCTTGACATCTCAAATGTCCCAACTCCATCCATGTTTGCTGCGATAATAGGAATACCAGACCACTTCCTGCCATTTCTGAAAGCGTATTCTCTTTTAAG
>TARA_R110002124_G_scaffold175086_1_pt1 | contig 13073 bp, 21 predicted proteins | sample TARA_R110002124 | Tara Oceans TARA_R110002124 (sample SAMEA4397445) | marine metagenome | biome: Polar Biome; feature: [SRF] surface water layer (ENVO:00010504); material: water (ENVO:00002006), including particulate matter (ENVO:01000060) such as... | depth 5 m | reverse complement strand
TGAGCAGCAGCAATAGAAGACTGCGATCCGGCTTGGCCTATAGCATCAAATGCAGACATTGCCAGACCGGGAATTGGTCCTAAAACTGCACCCATAATACTCTTTCCAATCATACCCATTGGCCCCGATCTACTACTCTTAGAGGTAGTGTCTACATCATTAGCGTTCAACCCGGCAATTGTTCCCGCATCAATAGCTTCTGCTTGAGTAGCATGGGTTCCCTGATTCACCGCATCTACAGCTACGCCTATTGTTGCAGCTAAATCAGGCGAACTGTAATCAGATAATCCACCAATCTGGCCTCCTGTTGTTGGGCCGGTAGGAGCACTATCGGGACTTGGCTGTTGTTGTTGTGTGATAGTAGTAGTCTGTCTTGGCTCTACTCGTGGAGCACCAAAACCTAAATCTTCTGGACTTGCTTTGGTGTACCCCGGAGGAATACCTCCCTGAACTCGCCCGCCAACTGTAGTTAAGTATACAATATTTCCCTGTTCATTTCTAAAGGCCTCAACTTGATATCCACCGGGACCGCCTGCCCCCGGCCCTTGAAACGCTAAATATGGAGATTGTTCTGCATATCCAGTTCCTTTAGTAAATTTGGGGCCGGGAGGTGTGCCCCATACGTCTGACCGCTTAGTACCTACAGGGGCTACGATAGCGTCAGCAGGAAGGTCATCCTTCCTGTAAGCCTTTGCTATTACACCAAATCCCGGCGGCGCTTTATAAGAATAATATCCTTCACCTATCTCTATGAAATACCCTTGTTGATATTGCGTCAATAGAGGCGCTACGGGTTGTTTAAGAACAGCAGCAGTAGGATCAGGCATAGTAGGTACAGGCTGTGTACTAATAGGCCGTATAGGTTGAACAGGAGGAGTAGGAGCAACAGGAGCAGCAGGAACCTGTTGAGTAGGACTATAAAGAGGTGTAGTAGCAAGTCCACCTGTTTGAAATTCTTGCCGTTGCTCTGGCTGCTGCTGTTTCTGATACTGCAGTAACTTTTGTGCGAGTTCTTTTTCCGATACGGATAACTTCTCTATTCCTTGTATTTCTTGTATAGAGCGTGTAGGCCGTGCTTGTTGTTGATTCATTGGCTTACCAGTATCACTCATAACTACACCGCCTGCTTGAAATTCAGCAGTGGGCATTGGCTCACCTGTGTCACTCATAGCTTGTTCTGCACCTGCCCCTGCCATTTCTGAAGGTGGCATTTCTTCTTCTTCCATACTAGGTAAAGGAGTTTCAGCAGGCAGTGTTTGTTCATCAGGATTACCTACAAGACCCATACCTTGCATTTGGTCTAATCCCTGTTTTGCTTTCTGTAAAGAATCTACATAAAAATCTAAACCGTGATATCTTACGGCATAATCGGGTATCACAAATTCACCGGGGCTAATAGAGGCAGTCTGGTCATCACGAACACCTTCTGCAGTAGCGCCTATAGGTATTTCATTACCACTTACGGGGTCAACATCTGTAGGTTCCGACACAAGACCAGCAAGTTCCATTTGCGCTCCTGTATCGTCATATAGTTCTTCTCTAGTCGCCATTTTTGTTCCACCTTTTTGAAAAGTATCTTTCACAAGACCTCCCTGCGAAAAATTACTAATTTTATCATATACAGGATGTTCCTTGCCTCTAACGCTTATTTTTCCAACTTCTTCTCCTAATTCAACTATTCCTTTTATTGTGGGCCTAAGTCTAGGTTCAGACTTTGCTTTTGGATATCTTGTTAAATTAATACCATTTGGAAATTCTGCCTCTAGGGTGTAGTAATGTTTTCCTTTATTTTCTACAGAAACTAAGGTAGGAACATCTTCGTACCCCTTTGGAGATTTTGTCCATTTCCAACCTGCTTTTTTCTTAAACAAATTAGTTTTTATCTGAGTAGCTCCTTTTGTATCTGGACTACCCACTATTTCTTTTTCTGCTGGATTAACCCTAAAAGAAGGTTTTCCTTCAGGCGTTATAGCTATAGTGCCCGAAGACATATTTTTGTCTGTTAATATATCTTGTGTTGCGGGATTTAAATACTCTCCACCAACAGGTCTGGCATTTTCAGGAAACATTTTTTGTGGTTTGGGAAATATAGAAATTTCTTCTGATTTGCTACCTAAACTCTTGCGAAGTTTTTTAGCCCCAGCTTTAACTGCTTTACCTGCTACATCACCAACAACGGGAATTACTCCCATAGCACCTGCAACGCCATGTATACCTGCGCCTAAATAATCCCCCCTTTTTAGGCTTTGATAAACATCTCGTGCTGCTAATCCTTCACCCACACCGGGAATAAAATCTAGTGCTTCTGCCGCTACTCTTGCTCCTGAAGGAGTAGCACCCGCCTTTATAGCTCTATCAAAAGCAAGTTGTCTTGCTTCATTTGTTTCTTCTTTTCTCCATTCTAAAGATGCAGAATGGTCAACTGCTTCTGTTGGCACTTCTGTATCGTCTAGTTCAGGAGTATAGCCTAAATACTCTTTTTTTGGTCTAGGACGATGAGGCCGCTTTCTAGCAGCTATAGCATTTGAATTTTCAGCCAACGAAATTTACCTCATCTCTCAATTGTTTTAACTTGCGTAAAATACCTATAGCACCTTGTGCCCTATGTATTTGTACTGTATCTATATTTTGTTCTAAACTTGCTTGTTGTTGTACAATCGTCCAATCAATATAATTACTGAAGGCGTCCCATTGGCGCTTGTTGTTGACCATTACCTTGAGCTTGCTGAGTAGGCTGTGGCTGTGGTTGGGGTTGTTGTTCTGTTCCACTAAATTGATCCTCCATAGGTACAGGTGCTGCTCCTACGCCAATATTACCTGCACCACCACCTTGTAAATCATTGGGGTTTAAGCCCGGAGCTTGTGACTGTTGAGGTGTGCCCGGAGGAGGTGTAGGCTGCTGTTGCTGAAGAATTTTAGCTTGACGCATGGCTTCTTCAGGCGTATTACAAACTTTATCTGGATCAAGCCCCATTGAATTTGCAATCTCACGAATAATAGATGTAAATTTAGCAAATGGAGCAAGTGCGGGATTAGACACAACTTGCAAAAACTGTAGTAATCTTTGGCTACGAACTTCATTAGCCATAAGACTTTCTGTTCCTCTAGCCTTAATTTCAAGATCACCCTTGATATCAGAATCAAAGTTAAATTGCATATTAAAACTAAAGAAAGATTCTCCTAGTGGGCGTAAGAGATAATCATCAAAATTCTTAACTACTGTTTTGATGCTACCGGCAGCAGCACCCATTAACATGGAAATACCTGCCGCTGTTCTGCCCGTACCTGTTACGCCGGTTTGACCATGTGCAAAACTAGGAAGACCCGTAGCTTCATCAGAAAGCTGACGGGCCTTGTCAAACAGTTGCATGTTCTCATTACTTACATTAGGAAACTTTGTTCCAAAAATAGCTTGGCCGGGAGCGCCGCCCTGCCGCCTGAAAACTTTACCCGGATAAACTTGTAGGTCTTGACCCGGAACAAGATTTGTTTCGTCTACTTCGATGAGTAGATTTCCACTAAGAACAGCATTATCTACTGCCATTCTCATAAAGCCATTCATGAGGGTTTGTGTATCGTCCATGTTCTCTGCTAGACCAATGCCAAAGAAACTATATGGATTCAATTCATAAGGAACAGCATAATAAGGAATACGAGCAGGCTTAAATGGATTAATAACTAGCCTTAAAACGTAGTTGTTGCATACCCAACAATTAACTTGTATTTGTTCTGTATTTTTAAATTCTTTTGGTAGCTCAATGCCATAGTCCTTGGCAATATCTGTATCCATCAACCCCCAGTACTCAAGAACTTGATATCTTTCAGGATGATCATTCAAATAGTAATCTTTTAAATCATTTTCCCAATATTCACTTGTATAAACTTCGCCCATCTCTATGCAACGATCAATAACTTCTTTACGGAAATAGGGACGATCTTTAAGTTCCCGTAGTTGTGATCTGGATAATTTATGTCTCTCAATAATGTAAGTAGCATCATCCATATTACTTGCATCAGGATCAGGATATAAGTCCCAACAAGATACATGCTTTACTTGAGGAACAGTTTTAATTGTGGGACTATACTCCCCCTCATCACTCCAGTTTGCGTATTCTTTGTCTACAGCAAATGGTCCTTTGACAATTCCTGTACCAAATAAAGAACACTCAAATGTTGCAGACCTAAGATGTTTACTAGCACCAGACTCTTCAAGCTGATCCATAATCAACTTTTCCATCTTCTTTGCTGCTACTGTAGCAGGATGAAAAGTTACAGCAGATGGTGTAAGACCTTCGCCCTCTACAAGTCCATCAACTTCAGAAAGTTTCTCTTCTAGTGGACCAAGTTTTAGTTTCTTTTCTTGTAGGCTGGAAAGTGTCTCCCCCGCCTCTAGGTCTTGTCCATCACCGGGAAATCCATAAGGACTTTGTTCTTCTTCTTCTTGTGCTTCTTCTTGTTCTGGAGGTGTTTTAGGATCAAAATGTACTGCTTCAGTTATACCATCTGGCAAAGTCGTAGGCTCAATACTAATAGGAAATTTTTGTTTGGCAAATAATACGTCTGTAATTTGACCATATGCTGCAAGAACTTTTGTCTTTGTGACTTTTATAAATACACGAGAACGCTCTGCTTCTGTAAACTGCACATCGGGGCCATACAAACCCCTATAGTTACGATATGATTGCAACCATCTTTCTTCGTCAAATCTACGCCAATCTTTAGACCTTTTAAAACGACCTTCAATAAAAGAAATTAAGGAAGAAAGTTCTGTATCATCTGTCGTATCATCTAAAGCTAGTGGATTCGCATCTTCAAAATTTTCATCTGCCATATTTTAATATCCAAAGGTTGCATCAGATGGGATATACCTATCTGACATATTTTCTATAGTGAAATCAAATATCCCTTTTCTGGGCCTACTCATTACGCCGTAACGTAGTGCATCATATAAATGATCTTCTGATTTTGTATTTACGTCTTCAGGATTTTTTGGGTCCAGTGGAATAGAAGGTAGTTGAGAAACAAGATTTACACAACTATGAAATAACACCATTCCCGGCACATCCTCATCTTCATAATTATCTTCTTGAATTTGTAGCCTTCTGTGTACTTCGTTCTTGCCCGCAATTCTACTTCCTGCACTTCTATCACTAGGTCGCCACCTACAACCTTGTAGTATCATTTGTTCTGCAAGACTTGGGCCAGTATCTCCACGCTTATGCCAACAAGAACTGTCTAAAACCCCATAAAGAATTGTACCATCTTCTTCTTCTAAATGCAAGACTTTATTTGCTAAATCTTTAGCAAGAACTTTAGATACATAGAGTTCTCTATAAACAATTAATTGTCCATCAGGTGCGACGGCAAACCAAAGAACAGCACTGTAAGAACCATAGCCATAATCACATGCCCTAAATTTGGGCCAATTTTTTGGTAAAGAAAATGGTTCAGTGACATGTATTTTTCTATCAAATTCTGGAAATGCCGCACCTTCTGCTACGTCCCAATTACCTTCTAATAATCTTTTACGCTGACTTTCTGGCAACGATAAAAGCATTGTCTCGTAATCTCCCGTACTAGAGAGATACGGATTGTCAAACAACTTGGCAGGAATAAACTTTCTTTGAAATAAGGGCTGACCTTCTTTAGTATGTCCTTTAGGATAAATTAGTGTATCCCCGCTTGCGTCCGTAGCCCAAAACTGTTTTCCTGCAGGGGCCGGATCAACAAAGTACTTTTTTACCCACACATGACCTGCACCACCGGGATTCGTAGTAGCCCGCATATATACAGGTAGTTCAGGTGCAGTGGACCTCAAACGAGAACGAAGATAATCCCACGCAAATCCTGTGGGCCATTGCGTAAGTTCGTCAAAGCCTATCCAACAAAAAGACAACCCTTGATAGCGGAGTACGTCATCATCTCTATCTAGATATGACAGCCACAATCTTCCACCAGCAGGGGAGGTCCACTGCATCTTTCGTTCCGACCACTTTACGCCGGGAATAATCTTGGGATATAATTCTTGTGATTTCCAAACTAACTCCCTTAATTCTTCAGTAGTTCTACGTAAAAGTAGACCCGAAAATTGTGGATGGGCTAAATAGCGCAGAGGATCAGCCAACATAGCATAGCTCTTTCCTCCTCCTGCCGCGCCGCCATATAATACTTCCCGTTCTGAAGCAGCTAAAAAATCTGTCTGTGGACCTTCATTAGGCTTAAACAGAATATTATGCTTTTCTTCAAATCCTAGCTCTCCAGTTTCTGCGATAGCAATTTCAGGCTCTGGCTTCTTCTCTTTCTTCTCTTTCTTTTTTCGCCCCTGTACGCTTGCTCTCAATTTCTTCAAGTTTTTGGAGGGCTTTTTGGTACTTTTTAAGCCATGTTTTATATGTTGCTGCCTTACTCTTCCGTTGCTTTTCGATTCGGATTCGCTTTCTGAGGCCAATATGGGAAATTTCTCTTTTTGTTCTGTCACTTAACCACCTTGCAACGTCTCTGTATGAGTACTCTTTTAGATACTCTTTTGCTAATTCAAGAGCCTCTAATTCCTCAATAATAGGAACTAGTAGGTCTGCATCTTCTTCATGTAGTTTATAACCAAAGGGAATTGTTCTACTTATTCTTGGTATCTCCAACCATTCATTGTCGTCTTTTAGCCCTACTGGATCAGGCATTTTAAAGTAGCCTACATTTAACATTATTGTTTTTTTCTATTTATTCGTGCTTTAACAACCCTTAAATTACTGGGCTTATTGTTTCTTGGATTGCCGTCTTTATGGTCAATGTGATTACCATCTCCTGTCCTTACTCTTCCACGTTTTTTTAATGCATTTCTATTTTTATTTCTTAATGCCCGTTCCTTTTTCTTAGACCCGCCTTTATGATATTTAGCATAGTCTCCCTTTTTATATGCCATTGGCCCTATCCTTTGGCGGCAGTATCATAATACCATTGGGCGTAGATACTTCTACCTTGTCTGTCTTATGAATGCCAATACGATCTAGAAGTTCTTTGGCGGCATTCAGCCTATGTTGATTTCCTAGTTCAGATGGTCGCTCCAAAACATTAATCATGGCTCTAGCTGCCCTTGGAGCATTCATAGCCATGTATTCTTTGGTAAGCTCTAAAACCTCATCCTTAACAGAACGAAGAACTTCTGAAGGACTTGTAGTTTCACTATACCCAGCAATACGTTTTGCTTTTATGTAGTCTCCATCAGCCTCATCAAATAATACTTGAAGAAACGTCTGCTGTTTTGTTGTAAGTTCTCTCACTTGCGTTGACTCCTATCTCCAAACCACCATGCTACTGCTGTAGTAGTCAAAAACATGATCTGGTTTGATAATTCACGTACAACTGTCGGGTCTTCTTGTACACTAAAGAAAATATAACCGGAAAAGCCCAGCAAACCAAATGTAAGAACAGGCCGTACAAACCGTAGAATAGAAGCAATAACGGGCGTAGCTACTCCATAGGAAGCATCATGAGCATAAGAAGCCGTCTTAATGTCTGAATCTGCCTGTACCTGCACAATAGCTTGCTCACTCTCAAGCTCATCTTTTCTTGCGGTAATCTGTAGCTCCTGAAGCTGTAGCTCTTGATCAAACTCCAGTTTCATTTGTTTTAGTTCTTGTTTCTTCTCCAGAAACCTACCTACCGTTCCTATAGCACTACCAATAATGCCAGTAGCGCCACCACTTAATACAGAAGCAATGATTTCAAACATAGTATATCTCCTCTACCAGACCGCTGAAAATTTTCTATTGTCTACATGCAAAAAACTATTATAGTTTATACCAAAACCTTTGAACCCGGCAAACTTTGCTGCTTCAATCAAGTCTTTTTTATCTACTCCATGTAACGAAATATCAAAAGCGGTAGAAGGGCTGGCTTTAGTTGCTCTATGCTGACTTCTTGGTGCTCCACCGACCTTTACATTATGTATTGGGCATCTTGCTGCACTATTAATAATAAGAGGTACTTGTATTATATCCCGTGTCTTTTGTAATTTAGCTATGGCTTCTTTTTGAATAAACCTATTTCCGCAACCGCACTTACACATTAACTCTACCCATAAAAAAGATACACTTGCATACTTCATTCTTTATCCGTAGAATTGATTTCACGCCTATTTAGCTTATATCGTTGGTAAAGAACCACAAGAGATAGTATACCTACAAGGGCAGCAATGATCATATTAAGCTCACCGCCTATGATAAAATTCCAAATAGAAGTAAATAACCCTCCTCCTACACTCAAATCATCTATTGTGTCCGGTTTCAAGGTCATCACACTAGGCGACTTTGTCATCCAGTAGACGATCCATGTCGTACTGAAGTGACTCTAAAACAGGTGTAGACGTAGCTTTTCGTAATTCATCTGCTTCTATCATGTCCTGTGGCTCCACTCCAGTATTTTCACGTTGACCAAACAACATAGTTACATTCATTCTTTTGTTGTCAAAACCGGGAAGAAAGTTTACTTCTGCTGTTTTATGAAACAAGTTAGAATCGAACATAACGCATCTGTTATATTTATACGGTATATATACCGCATTAGAATTTTTTTCTTCTAGAAAATCTAGTACTTCAGTCTTATCGTCACCGTTGTACCGGGTAAAGTCCCAATCAGGAGGAGCACCTGTATCCCAAATCCACATGCCCCCTGTTTTACCTACATCTTTTTCTTCGTCGTAATCTCTATTAGCTTCAGTAGGAGTAATCCAAAAATTTACATTGATGGCAGCAAAGTCTGCATGAATATCAATGCCGGGACATTTAGACTCGTACTTAAATGCCCACATTTGAGATAGGTTTCTCTTATTAGTGTCATTAAATATATTTGGTAGTTTAGTTACCATTTCCAAAGATAGTGTAGACAAAGTTTGTGGCGAAAAGCCACTCTCTCTAAATGCACCTAAGTAACCTCTGCCATAAATTGTATTCCAAAAAGGAAATTCCAAACAATACTTCTTGAGTTTTTGTAGTGCTTCCAAATTCATGAAATCATCTATGACTACAATGTTAGGCTCTGTCTTATAGTAACTATCTTCTATTTCTTCAAAAGGCAATTTTAAATTCAGAGCACCTTCTGGATGTTCATGATGAGGAAGAATCAACTTTCCTGTATTTAGTAACCATAGAAGATGTCCTATATCATGTGCTTCTTTCATATGAAGCATATGTTCTTTAAAAGGCTGATCGTTAGAATCGTTTAAAGGACTATAGTCTTTTTGTTTTTTACTGGTTTTCTTATCTTTTACTTTTCGTTGTTTTTTATTCATAAGGACTACGCCTTTTTGCGAGTTCTCCTAGCGGGGGATTTCTTTTTAACTGGGCCTACAGCAATCATTACGCCTATGCCCTTACCTTTACCTTTACCCTTTTTATCGGATACGTATTTGCCGCCATGCATACGAGCAGCAGCTTTAGCATTTTTTTCACCTTCTTTAGTGTACGGAAATTCTACTATTGGCATTATTTCTTCCTTTTTGTTTTTCTGACCATTCCACCATGTTTAAAATTAAGGGAGCGTTTTTTTCCTGCCATAAAATCCTCAAAAGCTTTATCTGCTTTTGCAGTTTCTGGAGGAGTTTTAGGCTTAACTGCTTTCATATATTCTTTTTTTGTAGGGGCATCAGCTCTATGTATTGCTTTTTTAAGTTCTGCTCTAAGTTTTTCATTTTCATTTTGGCTGAATTTATAGGTACCAACACCAATACCAGCAGTTGTTAATACAGCAGGTATTGCATGTTTTATTATACTTCGTAGCTGTCCTTTACCAATACCAGCAGCTTGAGCACGCAGTAAATCATTTTGAACTCCTTTTTGAAATCCTGAAAGAGGTACATGACCTAAACCTTTACCTAGACTAACTGCTGGAGTTTTTCCTTTTTCTCCTCTTGCACTATACTGTATTCTATGTTGAGGTACATTTTTTGGTTCTAGTTTTTTTTCTATACCACGCTTTGCTTTTGTTGCCAGTTCTCTAGTAGTATGTCTACTTATAAGATTACCTGCAGCCTTTCCTCCAAGCTTTCTAATTGCATATTGGGCACCTGCTTTAGCAGTAGCTGCAGCAACTAAATACAGTCCATAGGCTAGTGGCAAACCCATTATTTCTTCCTTCCCATATTCATGCTATGTACAGAGCCACCTGCCGTATAAGCATGTTTCTTGCCCTTGTAAGCGCCACCATGCATCATCTGTGGGCGTTTCTGTATGGGACCGCCTTTATGTTTAGCGCGACCAATTTTATAAATAGTTTTTCCTTGTGCGTTTTTTCCTGCTGAAATAACACTGGCTGCTGCTTGATCCGCTACTTTTTTAACTTCTTCATAAAATGTAGAACCACCACCTTCATTGATAGTTCTTACTTGCTCTGCAATACGATCCATTTCTGCTTTTTGTTCAGCATCCATTGCCATAATATATTCTCCTTTACTTACACAAGCTGATCACGCATAGCTGCGCCAGCCTGCACTATTTTTTTAATTGCTGTAGCTTTATGACAATAACAATGACAGTCTTCCTTTACACAAGAAGAACCTACACACCCACATTCGGGATTAGTACAATTATCGCAGTCACATGCCATATCAATGTTTCCTCTTACTTAAATGTTCTTGTATATCTATAATCTTTTCTTCTGCCACCAGTTCAATAATAATATTAGTTATCTCTATTTCTTTTTTAATGAACTGCATTCTACTAAGAAGTTGAGCAAGTTGTGCTTCATAATAAGTTAATTCACGTTCTTTACGAAGCTTCTGCTCTAGAATATCCGCTAATAAGATTATTTGGGGCTTTCCATTTCCATTCTGCATAACATGCACATTATACCCTAGAATACATTAAAAGATTCACCACAGCCACAACTGGACATGGCATTGGGATTCTCAATATGCAACATTGAACCATATATTTCTTTTCTATAATCAATCTCCATACCCAGTAGATACATTACAGAAGTTGCATCTATGATTAATTTATCTGCAGGTGTTATGTCTACTACTTCATCATCTTTATTCGGGCAATCTACAAAATCCCACTTATAGGAAAAGCCAGCACAACCTCCTCCTGTCACGGACAGATGAACGTAGTTCCGATCTTCCTGTTTACAAATATACTGTAAGTACTCTTTGGCTGAATCCGTTAGCTTTAGTACGCTAGAACTAATCATAGTACGAATACCATGCTAGTCCATAACATCATGTAGCCAATTTACTAATTTACGAAGCCCCGAATGTGCCTTAGTTACCGGCCACATAGTCCATTCAACCAATTTAATCGGTACAAGCATAACCCACTTCATAGCCTTTTTCATTGTATTATGTTCTCCATAAAAATTATTTTGAGATTCAATAAGTCTGACATATAACATTCCAGTCATAACTAATCCTTATTTCATCCTTTTAGATAGCCCGCTCTTACGAAGGTCTTTATGTCCATGTCGATAGGATGGGCCTAGAACCATGCCACCTTTAGCCTTTTTCTCTTTACGTGACTTAGGTGGCGTAGTTAATTCAGGCCCCGTAACTTTTTTCATTCTAATTTTCTTTTCAGCCTGTGCTACACGATCAGATCGCCTCCCTTTTGTCATATCAATCCCGCGCCGTTCCATTATATTAATATACCTCGTTCTAAATTTTTGGCCTAATTTTCTATCCAACTTAGAGGCTAAACTGTCCAGTGTTACGTCTACTGTTTTTCCAAGATCAATCTCACCTGTTTTCTTGTTTTTGACAATAACTGGAGCAAGACCCTCCTCTTCCATATCTTTTTTTAATAGTCCTAGTAACTTTTCCACTGAATTATCTGACATCTTAACTATCCCCTAATTAGTTGCTAATCCTTATTCCAGCCTTCCGCCTTCATTGCGTTATAGACTTGCTCATAAGAAAAAATCGTGCCTGTGCGTTCTCGCATGGCAGCACGTACATAAACTACTTCATGATGTGGAAGGCGAATGCGTTCTTCATAATTCGCCATACTATGGTACCATTTCTCTAAAGTTAAATCGTTATACCATTTTAAGGATTTTTTATTCATTGTCAAGTAAAAAATTACACTAAATCATCTAAATACGGAGGTTTATAGTTTTTAGACTTCAAGACTTTGCCATCTTTACGATAAATAGGCTTGCCATCATCATCTAGTTTGGACATATTAGAATGATGCACACGAGTAAACGCAGTATCAAAGTCCCAACCATAGGTATCTGCCATACCAATGCATACAACTACAGTATCTACAAGCTCTTTAAGTACTGAAGCTGCATTTTTTGTGGCTATAGCGTCTAAAACCTCTTTTACCTCTTCCTTTATAAGGTTTTTACGCAATATAAGCAGTTCAGCATCCTCTATTGTGTTACCTTTGTACGATCTATCTCGTGGACAGTCAAATGCAGAATGAAAAATACTCAATTTTTCTGATACAGATTGATGTTTCATCATATATTATTCCTATGTGTACATATACTATGTTTTAACTTTGCTTATGTTTTTTTAATATTGCTTATGTTTAACATAGACTATGTACATTATACTCATAACAGCTATCCTTGTCAAGTAAAAAATGTAGTATACTATAAATTAAATTGTATAGCGCATAAAACAGCCTAGTATGTCTTATTATAACTAGGACCATTTCATTAAATTACACTACTGACGTACATAAACTTATCAGTTGTAGATGTGGTTACCAACTCATTTTCCTGATCTGTTGTAACCCGTGTATACATATAACGTAACGGGGGTGGGTGGCCCCCATGCGGGGCCTGTATGTGAGCCATGCGACAAGGCATAAATCGACTTATCATAATGGTGTCAGCAATATGCATTAAATCGTTTTAAAACAATAACTTAGCCAATATTAAAATTATGCATATATAATGTATACCGTAGCCATGTCTGAATATTGGCAGTCTGATACAGTGTCAGCATTACAGATAGGCAGCGATATTGTGGGCAGCATATCCCCGCCATGCCATGTGGTGGAATTAGTGCACCCCTATACCGTGGCATGGCCTATGCCTATGCTGCTGCCTGCTGCCTATGCCTATGCTGCTGC
>TARA_R110002124_G_scaffold3740_1_pt1 | contig 13086 bp, 23 predicted proteins | sample TARA_R110002124 | Tara Oceans TARA_R110002124 (sample SAMEA4397445) | marine metagenome | biome: Polar Biome; feature: [SRF] surface water layer (ENVO:00010504); material: water (ENVO:00002006), including particulate matter (ENVO:01000060) such as... | depth 5 m | reverse complement strand
TAAACCTCCTAGTATAGTGAATTGAAATGCAGATTATGTACCCATGTATTTATTTCATAGCGCCTTTACTAGTACGTGGGTATGAGGCATTAGCTTTAGCCTCACGTACCGAAAGGTTGTCTCTCCCGTTACCGCCTCCTTTTGACAGCGGGTTTTTGTGGTTAGCTACTTTGCCATCGCCCTTCTTTAGCTTACCCTCTTTTTCAAGGAGTCTACGTGCAGCGTTACGTTTAGCACGGTTCTTTTTCTGCACATCCGTACCTTGGTAGTTGTCATACTCTTTTCTGTAATTTCTTGGTTTTTTAATAGGCATGGCTATATCCTCACTAGTTGTGCTTCTGCGCTTAGGTTTAAGGCACTCATTTTAGTGCCGCCGCTATTTTAGTTAGTTTACCTTCCCTGTCTAACTCTGCTAAAGAAGCTATAGCCACCTCTGCGCGTTCCAGCAATAACACATAACGTTCTAGGCGGTTAAAGTCAGCTTGCTTCTCTATTTTAGACAGCCCTGCTGCCAATTTATCTGCCGAAGCTCTAACCGTACCAGAGGCTTTCTTGCTTCCCTCAGCTAGTCTTTCTTCGGCTTCTTGGAACCTGTCCATGCTATGCATTAGCATGTCAGTTGCTTTGCCCATTAGTTCTTCTGAATCCTTTAGGTCTTTTACACTAGTCATTTTTACTTTCCTCTTAAAGTGGTCTCCAAGTTGTACTGATTGGTGTACCCGTATTGTTACCTGCCGGGCATCCCATTTCGGGCCTTCTTTGTCATATGCTGCGGGTTTTAGCCCTACGCCCCCTAACACTTCCTCACTCATCTTCGTTCTCTCCAATGTTCACATGCTTTGACTGGGCACCAACCACATAGTGGGCCTGATACGGCGTTCCATACTCCAGTTTCTTCCGCCGTTTGTAGCCTTTCTAATTCCGGGTCAAACGTAGAAAAGTAAGACTTGCGTAGCAATGCTTCGTGGTTTTTCTCTATTAAGTCATTGCTAACCACATACAGCAGTGCTGACTTAATAGATTTAACTTGGGGGAAATGGGTAAAGGTAGCGGCAGCTAGCAAATCCAACTGCTTAGTATCCGCGTACTTTGCGTTCTTGCTGGACTTATAATCTATTAAATACCCACTGTCGCCATTTACTACTACTAAGTCTGCTATACCCCGCCACCACACGTCCTTATCGAAAAACCCACATGGCGTATATTCGTTACCTTTTTTCGCTATACCAAATTTAAGCTCGCAATGTTTCTCCCCTTTGATTTGTTTTATAGCTTCTAGAGTAGGCAGTAGGAAATCAAACCTAGCTCCCAAAGGCGTGTTGCTCTTGATATAGCACTCCGCTGCTTTGTGTAACTCATTCCCATATATAGTAGCTTCATTACCTTTGTCTTCTACGTCTTTAGCTACTTTAATATGATAGTACTTCTTAGGGCATTGTTTAAATGTGCTAAGGCTACTATAAGACCATGCCTGCATTTTACTTACTCCACGTTAGGTGTTCGCTAATGTATTTTTTCAGCATCATCTTTTGCCAAGGTTATAGGGTCAGGCATATGCTGATGTTGCCAGTAGTCCCAACATTGCTGGTCATACTTACTAACAAAATACATTGCATGTCTACATAGAGCTTCTAACAAGCGTATTCGCCCTATATCGTCAAACTTTGGGAACTTAACAAGGTTAAGGACATCTTGGCTAAGGAGCTCATCACCATTTATTGCCTCATTTAATAACTCAGAAGCGCCTTCCTCTTGCTCTATGTGTATCCATACTTTTGAAAGTACTTCTATAGAGGGGTCAAATACGTCCTCCCTAATTACCTCGTCGATGTTATCTTGCAGTATCCTAAGTATATCCATGGTTGACACTCCTTTTAGTTAACATCTAAAGTTTTTATTAGATGTATGGTTAAAATATCCTACGTTCCCGCCCAATAGCCTTAGTAAAGTCGTGGCACTTAGGGCAGTACCACCCTATGCGGGACCTGTTCTCGTAGTTTAAAACTTCTTCTTTTGTACCCTTACAATTAGTACAGGGAATCACACTAAGTCCGGTTACCTTTTCTTTATGTTTTAAAACCATTCTTTTTTCCCAAATTGTTTTCTCTCTTTCGTATCCTTTCCATCGTTTCTACAACACGTTCCATACGTTCTACTAAATCTGATATACCCGCTATAGAGTCAATAACCTCTTGTGCATGTTCCTCTGTAACTCTTATTGTTATTTCACGCATAGTTTACCCCGTTAAAATTTTGTTGCGTACCCCCAACAAAATTACTTAGCCCAACTGCTAGCAATAGTTGTTTTTAAATACGACTAACCGTAGCGTGGTTTATCCGGTATGTCCTCGAAGGAGGAAGCTCCAAATTAGAGAGAAACCTTCTACCCATACTGTAGTGTGTTAATTATCGTCCACACACTACTAGGACTAGCCGGGGGGAACAATGAGAAAACCCCAACAAACATTAAACTTTTACTCCTACTACCTTACCATATGCTGGCCCATAACCACCTTCACAATTTAGTGGTAAGTCACGAGCCCAACTGGGTCTTTGTTTCATACAAGCAGCTACGTAAGCAAAGGCTTCCTCGGCCTCCTCTATAGGTGCAATACAGCCAATAGCATCATGCACGGTCATCACTACTTTATACTTTTTAGCTACTGCTAGAAGATGTTGCCCAACTACAATCCTAGCCAGTGCTTGGACTATGTTCTCAATACACTTACCACCATATATACGTGTAGGTATAACTGTACGCCCTTTACGTGTGTCATACACGAGCTCTTCTCTTCCACCCTCTTCACGTTTTTGCATCCTTAAGTCTGGGTAGTTTATATATAGTCCATTCGGTAGAAGTATGCCCTCCTTACCGATAACCTTGATTCTATTATTCTCATCTAGGTACGTAACGTCGTTGTCTTGCATCGCAGTAAGTGCATCGTTCGCGCTATACCACAGTCTTGGAATCATGTTATACGTATCTCGGTATACACTAATAGTCCGCTCGCATTCTTTCATTGGTAAGTCAACACCAAAAGTTTTTAGCTGTTCTCTAAACTTAACCGGTCCCATACCAAACCCACAACCGAGTATCGTAGTCTTACCAACAAACCTTTGCTTATCATCAATCTGTTCTATAGGTATGTTATATATAGCTGAAGCCATAATCTTATAAACATCATCCCCATAGGCAAATGCTGTAAGTAGGTCGTCTTGCCCCGCCAGCCAAGCAAGTACACGCGCTTCTATCTGAGACAAATCGCAATCTATAAACGTGTACCCTTCTGGAGCGCATAATGCTTTCTTGAGTGCAGACTTACGGGGGAGGTTCTGCATATTAATTTTCTGGTCGCCACCCCAACGACCCGTATGTGCTGCATAGTATCGCAGTGGTATTGGTATTGCCCCACGCTGTGATATACCTATAAAGCGTTCAGTACGTGACTCTTCCAAGGTAGACTTGGTACCTGCTCTAGCTTGGGTAAGCACCTGCACAACAACGTTATCATGTTCAAGCAACGCCTTAAACCCCTCGTCTGTTTTAGCAAACGCGTATGTTTCTTTGCCTGTTGTTGGGCTTATCTTAGTAGGGGGAACAACGCCACACTTCTTAAGAAGCTCTGCAAACTTTGGGTTGCTCATTAACAACTCACGTTTAACCTTTGCTTTGCTTAGTAGTGCTTCTTTCTTTCCACGCACAATAGCTAAGTGTTCCTCCAATAACGGTTTATCTAGCACTAAAGTTGGTTCGGAGAACATGCGTATAGTTAAATCAATCAAACTTAGTTCAAACGTTGGGAACCCTTGTGGGACACCCTTCATCAGTCTCTTAAATAGTTTGTAAGTTATTTCAGCATCGTTTATGCAATAGCCAGCGTATGCTTCGAGTTCGTCTGGCGTAAAGTCCAAGCGTTTTTTACCTAACGCCTGTACTACCTCAGTTCCTTTTTTACCCAGCTTGTAATACGTAGCTAGCGCAGCTAAGCTGCCACCTACTTCTGTAGTATGTACAGCCCTCGCCATAGATAAAGTATCCACTATTTTCTTTGGGCGTATATCGTACACCCAGTTGAGTATAGCCATATCGAACATAGCATTATGAGCTATTGCTATAGAATTCTCCCAATCAAACTTGCCTAGCCATTTCTTAGTCTCTGCGTAAGTACCACTAAACCACTCCGACATCTCTTCGTTTTGTTTTACAGCAATACCGACCACTTCAAATTGAGGGTCTCTTATGTACTCCTCAATAGTAAGTTTAGACAAACTGAAGGCTTTGTCGTAATAGGTTTCAAAATCTAGCGTTAATATTTCCATGTTTTATTTTGCACCTTTAAAGATGATAGTACTTATTTTATCCCTAATTGGTTTAGCGCCGTACTCGCCTTTTTTGCTTTGGTAAGTAGGCGGTTTCCAATAGTTTATCCATTACATTTTTAGTGAACTCTTCTCCTATGATTGCCTGCATCTTATCCTTAAGGGCGCTCCGTTCATCTTCTGAGATAATAGAGCCCGACTCCGCAGGGTCAAGCAGTGCGTATATTTCTTTATGCCAACGAGACTCTCTTGCTGGTCCACCACCCCAATCGTCTGTGAAAAACTCTTCTGGGTGACTACCAATCCGAGCCATTAATATTTGGTATCCTTTGTTCATTGTTTCTCCAATTTATCTAGCACTGCATTTATTAGGGCGTAGTTATCTTCGTTGATTATTAGTGGCAACCCCCCAGCTACTTTGATTGCTTCGAGCTCTCGTTTCTGTAGGGTAGTAGGTTTGTTACCTCCCGCCTTGCACTCTATACCTATAAAGCGACCAGCATAACAACAGACAACATCAGGTACTCCACTTCTTCCCATACCATAAGTAGCAGGAAAGAAATAATACGCGCCCCGTTTTTTCAGGATAGCCACTACTTTGTTTTTAACTTTCTTTTCGGGGGTAAGCGCCATTTGTTTTCCTCCAGTAAACGTTACTATAACACCTAAACTTATACATTGTAAAGTTACTGTGTAACTTATACTTCGTCAGAGGTTTGCCTAAGCTGCTGCTCTGCATAAGCCTTAAGCACACGCCGCATTACTTTTGTATAGTTAGGGTATGCGCGGTAATACTCTACTACATACTCAGGTATTCTTAAGCTCACATGCGCCATTGGTTCGTTTTCGGGGGCTAGGCTTAAGTTTCCTATCGCTATTGGTTTTTCATCTTTCATAATTAAAACTCCTTATTGTGGTTAAGTTAATATATAAAATGTATCTTCAGAAACTTTTACACCCACGCCATGAACGCAGGTACATTCCTCTGACATCTTAAGCAACCCAATCTTACGAGTGTGCTCGTAGTCTAAAGTATCAGCTGTAAGTGGGTTACCTACTAACTCCCCCTGATCCATCTTTTGGGTTACGTAGCCCTCCTGCATACAATTTTTAACAACTAACACCCCCTTAGAAAATTGCGGGTAATGTCCTGCTTTATACCTTGGAAGCACACTACGTTGGGGTAGGTAGGTACCAAGTTTGTTTATTAGTGAGTCTCCTTCAGGTTGGCGCTTACTTAAGAACTCAGTAACCGAAGTTATTTCCTCATCTGTTAGCGTAGGAATACATCCGGCTACATCTTTAATAATAAACTTTTTCATCTCTTCGGATAAACTCCTTTGCAGTGAGTGCAAGGAACTGCACCCCTGATGGAGGGTCTCCTCTGCCGTATTAGGGTATACGTATTTTTTGAATTTACCTATTAACCTACCCACACTAGTGGTTTCGTAGTAATTCTTCGTGCTAAATAGCTTCTTTATCCTCGGACTGGACAAGGTGAACGTCTGCTCTGAAGCTTTCCAACGCCTAGTACCATGGCGAAAAAGCTTCAGGTTGGCTAAGCGCTGTCCGTATGCTTCAACCTTAAACTCCGTAGGCGTTAAGGCAGTAAATGTCCAGTCTCTATATAGGGGGGCTATCTTTTCAACCGCCCTTAAAAGTTCTTCCTTAGGTTTTGCGGGGTAGTGGATATTGCTCATAAGGTTACTCCTCGTTTGGTGTTTACCATTCAAACTGTTTTAGTATAGTGTCAACTTTACCTTTCATACTTTCTCTGGCTATAGGTGATTCTTTTAATACACCCACACTTACCCCTGCTAAAGTATCCTCTAACTGTTTACGCGCTCTTTCTAAGTCGGGGTCGTCCGTAACATTAAGGTGCGTCAGTAAATCGCACAACTCTCTTGGGTTGTCTACAAAACTGTCGTACCAACGTGCTTTAGCATCACTTTCTTTATCGGTTAGTTTTTGGCTCATGCCCTGCAGCATCTTGTACAGCCTATCCCATGAAGAACGCGTAGCCTGATTTAGCCTAACATCTGTATCCGATTGTAAGGTTTCTCGCATATCTGCTAACTCCTGTGCTGGTAGGTCTAACACTAAGTGCCCAGTCTCAGGCATGGGGGCAAATATCATCTCGAAAGCATACTTGTTGAATACCTCGTCTACTTCTGGGTAGTCGTCAGGGTCGTGCATATCCCCAAGGTAATGGCTCGCTATTTCGCATAACGCCCCATAGTTATCACATACTTCGTCCCGCTTGCTTAGGAACCTATCTCTGCGCTTATTGAACTCCGCCTTGTAGTCCATGAACATACTTGTTGGTAGGCCTCTAAACCCCCTATCTTCCCAAGGGAAAGTTAAACCCGTATGCTTTAACCTACACTGTGCAGCGTAGTCAGTTAGGTCTTTGACCCTGTTTGTACCTACCATAATATTCTTATAAAACCTACCTGCTTTGCCATCTGCATGGTTATTATTTAGCACCTCTTCAGTTCGCATCTTATCTTTCTTGCTTGCTGTCCATGTGCTGATGGTAAGTTTTGCTAATACAACACTACTTGAAATACTCATAAGTTTTTCCTCGTTTGTCCAACGTAGTAAGTTACGTTAGTTTAGTTTTTATTTTCCTACGCGCAATGGTAGTTTCTACATGTTTAGCTACCCAAGTGTCCTCCCCTTTCAGGTACTCCCCCCTCATAGCAAAGAAGGATTCACCCTGCGCCTTAGCTAGATTAGCAACTTCTTCATATACGGCGGCGTCATAACTTAACGTAAGCCCGTCAACTTCTGATGATTTATACTTCATTTTACTCACTCCTCATTTCAACCTAGTCAACTAGGTTGGTTAGCCTTCTGCAGGTGCGCCTGCTAGTTTTGCCATTTGATATAGCTTGTCTGGTATAAGCTCTAAGTTCGTTGTATCTACTTCCTTTTGCTCGTTCCATATATGATAGTTGTTTGTACCAGAAGTGCCATCCCAGTGCTTTTCATACCTTTCACTGTTTTGTATTAAGTCCATGATTTCAGTAGCTCTTGCCACATCTACCACATAGTCTGTATACCCAATCTTTAATACCGCTTTCATTAGTCCTACTCCTCGTCTATGTAAACTGTTTTGCCCATAGGGGCAGTTATTTTAGTGCTATTTATAATGCCCCACAGTACAGGACATTTCCACTCACCCCAGTCCGCTACCTCCCCATCAGTTAGCATCAGGGTTAGCTCTGGATTTATGTTGTGCTCTTTTAAATACTTAGGTACGCATGACGGCGTAGTGCCACCCCCACCAATAGGCTTTGTGTTCACCTCAAAGTTACTAAACTGGCTTGTAGTGTACGTCTCGTGCGCACCTACTTCGCCGTCCCAATATATTACGTGAACTTTATCTATGTTTAACGCCCTTACTATTTCTTTCACAACACTAACTACTCGTGTAAGTCTATTTTTGTAGGTCATAGAACCTGATGCGTCTGGCGCGAACACTACTTCACGTAGGCTTTGTCCTTCTAGCGTAGGCATATAGATACCCTCGTGTAAGAACCTACGATTAGGTCTACGCCACGTACTAATCTCTTTGTTCTTACAAGTAGCGCGAGCATACTCCCATAACTGGTCAACCCAACTGACCTTAACTTTGATGAGGTCCTGTAGTCCTAGAGTTGTATTACCTGAGCCTACTCCCATGCGCTTCGCAGCTTCCTTGCCTTGCATAATGGCTTGCTTGATGTCACCTTCCAGCTTCTGTTGCTCCTCACTAGATAACTGTGCAGCTGAATCCCAATCATGCTCGTCCATTTCTTCACCAGACCCAGACCCAGACCCAGACCCATCCTCTTGCTCCTGCTTGAGTATGTAGAATATACTTTTAACAGTCATACCATCAAAACGTATGTCGTGGCAGCCTATGTTCTCCCCATTTTTGCGGGGCATGGCTATTAAATTGCTATGCGGGTCTGCTTTAATTAACTTACCATTTATCCAGTAGTCGCAAGCTATATTGGTTAGCTGTGCGTCTATAGCATGCAGCTTGTTATAAATAGTTAGATGCCTCGCAGCTTTGTGCATATTCTCATGGCATATGAGAAACCCAAGCTCTTTGTCATCTAGACTCTCAATAAACGCTAGCCCATAAATCTCATTGCGCCCATCAGTACATGCTGTGGGTATATCCTCCGAGAATGTTGTTTTACCTAGCATCATAATGGGGCTAAGTTCTACAAATTGCTCTGACCTCATCAGCCCAATCTTTACAGCTTTGAATCGCCTTTGCGTTTCCATAGTTTTTTCCTCGTTTATTCAACCTAGTCAACTAGGTTGCTATAGTAAGTCCTCATTAGCTACTACCCAATCCGAGAACGCTTTGTTCGTAAACGCTATTGCCTGTTTAGCTTTGTTACGAGCTAGGGATATACTAAAGAGACACTGCCACTCCTCATCCACGCGCTTCAGGTACTCCATTATGGGTGCAAGTGTGTCCTTCTCTACCTTCTCAAGCATGCCGAACACCAATACCGCTACTGCTCCTGTATCTGTCGGTATTCTAGTAGTGGTAGGGTCACTGATTATATCTTTCCATGCAGGTAAGTTATCTTGATGCCTGACAAACTGCGCCATAGACTCCGCAGCAGGAACTCCCACCACCCCAGACAGAGCAGCACATAGGGTTTCGTAGTCGTACTTATCCCTTGTGTGCATTATCCTACTTGCAAGTTCTAGTGTACGTGGTGATACACACCCATTATGGGTATGTCTAGGATTGAATATGTATGGGTTCTCGTTCTGGTCTCCCTCTAGGTATGATGCAAGTGCGTGAGGGTTTCGGTCTGCCCATGCCATAACAATGGGGTGTATTGCGTTATTTGATGCCCACTCAAGCCACTCATCTATAGTGGGTTTTCTGACTGCTACAGTACACACACGCTGTCTGGTATGCGCTGCCATTGAGTCTCCAACACCATCAGACTCCAAGTTACCTGTCATAAGTATGATGCTTCCCTCTGGTATGGGTATATCCCCTAGTCTTGGTCTGAATGACTCCAACATGGGGTGCAGCATATTTTGTACTGGTTGTGGTGCTTTAGTGTACTCATCTAGGACCACGATTACTGGCTCGCCGTCTTGTAGTTTGAACCTAGCATTAGGATAGTACCTCGTAGTCCTAGTGTCGTGGTCAATAACAGGCATAGATACATCACCTAAGTCCATGTCGGGACACGACATAATCGCAGCATCCATGCCTGTCGCATCTTGTAATGCGCTTACCATAGATGTCTTGCCAATTCCGGGCTCTCCTACAAAAAAGAACCTAGTAGTACGGGCATGTAACGCCAATCCCGCTGCTTGTTTAAGGTTTACAGTGTGCATTTTTATCTCCTCGTTTATTCAACATAGTTGACTATGTTGGTTTGTTTTTAAATAAAGTTATCCCCCAATGGAATAACCATTGTACCACGTTTTGTACTCTAAATCAAGTGAAATACTTTACGTTGCCGTCATAGTATTTACCATCAGTTACCTCTACTTTAGTAAATACTTCGTGTGCGTACTCCTTTTTAATGCAATCGTACAGACACCTCTTCATTTTAACTGCGTCAAAAGAGTACTGGACATTATACCTTGGGCTGTAGACCCTCTCTTCCTTCACTGCAATAGCTATCAATGTGGGTATAGCATCTATATTCTCGAACAAGGAATCAGGTTGGAGAATGTAGGTGTTAATTACTTCCTTAACCATACTCTTTATATCCCGCCCATGAATGTGTGGCATTGTCTTGGCATCTGCTACTTTAAACAATGACTCTGCATGCGTAAGTAGATGCCTGAACTTTATGTATAACTTGTTTGCTGCTTTGCGGTTTATAATGTGCTTATACCTCTTAAAGGTTTTGGTTGGTCTTATATGCCCATCATCAGGGGATACCCGTAACACGTTAGGGTTTGAAGAGTCTAGTGGGTATGTAGCGCCCACACAGTCCATATAAGGTAAGCCTTGCTTTATGTGAGCATAAACCCCCAGTAACTGACTAATAAACTCATTAGTAAGACACGTAACATGTCCTTTATATACCAGAACTATGTCCCCGTCTGGTCTGAACGTAACGACATCTGTGTTATATAACCTACACGCAATATCTCCATTACGCAGTTCACGTATGTTGTACATTGCAGTATCCCTCCGCCTACCTAAAGGGGTTTTGCCTGCGTTAGACCATTCGCTTGTAGACTTACCACGTATCGGTTTCGTGTTAACAAAATGGTCTTTTGCTTGCGTATACGTGCGTATACGTGGTATGTGCTCCGCTGAACTAAACATGTTTCTTCTCCTTATTATTGCTGCGTTTAACTACGTTATGCATATCAATTAAATATACTAACCTGCCATGACTCAGGGCATTTAATGTTTGTCCGTCTTTTTCAGCCCTCCATTCTCCATACTTGTCGCGCCATGTTCTCCACCCTTTTTCAACTCTCATTTTGCCCCTCTAGTTCTTTAATCACCTGCTCTAAGTTTCGTTCCTTATCCAAGAGACGCGCATCCACTATGCGCCCCTGCTGAGCTATGGTCTGCCTCACTTGTTCAATCCACGTTTTATACATGCTAAGCATTATGTCAGTAGCGGTATTCATACTTTTACTCCTCTTTTAACTGCGTTAGTTTGCCTACCTCAAAAGTAGGAAATTATTTTCTTTATCCAAACGACACTCTATATCTATATTGCCCTTAGATTTTTTTTGTGCCTGTAGAACAGGTTTGATATAGGATTTTACCTGTTGAACCCATCCAAACTCAGTAACAATAAAAACCTTTCTATCGGCTACTTTAATTTCTTTCTGAACATCTGATATTTTCATTGCTTTTACTCCTCTTTTAACTGCGTTAGTTTGCTTGCTCTATATAGTGAGCCCCACCACGTTCTCTCCATTTTCTTTTTTAACTGCATTCACCTCTAGCTCTATGTATAGCTCTCGTGTCCCATCATCTAGCTCTATGTGTACGCTAATACCCATATTATGCAGTACTTCTTGGAACTCTTCCGCCATCTCCTCATGCTCGAAGGAAGCATTTTTCACACGTATCCAGTTAATTACTTCAACATCTTTATCTCTTCTAACTGCTTCTTTTTTACTCATCTTCTTGCTCCTCATTAAGTTTAGCTTCTAGGTAGTCACGTACATCTATTAACTCATCGTCACTCAAGTCCAACTCGTGCCCTACCTCATCAAACACCATGCCCAGTGCTACTCTGGCAATTTCTTCTATTTTTAACTTCATGTTGTTACTCATCTTCGCTCTCCCTTGTTATTTCTGCTTCTATTACCACGAAGGTACTTAAGCAACCATACACATCACCTGCACTTAGCTCCTCTACGTCCGCAACATCTTCACCTGCCCTTGAAAACTCTGCCGCAAACTTATTATCCTCATTACATAAGGCATCAAATGAGCGGAATGCATTACTGAGCCTCTCAATCTCAGGATAAGAGTCATACCACTTAATGCTATCGAACTCATATAGGTAACCCCAAAATGCATACTCTAGTGACACGGGCGATGGTGGGTCAGACGATATGCGTGTTTTAGAATATTGCAGTCCATACTTCTCAGTCGGTGTCTCGTCCCAGTTCTCTGCTAACCACAGCTTGAGTAGTGGTAGCTTCTTTTTGTTGTATGTATAAAACACTACCTTTACCTCGCTTCGATATCCCATCAGATAACCCACCCCATAAATGTATAAAAGAAAATAGCAGTCAGAATAGTTAAGCTCGCAGTAAAGTAAAAAAGTTCACTTAAATAATGCTTTTGTTTTTTGTTTAGCTTCATCTTGTTTTATCTCCTGTTCAACCTAGTTGACTATGTTGGTTTAAGTAATGTTATTTTTTATGTATTTTCTCTAATGGATACATCCATTGTACCACGTTTTGTACTATGAGTCAAGCGTGTAATACACTATGTAATGCGTTATGGAGGGTAATGTTATAACAATAGGGGGTAATGTTACGAAAATAAAGAAAAAACGTAACAATACAAAATACAGCAAAAACGTAGTCTATAAGTTATTTTTTGGGGTAATGTTATAATGTTATGTATAAAAAGAGTAATAAGACACCTTTTGCTTTTTACACTTTATAAGATGTCATAAGCGAGGGAGCTTGTTCGCTTGCTAAAAACCCCCCATACGTTATATTTTACGTAACATTGTAACATTACAACTTCCTTAGTAGAATCAAGGAGTTAAACCCGTTTCTTTTGTTACGTTTTACCTAAACCCGTAACATTACTTATATATCAATAACTTACAAAACGAAGAATTACTCGTCCATTGCTCTGTCTTACTATCATTATAAAAAAACTTGTTGACTAATGCTTCCAATATTGATAACCTGCTAGCAGGTTATCAGTTACTCCGTTTATTAAGCCGTCCCTTATTCTGTACATACTATCATAGCTACTATCATAGCTACTGTCATCACAAAAAATTCAGGCATAAAAAAACCCCAACCATTTCTGATTGAGGTTTGAGGTTTCAATATAGTTAACTATATTATAATGTTTCTAGGTCTACATCATTAAGCTCTAAAAGACCGCCAATTTGTCTCATCAAATTATCAAGGCTATCATTTTTTTCCTCAACCTTGCCTATATGCTGATACTGAGAACATAAAGTCTTGATTACTTTGCTATAGGTATCAATTACTTTAGGTTCTGCGGTTTCCTTAGCACGTTCTATACTTGCGGGGTGGTCTGGATTTTTAGACTTCCTA
>TARA_R110002124_G_scaffold4800_12_pt1 | contig 13099 bp, 7 predicted proteins | sample TARA_R110002124 | Tara Oceans TARA_R110002124 (sample SAMEA4397445) | marine metagenome | biome: Polar Biome; feature: [SRF] surface water layer (ENVO:00010504); material: water (ENVO:00002006), including particulate matter (ENVO:01000060) such as... | depth 5 m | reverse complement strand
CCGGGGTGCGCGCCGATGATCTGGGCGCCGTGCCGCTGCGCGCGCTGATGGCCGCGCATGACATCGATTGGTCGGCGGTCGAGGACGTGATCTTCGGCTGTGCCAATCAGGCCGGTGAGGACAACCGCAACGTGGCGCGCATGGCGTCGCTGCTGGCGGGCCTGCCGCATCAGGTGCCGGGCACCACGATCAACCGGCTGTGCGGTTCGGGCATGGATGCGGTCATCATGGCCGCCCGCGCGATCCGCGCCGGAGAGGCCGACCTGATGATCGCCGGCGGTGTCGAAAGCATGTCGCGCGCGCCGTTTGTCATGCCCAAGGCCACGGCAGCCTTTTCGCGCGCCAACGAGGTGCATGACACGACCATTGGCTGGCGCTTCGTCAATCCGCTGATGAAGGCGCAATACGGCGTCGATTCGATGCCCGAAACCGCCGAGAACGTCGCCGAGGAGTTCGGCGTGAACCGCGCCGATCAGGACGCCTTTGCGCTCCGCTCGCAGCACAAGGCGGGTGCGGCCATGCAAAGCGGCCGTCTGGCGCGGGAAATCACCCCGGTCGAGATCAAGACCCGCAAGGGCGTGACGGTTGTCGATACCGACGAACACCCCCGCCCGCAAACCACGGCCGCGGATCTGGCCAGGCTGAAAACCTTCGTGAAGGCCGACGGCACGGTCACGGCGGGCAACGCTTCAGGCGTGAATGACGGCGCGGCGGCGCTGATTATCGCCTCGGATGCGGCAGTCAAGGCGCATGGGCTGACGCCGATCGCCCGCGTGTTGGGTGGGGCCACGGCAGGCGTGCCGCCGCGCATCATGGGCATCGGTCCGGCGCCCGCGTCACAAAAGCTGATGGCGCGGCTGGGCCTGACCCAGGCCGATTTCGCGGTGATCGAACTGAACGAGGCTTTCGCGGCGCAGGGTCTGGCCACGCTGCGCGGGTTGGGCATCGCCGATGATGATCCGCGCGTGAACCCCAATGGCGGGGCCATCGCGCTGGGCCATCCGCTGGGCATGTCGGGCGCGCGGATCACCGGGTCGGCGGCGTTGGACATGCAGCAATCGGGCGGCCAAAACGCGCTGGCCACCATGTGCATCGGCGTGGGGCAAGGCATTGCCATCGCGCTGGGGGCCGTCTGACCGACCTTGCGCCAGTCACCAGGATTGAATGCGCCGCGCATATCCCCATAATCGTGCCATGATCTCGGGTTCCAGAAACCGGCGTTTTCGCCTGATTGTCCTGGCCTTCGCCGCCTTCGCAACGGTGGCGACGGGTGTCGCCGGGCTGCTGGTTCTGCCGTCGCTGGAACGGATGATGTTCACTCAGGCCGGACAGCGCGACGATGCCACGTTGCGGCTGGCGTCCGAGGCCTTGCGCGGGGCCCTGCGGCGGTTTGAATCGGCGCCCGCCCTGATTGCCGAGCGCCCGGATCTGGTGGCGCTGCTGGACGCCCCCGCTGACCCGGCGCTGGCGGACGCGGTCAACGAGCGCCTGCGCCTGACCGCGCAGATGCTGGGCGCTTCGGATATTTACCTGATGAACATCGCCGGGCTGACACTGGCGGCAAGCAACTACCGGCGCGAGCGTTCGTTCATAGGCCGCAGTTTCGAATTCCGCCCCTACTTCACCCAGGCGCTGGAGGGCGGCCTGGGGCGCTATTTCGCGCTGGGCATAACCTCGGGCGAGCGCGGCTATTTCTTTGCCGCGCCGGTCGAGAAAAACGACGTTATCGTCGGCGTCGTCGCGCTGAAATTCACCGTGGACGGGTTCGAGGGCACCTGGCGCGGCGGGCCCTCGGACATTCTGGTCACCGATGAGAACGGCGTGGTGTTCATGTCCAACCGGATCGACTGGCATTTCCGGACCGTCGCGCCCTTGAGCCCTGCCGCGCTGGCGCAGATCGAGCGCAATCGCCAATACCCGCTGGATCAGCTGGTTCCGCTGCCGCTGTCGCGCAGCGCGCTGTCCGAGGGGATCGACCTGCTGAGCCTGACCGACGGCACCGAGAGCACGGAATATGTGTCCAGCAGCACACGCATATTCGAGGCCGGCTGGACTGTGACCATCCTGACGCCCACCGGCGTTGCCCGCGCGCAGGCGCGGATGATCTTCGCGCTGGCCGTGCTGGTCCTTCTGTCGCTGTGCATGATTATTGCCATCGTCATTCAGCGCCGGCAGCGGCTTCTGGACAGTCTGAGCGCGCAGCGCCGCACCCGGGATCTGCTGGAGCGGCGCGTGGCCGAGCGCACGGCGGCCCTGCAACACGAGGTCGAGGAACGCCGCGCCGCCGAAACCCGGCTGCGGCAGACGCAGACGGAACTGGTGCAGGCTGGCAAGCTGGCGGCGCTGGGCCAGATGTCGGCGGCGCTGAGCCATGAATTCAACCAGCCGCTGGCCGCCGTCAAAGCCTATGCCGACAACGCGGCGACCTTTCTGGACCGGGGCCGCGTGGAAGAGGCGCGCGACAATGTCGGGCGCATTTCCCGGATGGCGGACCGGATGGCGGCGATTTCGAAGCATTTGCGCAACTTTGCCCGCAGGCCGCAGGACAAGACCGGGCCGGTGCCGCTTGTGTCGGTGATCGACGATGCGCTGGACCTGATGCGCGCGCGACTGGAGCAGGCCGGCGCCGAAATGCGGTTTGACCGCCCGGCGCAGGAAATCTGGGTGGTCGGCGGGCGGGTGCGGTTGCAGCAGGTGATCGTCAATCTGATGTCGAATGCGCTGGACGCCATGTCGGGGGACGCCCAGCCCCGGATCACCGTTTCGCTTGCCGTGGATGCGGAAACGGTTGCGCTTTCGGTCGGTGACGCCGGATCGGGGATCAGCCCCGAGGCCTTGGCGCAGATGTTCGATCCCTTCTTCACCACCAAGGACCCGGGCAAGGGATTGGGGCTGGGCCTGTCGATCTCGTATAACATCATCAAGGATTTCGGCGGCGATCTGACGGCCCGCAACCTGACTGGCGGCGGGGCGGAAATCACCATGTCGCTGCGCGCCGCATCGGCGCCCGCCGATAAGCCGGTGGCGGCGCAATGAGCGTCGAGACCATCCTGTTCGTCGACGACGAAGCGCAGTTGCGCCATGCCGCCGCGCAAACCCTGGCGCTGGCCGATCTGGCGGCGGAATGCCACGCCAGCGCCGAACCCGCGCTGGCCCGCGTGGCGCGGGATTTTCCCGGGATCCTGGTCACCGACATCCGGATGCCGAGGATCGACGGCTCTGAACTGATGCGCCGGGCGCTGGAGATCGACCCGGAATTCCCGGTCATTCTGGTCACCGGGCATGGCGATGTGGAACTGGCTGTCGCCTCGATGCGGCAGGGGGCGTATGATTTCGTCGAAAAGCCCTATGCCCCGGAACGTCTGGTCAGCTCTGTCCGGCGGGCGCTGGACAAGCGCCGCCTGACGCTGGAAAACCGGGCGCTGCGCCGGCAGGTGGGGCGCCGAGACCAGATCGAGGCGCGGCTGGCCGGGCGCAGCGCGGTCATGGTGGCCCTGCGCCAGCAGTTGCGCGCCGTGGCGCAGACCGACGCCAGCGTGCTGGTGCAAGGCGAGACCGGCACGGGCAAGGAGGTGGTGGCCCGCGCCCTGCACAAGGCCAGCCCCCGCGCCGACAAGCCCTTTGTCCATGTCAATTGCGCGGCCCTGCCCGAAGGGCTGATCGAAAGCGAGCTGTTCGGACACGAGGCCGGGGCCTTTCCCGGCGCGGTGCGCGCGCGCTATGGCAAGTTCGAGCACGCGCGCGGCGGCACCGTGTTTCTGGATGAAATCGACAGCCTGCCCCTGCCGGTGCAGGCCAAGCTTCTGCATGTGTTGCAGGACGGCGTGGTCACGCGGCTTGGTTCGAACGATCCGGTGGATCTGGACGTGCGCTTTGTTGCCGCGTCCAAGCAGGATCTCGAAGCCGCCGCCGCGCGGGGGGATTTCCGCGCCGATCTGCTTTACCGGCTGAATGTCGCCACCCTGCGCGTGCCGCCGCTATCGGCGCGCCGCGATGACATCCCGCGCCTGTTCATGCAGCTGGCCGCCGAATCCGCTGCGCGCTACAAGCTGGCGCTGCCGGACGTGCCGCAAACGGTTCTGTCCAGCGTATCGGCCCGCGACTGGCCCGGAAACGTGCGGGAGTTGCGCAACGCCGCCGACCGCTTCGTGCTGGGGCTGGAATTGTCCAGCGCCGATGCGCCGCCGACAGACAAACCGGCGCCGCTGGCCGAACAGATGGCGCAGTATGAACGGGCGCTGATCGCGGCGCGGCTGACCGCAAACAACGGCGTTCTGAAGGGTACTTACGAAGAACTGGGCCTGTCGCGAAAGGCGCTTTACGAGAAGATGCAAAAGCACGGCCTGTCGCGCGACCGCTTCACCGAGTGACCGCGGCCGGGTCGAGAATCCCGCGCGATGTGTCGGTTTCGACCCATCGCAGGTGCAGAAATGTCCCCCTGCTGACCCAAACCTTGAAATCATCGGCCCTTTTCACCGGGCCTTGCCCGTATTTCGGCTTGAAAACACGTCCGCGTGAACGCTCTAACGCCTTCATGCCCCAAAAGGGGCGCCGTGGTGGAAGGGGGAGCTTTCATCATGAGACAGGTCCGGCCCGGGTCACAATGCCCGGGTCAGGCCATCAACCGGAGGACTGAATTTGAAACTCACCGCACTTTTCACCGCGACCACCGCCCTGGTGTTGACCACCAGCGTCGCCATCGCCAACAGCGACGGCGACCGTGCCGGCTGGCCTGACAGCTTCACCGTCGGCACCGCGTCGCAGGGCGGCACCTATTTCGCCTATGGTTCGGGCTGGGCCAACCTGGTGGCGGAAGAACTTGGCCTTTCGGGCGGTGGCGAAGTCACCGGCGGCCCGATGCAGAACATGGCGCTGGTGCATACCGGCGAGGCTCAGTTCGGCATGACCACCATGGGCCCGGCGGCGGAATCGATCGCCGGCACAAACCCGATCGCACCGGGTCTGGCCATGGACAACGCCTGCGCCATGTTCCCGATGTATCAGACGCCGTTCTCGGTGACGGCGCTGTCTTCGTCGGGCATCACCTCGATCTCGGACATCCCGGATGGCGCGCGCATCGGTTTCGGCCCTGCCGGGTCGACATCGGACACTTATTTCCCGCGCATGATGGAAACGCTGGGCGTCGACTTCGATCGCCGCAACGGTGGCTGGACCGACCTGGGCAGCCAGCTTCAGGATGGCCTGCTGGACGTGATCGCCTTTGCCGCCGGTGTGCCGGTTCCCGCCGTGTCGCAGCTGGAAGTGCAGACCGACGTGAACATCATTGAGTTCACCGAGGCCGAGCAAGCCACCATCATGGCCAACTTCCCGGTGTCGGCGTTCAACATTGCGGCGGACACTTACAGCACGCTGGAAGATGATGCACGTTCGGTGTCGATGTGGAACTTCGCGATCGCCAATTGCGAGCTGCCGGCGTCCTTCGTCTATGCCGTGGTCGATGTGGTCATGTCCGACAACGAGCGTATGGTGAACATCCACCGTGCCGCCCGTTCGACGACCCCTGACAACTGGGACAAGAACACCGTGATGCAATGGCACCCCGGTGCCGCGCAGTGGTTCATCGACAATGCCGGTGCCGATATCCCGGCGGACATGATCTACCGCGACATGTGAGCCGGACCCAAGTCTGACAAAGGACCGCCGCGCCCGGCATCGAGAACGGGCGCGGCACATTTTGCGAGGGGATCTGCCGGGCATCGCCCAAGATGGCAGAGCGGAGGGGAAAAATGACGACCACACCTGAACAATCCGACCCGGTTATTCTGGCCGAAGGCGTCGATGAGGAGCCCGTCGAACGCAACCGCCGCCTGTTTACCGGGGTTTCCCTGGCCTTTATCGCGACCTACGCGACACTCTATGCCGGGTTTCACATGGCCGCGCTGAATGGCGTCTCGATCAGCGCCTGGACCGGGATCGACCTTCCATTTCTGCCGCAATTCCCAATGGAAACATGGAATTTCCGCATCGTGCACGTCTCGGGTGCGCTGGCGCTCGGGTTTCTACTCTATTCGGCGCGTCTGTTTCCCGACGTGGAAAAACCTCAGACGCCGCGTTTGTCTTTGGTGGGTTATGCGCTGATGATCCCTGCCCTGGTGTCGGCCTATATGGCCATCAGGTTCGCCGTGCTGGTCAACAGCGGCACTCTGCCGGAAATGGGCGGCCTGACCACATGGCCCGCGTTTCCCGGCACCGAGATCTACGACCAGGAGTTCAACTGGTTTGGCATTCCCCTTTTGATCGCGACCTTCGGGGCCATCGTGCTCGGCTGGTTCGAAAATACCCCGCGCCACCGGTTTTCAAGCGCGGATATCGTGTTGGCGATCTGCGGCGTCGTTGTGGCGCTTTATCTTGTTCCGATCTATTCCACCGCCGCGCGCAATTCCGTCGGCACCCCTTTCGTGCCCATCGGCGTGGCCTTTGCCGCCACCGCCGGCACGGCATTGATCCTGGAGCTTACGCGCAGGGTGGCGGGGCTGGCGCTGGTCATCATCACGGGCGTGTTCCTGGTCTACACCTTCACCGCGCATCTGCTGCCCGGCATCCTGGCCGTCCAGAACCCCTATGACTGGCAGCGCTTTTTCGGTTTCGTCTATACCGACGCCGGCATCCTTGGGCCGACCGTGGCGGTGAGTTCGACCTATATCATTCTGTTCATCATCTTCGCGGCCTTTCTCCAGGCCTCGAAAGTCGGCGACTATTTCGTAAACTTCGCCTTTGCCGCCGCCGGTCGCGCGCGCGGTGGTCCCGCCAAGGTGGCGATTTTCGCCTCGGGCCTGATGGGCATGATCAACGGCACCTCCGCCGGCAATGTCGTGGCCACCGGCTCGTTGACGATCCCGCTCATGAAGAAGGTGGGCTACCACAAAAGAACAGCAGGTGCCATCGAAGCCGCGGCTTCGACGGGGGGCCAGATCATGCCGCCGATCATGGGGGCCGGTGCCTTCATCATGGCCGAGATCACGGGCATCCCCTATACCGAGATCGCCATCGCCGCGATCATCCCGGCGATCCTCTATTTCACCTCGATCTACTTCATGGTCGATCTGGAGGCCGCTAAACTGGGCATGCGCGGGATGCGGGAAGACGAATTGCCCAAGCTCAAAATTCTGATCCGGCAGGTCTATCTCTTTATCCCGATCATCATCCTGATCGCGGCGCTCTTCATGGGCTATTCGGTCATCCGCGCCGGCACCCTGGCCACCGTTGCCGCCGCCGTGGTCAGCTGGCTGACACCGCACCGGATGGGGATTTTCGCCATCCTCAAGGCCTTCGAGATGGCCGGGATCATGGCAATCCAGATCATTGCCGTCGTCGCCTGCGCGGGCATCATCGTCGGCGTCATTTCCCTGACCGGGGTGGGCGCGCGGTTCTCGTCCGTGCTGCTGGGCCTGGCCGATGCCAGCCAACTGATTGCCCTGATTTTCGCGATGATGATCTCTATCCTGCTGGGCATGGGGATGCCGACAACCGCCGCCTATGCGGTGGCGGCGTCGGTCGTGGCGCCGGGCCTGGTGCAACTGGGCATTCCGCCGCTGACGGCGCATTTCTTCGTGTTCTACTTTGCCGTTGTGTCGGCCATCACGCCGCCCGTGGCGCTGGCCAGCTATGCCGCCGCCGGGATTTCGGGCGCCAATCCGATGGAAACCTCGGTTGCGTCGTTCAAGATCGGCATCGCCGCGTTCATCGTGCCGTTCATGTTCTTCTACAACTCGGCCATCCTGATGGACGGCACCGTGCTGGAAATTATGCGCGCCGCGGTTACCGCCGTGTTCGGTGTATTCCTGCTGTCTTCGGGGGTGCAGGGCTGGTTCGTGGGCGGACGCTCGGCCTGGTTCATCCGGGCGGCGCTGGTGCTTGCCGCGCTGTTCATGATCGAGGGCGGGTTTGTTTCCGACCTGATCGGCATTGCCACCGCGGTCGGCGTCTATTTCGTGCAAAAGGTGTTCCGGCCGGCGCCGGATACCACGTTCCCGGTGCGTGGCGCGGACTGATCCGACCCGTCGCCAGCGGCCCCGGAGAGGTTCTAGCGAAGTGATGCAATCAAGCTGGCGGCGGTCCCTTCGGAGGCCGCCGCTTCTTTTGTGCGGTGCCGCGTCCGCGCCGGGTCGAATCGTGCCCGCGCATGCTGCGGCGCAGCGGGCCGGGGCCCGCGTTCCGTCAGCGCTATCAGAACTTTTTTTGCGCGCCCATGCGGCCCGCTGATTGGCCATGACCGGCTGATTATGCCCGCAAACCGGGTCGATTCCGCGTTTGCTACTGTTCGAGAGCCCGCAGAACGGGCGCAAAGCCACTGGCCGGTGTGGGATCCTGAGCAGCGCCGCGCGGCCCGTTCGCGGGGCCATTTCGCTGATTGACGTGTTTGCTATTGTTCTGGTTTTGCGAAAGGAATCGGCGCGCGCCGCGAACTCGTGGTGCGCTGATCGGTCGCAGGTTTTTTGCAAGTCATCACCGGTTGAGGCGCCTTTTTGCAACTTTTTTTGCAGCTGGATTTACAGGTTAGTAAATTTATTTACATAAGAAAATTGCCGAAAAACAATAGTATTGACAGCTTTTGTAAAGGCTGTAACGGTTTAGGCGGGTAGTCATTACCCTTGCCTGGATTGGGAGGTCCGGGTCGTTCCAAAATCGGAGGAAAACATGTCAAAAGGTAATTTTACCCGCCGTGGCTTGCTGAAGGCCAGCGCAGCGACGGGTGCCGGTCTGGCGATGCCGACCATTTTCACCGGAGCTGTCTGGGCTAACGCCGATACCGGCTTCACCAACGCACCTGGTGCGGGCAGCGTCACGCTGGGCTTCAACGTGCCGCAGACCGGTGCCTACGCGGATGAGGGCGCCGACGAGTTGCGCGCCTACCAGCTGGCTGTCGAGCACCTGAACGGTGAAGGCGATGGCGGCATGCTGAACACCTTCAGCTCACGCGCGCTGGACGGCACGGGTATCCTGGGCCGCCGCGTCGAATACGTGACCGGCGACACGCAGACATCGTCCGACGCGGCCCGCTCCTCGGCCCGTTCGATGATCGAACGCGACGGCGCCATCATGATTACCGGCGGCTCGTCCTCGGGCGTGGCCATCGCTGTCCAGGGCCTGTGCCAGGACGCCGGCGTGATCTTCATGGCCGGTCTGACCCACTCGAACGACACCACCGGCAAGGACCGCCGCGCCAACGGGTTCCGTCACTTCTTCAACACCGAGATGACCGGCCGCGCGCTGGCTCCGGTGCTGGAGGCCAATTACGGCACGGATCGCAAGGCCTATCACCTGACCGCCGACTACACCTGGGGCTGGTCGCAGGAGCGCTCGATGCGCACCTACACCGAAGCCATGGGCTGGGAGACCGTGAACTCGGTCCTGACGCCGGTGGGTGCTGGCGACTTCTCGTCCTACCTGACGCCGGTGGCGAACTCGGGCGCCGACGTGCTGATCCTGAACCACTACGGCGGGGACATGGTCAACTCGCTGACCCAGGCCGTTCAGTTCGGTCTGCGCGACATGATGGCCAACAACAAGAACATGGAAATCATCGTTCCGCTGTTCTCGCGTCTGATGGCGCGCGGTGCAGGTCCGGCGATCGAAGGGATCTTCGGTTCGACCAACTGGCACTGGTCGCTGACCGACGAGGGCTCGCGCGCCTTTGTCCGCTCGTTCGGTGAAAAGTATGGCTTCCCGCCGTCGCAGGCCGCGCATACCTGCTATGTGCAGACGCTGCTTTATGCCGACGCGGTGACGCGCGGTGGCAGCTTCAACCCCTGCTCCGTCGTCGAAGCCCTGGAAGGGTTCGAATTCGACGGCCTGGGCAACGGCCCGACCCTGTATCGTGCCGATGATCACCAGTGCTTCAAGGACGTGCTGGTCGTGAAGGGTAAGGAAAACCCGCAGAACGACTTCGACCTTCTGGAAATCGTCGAAGTCACGCCGCGCGATGCTGTGACCTATCCGGTCGATCACCCGGACTTCGCCGGTGGTTCGCTGGGGACCTGCAACCCGGGCGCCTGATACCAGATTGACAACTGCCGACCCGGGCCCCTTGGCCCGGGTCGGTGCGATTTGCAAACTCTGCGGTATGCAGAGTCTGCCTGACCATCCTTTGGACAGGGAAAGCCATGGAAGCGATCATCCTGCAAATTCTGAATGGCCTGGACAAAGGGTCTGCCTATGCGCTGATCGCGCTCGGCCTGACCCTGATCTTCGGCACACTCGGCGTCGTCAACTTCGCCCATGGGGCGCTGTTCATGCTGGGCGCGTTCGTCGCCGTCACAATGAATCGGGTCCTGAACCTGTCATTCCAGACAATTGACAATACGCGGACCGACTTTCTGGGCAATCCGCTGAGCGTGGATACACCCTATGTCGTGGGCTGGTTCGGCCCCGAATGGGGGAACTTCATCATCGACTGGGCGGTTCCCATTTCGGTGCTGGTGGCTATTCCGGTCATGGCGCTGATCGGTATCGCCATCGAACGCGGCCTGATCAAGCATTTCTACAAACGCCCCCATGCCGACCAGATCCTGGTGACCTTTGGTCTGGCCATCGTGATTCAGGAAATCATCAAGGCGTTCTACGGCGCGAACCCGATTCCGACCCCGGCACCCGATGCTTTCCGGGGGTCGTTCGATGTCGGGTCGCTGCTGGGGTTTGATCCCTTCGCGATCATGTATCCCTACTGGCGCCTGATCTATTTCGCCTTTGCCGGGGTAATCATCAGCGCGGTGTTTGCGTTCTTGCAATTCACCACATTCGGCATGGTCGTCCGGGCCGGAATGGCGGACCGCGAGACGGTGGGATTGCTGGGCATCGATATCGACCGTCGCTTTGTCATCATGTTCGCCATCGCTGCTGTGGTCGCAGGGTTGGCCGGGGTGATGTATACGCCGATCCTGTCACCAAACTATCACATGGGCATGGACTTCCTGGTCCTCAGCTTCGTTGTCGTCGTGGTCGGCGGCATGGGCAGCCTGGGCGGCGCCGTCGCCGCCGGCTTCCTGCTGGGCATCCTGCAAAGCTTTGCATCCATGTCGCAGATCATCGAACTCATCCCCGGTATCAACCAGGTGGTGATCTACCTTGTCGCAATCATCGTGTTGCTGACCCGGCCGCGTGGCCTGATGGGTCGCAAGGGCGTAATGGAGGACTGATCCGTGCTTGGACTGAATAAAAGTGATCTGAAACTCTTCCTGATCGTCGTGGGTCTGGTCGTTCTGGCGCCCTTCCTGCTCAACCCGTTCCCTGAAACCATCGGGCTGTCCCAGTTCAATGCGGGCTACCCGGACCTGATGCAGAAGCTGGTGATCTTCGGGCTGTTCGCGGTGGGCTTCAACATCCTGTTCGGCCTGACGGGCTACCTGTCCTTCGGTCATGCCGCCTTTCTGGGTGTCGGCTCGTATGCCGGCGTCTGGATGATGAAGCTTCTGACCATGAACGTGATCCCGGCGCTGATCGTTTCGGTGCTGGTGGCGGGCCTCTTCTCGCTGCTGATCGGCTACATCTCGTTGCGCCGCACGGGGATCTACTTCTCGATCCTGACGCTGGCCTTCGCGCAGATGATGTATAGCCTGGCCTATTCGGTGCTGACGCCGCTGACTGGCGGCGAGACCGGGCTGACGCTGTCGCTGAACGATCCGCGTATCCTGGGCAGCACGGCGGTTGACGGAAATATCCCGGTGCCGCATTTCTTCGGGCTGGACATGCAAAGCAGCGTTGACTGGAACCTGGGGCCCTGGAGCTTCACGTTCAGCGCGGGCTACTACTTCAGCGCCGCCGTGATGATTATCGCCTTCTTCCTGGCCATTCGTCTGTTCCGCTCGCCCTTCGGCCTGATGCTGCGGGCAATCAAGTCGAACCAGACCCGCATGAGCTATACTGGTCTGAACCCGCGCCCCTATGCGCTGGCGGCCTTCGTGATCTCGGGCATGTATGCCGGTCTGGCCGGTGGCCTGATGGTCGCCATGGACCCGCTGGCCGGTGCCGAGCGGATGCTGTGGACGGCCTCGGGCGAGGTGGTTCTGATGACCATTCTGGGCGGCGCGGGCACGCTGATCGGCCCGGTCCTGGGTGCCGGTGTCATCACCTATCTGGAATCGATCATTTCGACGATCAATGTCAGCATCCTGCACACCTGGTTCTCGGGACTTCCGACCTGGATGGACACCCTGTTCGTGACGCTTTTGTATCCGTTCATCGGCAAGGGCTGGAGCCTGACGCTGGGCCTTGTGTTCATGGCTGTCGTGATCTTCCTGCCTGGCGGTATCGTCGAAGGCGGCAAGCGGATCGGTGCGCTGTTCAAGCGCGGCAAGGACAATGACGCCTCGGGCGGTGGTCAACCCACCGTCGAACCCGGCGAATAAGGAGCAAGCCAGATGGGAATCCTTGAAGTCAAAGGCGTCAACAAGCGCTTCGGCGGTCTCCAGGCGCTGGGGGATGTGAACCTCAACGTCGAGGAGGGCAGCTGCCATGCGATCATCGGGCCGAATGGCGCGGGCAAGTCCACCTTGCTCAACTGCCTGGTTGGCAAACTGATGCCGGATTCCGGCACAGTGACCTTCAATGGCGAGAATGTTCTGGGGCGAAAGCCGCATGAAATCAACCAGATGGGCATCAGCCGCGTGTTCCAGACGCCTGAGATCTTCGCCGACCAGACGGTGCTGGAAAACGTGCTCATCCCCTGTTTCGCACGCCGCGACGGGTCGTTCCGGATGCATGCGCTGGAATCGATCGCCAGTGAGGACTCGATCATTGCCGAGGCCTTGACGGTCCTGTCGGAGGTCAACATGACCTCCAGGCAGGACATGCTGGCCTCGTCGCTCTCGCGCGGGGACAAGCGGCGGCTGGAAATGGCGATGTCGCTGGTGCAAAAGCCAAAGCTGTTGTTGCTGGATGAACCGACCGCAGGCATGGCGCGGGCCGACACCAACAATACGATCGACCTGCTCAAGGAAATCCGCGAGAAGCTGAACATTACGATGGCGATCATCGAACATGACATGCACGTCGTGTTCAGCCTTGCCGACCGGATCACCGTGCTCGCGCAGGGAACCCCGCTGGTCGAGGACATTCCGGAAAACATCAAGGGCCACCCCAA
>TARA_R110002124_G_scaffold251205_4_pt1 | contig 13111 bp, 17 predicted proteins | sample TARA_R110002124 | Tara Oceans TARA_R110002124 (sample SAMEA4397445) | marine metagenome | biome: Polar Biome; feature: [SRF] surface water layer (ENVO:00010504); material: water (ENVO:00002006), including particulate matter (ENVO:01000060) such as... | depth 5 m | reverse complement strand
GGCATCAAAATGGTTTTCGCCAATATTGACGCTTTTTTTATCTAATATGATATCGGTGTCAAACCCATCATTAAAACCGTTGAAATATCCATTTGTGAGTTGCTGAATCTCTTCCGCTTTAAGCGAAAGAAACTTCATTTTTCGGCTATTATTTATAAAGGAAACGGAATCACTAACAGAGCCAATGAAGCTCTTAACATTGTCATCCAATTGTTGAACAATTCCTTTGGAAACTTTGCGGAAGGGATTGACATATTTTGAATTATTCAGCGCTTTGTTTTTAGTAAGCGTAAAAAATAAAAAGCAACGATGTTCCATATACTCACGCCCTTTAAAGTGGTCGTGTGTTGCTTTTTCTAAAAACGTTGTATTAGGAAGTGCTTCTGAAGTGTATGTCTTTTTAAGGTAGATATCCTGTTTTTGAACTACCGTACCAATAGGCAATGATTTTAAAGCCTGAAACCAAGCACCGTGTATGTCTTCGAAGTCTTTTTCGGAAAGGGAATAAATTTCTGGTAGCGTTCCTTCATAACACAGGACGACATTGCCATTATTGGCAAATATGATATTGTCTTGAATATCCGTGATAGGTTGATATGCTGAAAGATTAATCTTGTTCATAATCGAAGCCAGAGTTTCTTTTGTTACTTATTATTCTTGGAAAGGCCTTAGCCATTTGAAAAATTTGTGGGTTATGCGTTATTCTCGTTAAGGCTACGTACAAGGCAGCATTGAAAACGAGTATTCCTATTATTATCCCGAAGCTGAAAGAGAAGATGATGATGAGCAGCGAAGCCAAAATGGAAACCATCATTAACGCGAATAGGGAAATAGGCAGTCCAAAAATGACCGCCCTTTTCCTAATGTTTTTATAGACCTCAAACTTCTTCATAAGTCAATTCATTGATTACCAAATGTCGCTTAGCAACTTAGACCACGATTCCGATTAAGTATGTGAAGATGCCGACTACTGCACCAGCAATCAAAACAAATACAAGTACTCTGGTAATCCCTTTTTTAAGGTCTGCATTTTCCCCAAAGAAATGTCCTGCATTAAATAGGAAACCTACTAGGAAAATAACACCAAGTAGAATTGGAAAAATGGTTCTGATGGTGTCGCCAACATCATTGACTGAATCTTCTATACCACCAATTTGAGCAAAAAGCGAATTGGATAAGAGCGAAAGAAATGATGCTAAATAGTGTGATTTTTTCATAATAAAATTGTTTAAATTTTTATGTTGTTTTTGTTATTAGAAATTTACATATATTTGTTCATAAATAACTGAAAATCAAATATTTGTGAATAAAATATTATTTGATTCTATTTGAATTCTATTGTTATTATTTGACATCAAATTCTATGAATTTTGAAAGGGAAGTTGTTGATAACCCGAAAATTGAAAATGAAAAAAGTGCTCAAAAACGTCAGTTTTGTGATTTTGCTTCTAAAAATGTGTATCGTTTTTGGACAAGAGACGAGTGCCCAAAAACGAATTGTAATTGACGTTGGACATGGTGGAAAAGACTCAGGTGCAATTGGAATAAATGGCATCCAAGAAAAGGACGTGGTTTTGTCTATTGCAAATGAGATTTTAAGGTTAAATAACGACTTGAAAAAACCACTCGATATTTATTTAACCAGGTATAGTGATACACTCATTTCTTTATCTGACAGAACTAAACTGGCAAAAGCTTTAAAAGCTGATTTGTTTATGTCCTTTCATTGTAATCATTCTGCTAATCCAAATGCCAGAGGAATAGAAGTTTATGCTTCGCAAAAGCAAGCAAATCATTCAAGAAAATCTATTTATATAGGGTATAAAATCGAAAAAGAGATCTGTAAAACCATAGGATATGAAAGTAGAGGTATAAAGTTTGCAAATTTTCAGGTACTTCAAGAAACTGTAAGTTATTGCGCTTCCGTACTCTTGGAGCTAGGTTTCCTATCTAATAAAGATGAAGGCGGTTATTTATCAAAATCCGCAAACTTAAAATTTATGGCATTGGCCATTTTACTATCAATACAAAAGCAATAGAATTATGAAAGATATTTTTTTAGAGTTAACCAAAAGTTTAAAAGCTATCGTAGTACAATTTATTTCAGAAGTGATTTTATTATATAAATCTTTTAGAAATTAGATTATTTTCGCTTATCCCCAACCTCTTTATCAAAAGCAATCAAATTAAACAATTCACGCATTCGGCTACGAACACGATTACCATAGCGTTCTTCTAATTCTTCAGCATTTAGGTTTGTAGTAGCGTGGGTTTTTACTTTGTGCTTGGTTTGTAGATACAGTTCATAGCGAGATAAAAGTACTTCCCCCATAACATTAAGGTCTTTACCATAGAATCTTCCAGTTGGCTCAATGCCCAAATCATCAAAGCAGAAGAATTTAGTGTTACCGTATTCTTCAATAGTTTTAAAACCAAGATGGTTAAAACTAAAAGTCACATTACGACAGGGAATCATCTCATACATACGTTGCATCGGAACGATGTATCGCAATAGTTTCATTAAGCTAGTTTTTCCACAGCCTACTGGTCCAGAAAGCAAAATGCCTTTTTCAACATCGATTCCGTAAGTGGTACAATTGTCTTTGTCCTTGATGAAGTAAGAACAGAGCTTTAGTAGTATATCCCTGTCCTCATCATAAATCTTGAACTTTTCACCAAATAAAAGTTTGCCTTTAGCATTTAAATAAATTAAGATTTTAGGAAAATCATAGATAACACTTTTGCCATCAAATTTTCCGAGCGAATATTCTACGCCACCTTCGGTTATTTTAGAGGGGTTGTCCATAATCTTTGTTTTTAGAGGTTCGCAAGTTGTCCTTGATTTGGGACGGCTGTTTTTTAGTTGACTTGTTTTCTTCTTCAAATAATTCAGTTCTATCCATCCAATTGAGAGCTAATGCACGCCAATCACGAATTGATTTACCATCGCTTGTTTTCCAATCATTCGCTTCATAGTGCTCAAAGAATTTTTTTCCTTCATCCGCATCAAAACCTTTTTCTTCAAAAAAAACAATAACGGCCTGCCTGCCCTTTGGCTGTTTGTTAATGTTTTCTTGTTTGGTATTGTTTGTATTAGATACCAATGCTTGTCCACTGGTGGGACGGTGCAAGTCCACAACTTGTTCATTCGTGGGATGGTGGTGTTCCTCAAGCGGTACACCTCTGGGACGGTACTGTTCCGCAAGCTGTTCTAATATGGGATTGTACTGTCCTGTAGCAGGTTCATCACTTGTACTGATAATGGACATCTTAATTTTGCTGCCTTTATATGGATTGTTGGATGGAAAATAGGCTAGATAAAACCAAGTGTCTAAATCGGTAACACACCTATGATAGGTAGATTTTGAGCCAATTTTAGCTGCGCGCATCAAGTCTCGACGGTTTACATAAAATTCATCTGCAAACCTAGAACTATTCCATTCTTGGAACAGTGCCATATACAGACTAATATGTGTAGGATTTAGGCGGTCATCAAAATAGAACTTTTCAAAAGCCGCATTGAGTAGCTTTATATAGTTCATCATCTAAGAATTTAAACTGTGCTGGACGCGGTTGGTAGTCATTACATTTTGAATTTCTTCGGTATCGTAGTAGATAATGCCACCTACTTTTGTGTATGGTAAAGTACCATTGATACGAAGATTTTGTAGTGTTCCTGGACTTACTTGAAGTAAATCCATAACCTCAGAAGATTTAAGATATTTCTTCAGTTTTCCTGTAGCTTGTTTGGATAATAATTTTTTAATATCATCGAGTAATTCCATTTTGAATTCCCGAAGGTCGTCTGTTGTAATAATACTTGCCGGCATAATAGAACGGTTTTATGGAAAGGGACTATCACATTGCTGTCAATTAATTTGATAGCCCTTAACCTGATTTAACTTTCGTTCTACAAATTTGAATAGCTTTAATGGATTTTATTCCCCAGTATAACCGTACTACGGTCAAAATTTAACATTTTGAATTTTGATGCGTCTTGAAAGTTTTTAAAGATGTTTTAGGAACATAAAGCCTTGAAATGGCTCTAAATTATATGGAAAACAGATACAGAATATAATTACCGTAGGTCAACCGTAGTACGGTCTTCTTTTTCTGTTTAAAAAAGGATTGAATGAAACGTATTAGCGATTATTCCTCGCTTTTGTTCATTTCGGAAAGAAGGGAAGCGGTCAGCTGGTCAAGGAATAATGTTCGGCTATTTTTCCTATTCTTGATGTCCTGAAAGGTTTTGTAAATATCCTTTGGGCTAAAGTCGAAAACCTCTTGTAGAATTTTGGATATTTTGATAATACTTAAGCTATTTTGTTTCGCCATTCCATTAGCACATAAGGCATATATCAGTTCTACCCAATCTGTATTAGTAAATGGCCAATGAATTTTCCCCTTTGGTATCGTAATTACGCTTTTACCGTTCAGGTTATTTTTGATGCTGTGCTGCTTTTCGTCCATATAATTCACAAGAGAGATAAAGGCCTTGAACTTGCCCAAAAGCATATCTCGGGGGGTACAAAAATCTGGGTCTTGGAAATAAAATTTTGATGTAGTAATGCAGTAGGTTTCTAGATTCTCACGAGTGTAGTATACTTTGTCAAAGTGAGTTGCGCCAGAGCTCACATATTGTCCAAAATCAAGGTTGTACAGAAAAAAGCGATTTAGTTTATTAATTTTCTTTTTCACAAATTTTAATTGGGCAGCTTTGTCGACTTTAGGGAATTGTATCTCAAAAGAACGAATCTCTGAGAAGTATATAAGTTTAACTAATGGTATTTGTTTTATTTTTTTAAAGAAAATTATTTCTTCATTGACACTTTCAAAATCATTGACCAAAATGTCTCTTTTATAAGTACTAAGCAAATTTCTACTTAACTCAATAGAACGATAGGATTGTTCCAAAATCGGAAGATTTTCGAGCCTTATCCCGTCTAATTCTACGAGAAGATTTTTGCCTAATGATTCTAAATCCATTTGCAGCCATAAATACGGTTAAGCCCGATCAATATGATGGGTGATTTTAGATTGGATGGTTTAGTTGTCGCTAGAATTCTTTAGATTACTTATGTTTAGGACAGGTACTTTAAAAGTAGAAGTTTTTATGATAAGGGGAAACTAAAGAATAATTGAAAAATACTAAGATATTTTTTAAAGGACAGTATTTTATTCCGTAGATATCTACGGAATGAACCGTATTTTCCTACGGTAATCGCTGTAGAACTAGGGATAATGCTATTTCGCTTTTTTTCGGTAGCAATTAATAAACTGCCTTCTGTTTTTTACTCCAGTTTTTTTGTAGATGTTAGAAGCGTGTTTTGAAACCGTGCTTTCTGCAATGAATAAATCCTTGGCTATTTGCTTGTAGCTAAGATTGCTTAAAATGGATAGTGTAATTTCAATTTCCCGTCTTGTCAAATTTTCATAAATAATTTTAGTTTCAGCGGAGTTAATTGCCTGTTCCTTGCTCATGGCAAATACTTCATACATTTTGGTCTTGTTTTCTAAAAAGTAAAGATGTCTATCTATCTCAATAATGGTTATGGCGTACAAAGCTACATTCATAACCGTAAAAGTTAACCATTGAAAATCGCCAATTAAGGTCAATATAGGTAACAATGCAATACTTGTCACACTAATCATAGATAATCTGTTTCGACGTAAGATGTATTCATTTGGATTGCTTGGATTGGAAATCCTTTCATAAAACATACCTAGAAATACAAAGGCCATAATCGAGACAGGTATGGTAAAAAGCAATCTTGAAGAGTTCAAGGAATATGTATAGAAGTATGGGATTAAAAAGAGGATGATAAAACTTCCTGAGACTAAAATTGCTAAATTTCTGATAGAAGAATTATACTTTAAAACCACAATATCATATTCTTTGTACAGATAGTAAACAATGTAAACACAGAGTGCTATGGCAACCCCATAGGTTATGATATATTGAAGAATGAAGGGGCCTGGGAAATTTTCAATAGGTAAGAATCCACCCGTTAGATTGTATGTTATGAATAATATGCCCAGACATAGAAACCTTTTGTAACCGCTAGATTCCTTCCGAGTGGAATAGTAAATCGTAAACAATACAATGACCGTATCTAGTAATAGATAGAAGAAAGTAGTCCAATGTATTGAGGTTCCAAACATTTTTCATATTTATTCAGATAAAGTTTCAAATCGATTAGTTTCCAGATTTTTTCTGACGTTGTTCCAATCGAAAATTTTTCCGTTCATGGCGATGTAAACCCCTTTATTCAAAAATCCCAATGCTGAAATCGCAAACCCTAGATTGAATGCAGCATCTGTATTTACATCTGTGCCTAAAACCAAAGATCCGGTGAGTACAATAGTTTTTTCTAAATTTATTTTTCCTAAAAATTTTGCTGTTTCTGTCATTGATAATGTACCGTGAGTAACGAGCACATTATCAATAGTCGAAGACTTGATTTTTTCTGACAGTTCCTTACGGTCAGCATCAGTTATAAACCGACTGTCTTTTTCGAAAACTCTATCTATTTTGTACTTAAAGGAAGTATTGGCGACTTTGAAAAAACTCTCTATGCCAAAATGTATATGTTCAGGCTTATCGCTTAGGTTTTCATAATCCAATCCGTCAATAGTTCCACCAGTTGTTAGAATATGTATCATCTTTTTATTTTTGAAATAACCAGCCCCTCATTCAATTTCTTGGCATTTGAATCTTCAATAGCTAACACAATCGCTTTTTCAATTAAATCTTTGACCATATCATTTTCAAAATCTGCCTCTGATTCTATAGAAATATGACGAATCAATTTTCCAGTTCCCTGAAGTAAATTATATGGGTCTTCTAACAAAGTTCCTTTGTTGAAACCAAGATTTAGATGATTGGTATAAATAGGAATCATACAAAAAGCATCACCCATTTTTTCGGAAACTGAATAAAGTGATGTGAGCGCATGGGTATGATATAAAAGCTCGTTGCTTCTAGGGTGAATATTAAATATAAAATCTCTCAATTTGAGATATACATTTATTAGCGATTGTTCTTTATACTTCAGATGTTTTAAAAAATCTGGATGTACGTCTCTATCTTCTGCCATAATTTTAATTCTTGTTATTTTTAATCAATTCAAATAATAATTGCTTGTTCACCGAATCAATAGTGAGCACAAAATGACTTAACAAATTGTTCCCAATATTTGCTATCAATTGGAATGGTAAATTAGAGTAATTTTGAGACTGCTGAGTCATTTTATACTCAATATCTATTTGCTTAAAGACATCAAGTCTATCAATTGTAAACCTCTCTACTTCATTTTTTATAATGCTTTTTTCAACCCAAGTGAAAGGGTAGCCTGTGTCTAAGTGCGCCAACCCTTCTACATTATTAATAGTTACAGGAAGCCAAATATTCTGTAAATCATCACGATAATTTACCTTGTAGATTGTGTTTGTTGAAATTGATTTCTCTACTGTAAGTTGATTTCTTAGGTATATTTTATCCTTACTCAAATCAATGGAAATCAAATAATCCTTTAGTAATTGATATCCCATAATGCCCACAATCTTCTTCCCATTTAGTTTATTACCAATTTCATTGCTATATGTATCGTTGTACTGCCGAATTATGTCTGGTAATCCATAACTTCCTGTTATTGGATTGCTTATTTTAAATCCGTTTATTTCAACACTTTCAATTTTTTCAAGTCTGGTTTTAAATTGTTCGTCCGTAATTATGATAGGAACGAACGTGCCAGTGTCAAATATCATCCATGCCTCTTCAGATTCGTTTTTGGAATTGAAAGTAACTGGAACAAGAATGTGCTTATGGTAAATGATATCTAATTCTACAACCTCACCAATTTCAATTTTAGAATTGTTTGTTCTATTAGGGGTATTCTTAATTGGTTTCAATGGTTTTAGTCTATAACCAATTACTTCTTTAGATTCATTCTGTAGAGCAGTCATAGTATACTTACCTGTATCCATTTTTTTGACAAAATCGACGTAACTTATTTCCTTTCCATCTTCATTTTCTAGGTACGAATTCTCATTAATCATCGTCTGACCAAAAGTTGTAACAGTTGTCAATATTGTAAAAAGAATAACGGTAAGTGTTTTCATGGTAAATACTTCAATTTTTTGTGTTCGATTTTGATTCATAAGTTTAACCTCTTTCGAAATATTGAACCGCACAAACAATATTCCCTTCAGTGTCCAAAAACTTGACCAGCCAACCGACATACGGAATTTCAGTTTTAGGCATTACTATCTGTCCTTTATTGGCTTCAATTTTTTTAATGATGGCATCAATATCAGAAACTGCTATAGAGCATTCAAAGCCTATAATCTTTTCATCAATGGGGCTGTATTTTCTAGATTGTAATGCCCCAATTAAAGATGCATCAGTATCTGAACCATCTTTTATTTGAAGGAAGTCATCTGGGCCATAACTATTGTAGTCCCATCCAAATAGGTTTGCGTAGAAATCTTTTGCCCGCTTCATATCATCGATATAAATAGCAAAGTGTGCAAGATTGTTTTTCATCGTATAAGTTTTTTAACTATTTATTATTTAGGTAATTGAGTTTTATTTGAATTGATACTATTTATGACTAAGCCGTTTTTATCCAAAAATTCAATAGAGGCCGTACCACTTTTTGAGACACTCAATCGAAGTCGAGAATTTCCGTTGCCATCTGCCAAGACAATTTCTGATTGTTCTGCATCATTGGTTTGTACGGCTACTCGGCGTTGACTATCCCATATTTCTTTATACCTTTCTGGGTACTTATTTTTAAAATCTTTTACTTTTGCGTTTAGTGCTTTTGAATTATCAGCTGGAAGAATTCCCATTTCATCAAGTGCCTTGATAATATTTATATCGGGACGGTCATAGATATAAAGTCCTGTATTGGACTTGCCATTTTTAACAAAATGACTTAGTGTAACTACTTCATCTTGTTTGAAACCATCAAAGGCTAAGTGGCGGATAGCATTTTCATTTTCTGCATCATTGAAGAAGTTAATTCCTCCGACTTCATCTCCTTTACCATCAAAAAAAACAATATTTGGACTCTTTCGGTCATTTGCACCTGATAGTATTTTTCCATCAAATCTAGGAAGAGGTGAAAAATCTGAGTTTGATAAACTAATACCTAATTTTCCGTCTGATTCCACTATATCAACTCTTTCAGCGGAAATAAAACGAACCTTTAAACTATCAATAGTGACTTGAGTCGTTTCACTATTGAAAATGTTTTGTTTGAAAGAAAAGTCTTTGAATAACAGAAATAGAAGTAAGATTGAGCTGATTACTGAGTATACCGTCAAATATTTAATGCTCTTTATTGACTGTTTTTCTGTCATAATTTATTTTTCTAAATGTGTTGACTTTGTGTTTTTGAATTATCTTAATTTTTGTTTCGCTCTTAAATATTCTTCTTAATATTATCCTGATTGACTGATGTTGTCATTTTAAAATGAGTTTAAATTTTTTGGAAATTCCATCTGCAATAATTTCTACTAAATACATACCTGCCGATTGGTTCAATTTTATTTGATAACTTGAAAAGTTGGTGGAATCGCTTGAATAAACAAGTTCTCCTGTTACTTTAAAGACATTAATAGTTGAAACAATGGATTCATCTAAACGAAAATTCACTGTTCCGTCAGAAGGATTAGGGTATATTTGGTTCATATCTTCAAACGATAAATCATCAATGGTTAATGATGCGCCTGAATTCACATAAGTTCTAGTCTTAAAAGTTCCAATTAAGTTATCAGTACCTGCAATTACCACGTCTAAATAATTGTCTTCATTTACATCAATAATTGTTGTAGTTCCTACCTCTACGCCAACCAAAGAATCAACTAAAATATAATTATTGTTGCCTTGATTTTCATAAATATTTGATACGACATTGACGTCTCCTGTAACTCCTGTTATTAAAACATCAAAATCGTTATCATTGTCAAAATCGGCAAAATCTACTGTTGACATTGCAACACCCTGAAATGATGTTCCTGTTAAAAGCGTAAACAATCCTGAACCGTCATTTACATAGAGTCTTGAAATGAAATTGCTGGTATTATTCTGACCTGTAAGCAGTACATCTTGGTCTCCATCGTTATCAATGTCAGAAGCTGCGATAGCACCAATGTGAATATCCTCAAATGGCGAATCAGCTATTAAGCTATAGATTCCAGTTCCGTCATTTGAATATAGTATGGTACTGTTTAACTGACTATTATTTACACCAGCGATTATTACATCTTTGTCTCCATCACTATCTATGTCGATGAATACCAATGTACTATTTCTTAACTGCTCAAATGGTGTTCCTGTAGCTTCAGAAAATTCGCCAATGCCATTATTTATATATAATTTAGTAATTCCCTGAGCTGGGATAACACCATTCTCTGAATTCTGGCCAGTAAGCAACAAATCTTCATCCCCATCATTATCTACATCCTCAAAGGCAAAAGCTCCATCATATGAAGGTTCAAAAGGTGTTCCGTCAACTAAAGTAAAATTTCCAGTTCCATCGTTGGAATAGAGGTTTGCGGTTCTTTCAAGAGCTTGGTTCAATCCTGTTAAAAGCAAATCTTCATCTCCGTCATTATCTATATCTGAAAATCTAGCGAAGCTATTACTGACCCCTGTTAGTTGAGCGTCAAGTAATTCATTAAAATTTCCATTACCATTATTTTGATACAGTTTTGATATGTGTGTATTATTTATATCCTGTCCACTGATTAGGATGTCTTTGTCACCATCACCATCTATATCACTGGATGTGATTGACCCGAATTTTGCAGTTGGAAATTCAGGGCCAGGAATAGCTTCTTCCAAATTGATGGTCTGGGAAATGCCAATACAAGTATGTACAAGTATCAATGCATTAATTATAGGTTTTTTCATCTTAATTGATTTTTTACTTAATAATCTCCCCTAGGTTTCTTAATAGAACTATGCCCCATTAAAAATTTCCAAATACCGTCTTCTGGTATCATCAAAATGGACATTGCACCATCGAGCGTAAATTTATATCCGGAATTCAATAAAATATCTTCTTTGTACTCTACATATAGCATTACATTATTTGAATCGATAACTTCAATATTAGTCTTGGACACTTTTAGACTAACAGTTGATACAGTAGGGTAGAACTCTTCAATTCCTTTGAGTAGTGATTCCCTATTAGGATATTGCATTACACCATCTTCTATCCAGTAAAATCGCTTATCCTTTGAAAAATAAGAATCAACCCCTTTTATCCCTTTGGTATTTACGTGATTTACATAAGATTCAAAAGACTCTTCAATTTCTTTCGTAATTTCTATTGGGTCGGTCGAGTCATCTTTCTGTTTTTCAGAACAAGAAAAAGAGGTCACAAGCAAGAGTATAATTAGGTAGTTTAATGCTTTCATATGTCAATGGTTTTATAAGGTTTTTCCGAATCCCAATTCTCTAGTATTTCCGTTCTAAACGTGTAGAAGTTTGTGTCACCACAGGAAATTATCTTGAGCTCTTTTTCATATTTTTTTATAGTACTCGGTGCCACGCCCAATAATTCTTTGTATGAACGATTCATATGCGAAGCATCCCAAAAACCGACATCGTAAGCGGTATTAGTTATTTGCCCGCCCTTCAGAACCAGGTTTAGTGAATTGATAACCTTTATCCAAAGCATGAAGCTTTGGATTGGTTGCCCCACTTGTTTTTTAAACAAAAATCTCAATCTGCTTTCTGAAAGACAGATATGATTGGCAACATCTTTTACTTTAAACTGGGTTTTGTTATTGGCAATAAATGAAATTGCCTTAACGATTCGCTCATCTTTTGGCTGTGGTTTTTCAAAGTTAATAAGATGCTCGATGATTGTTAGAAAGCCACGAAAAAGCTTATCACAATCAGTAAGTATTAGAAGTCTTTTAAAAAAATCCGAGCTTACCTTTCCTATATCAGAATTTTTTAAGTCACTTATATCTTTATCATTTAAAAATTTTTCTGTCAATTTTTGGGCATATTCGCTATCCTTGTCCAAGTAAATAAACAGTTGAATACTATTATTGCTATCTAATTGGTGTACGTGTGATGCTTTTATAATAGCTGCCGAAAAAGTGTTCCAGTCATTGAATCTATCTTTTAAAAGAAATTCCTTATCAATATCAAAAACCAATTGAAGTGTATCGTGAGTATGTGGGTTAGTATGAAACGAAGTACCCCAGAAGGCACTTAATCCATTCCAAACATAAAGTGCTGAAGTAGCGCCAGCATTTCCATCTATATTATCTAATTTGTTTTTAATATCAATAAAGTTTTAACAGTAAATCTACGAAACCGAATTTCTATCTAGTTGTAAAATGTGACTGTATATGTTTTTTTCAAATGGCTCTATTTATGGTTTTCGGATAATTGCTTTAAAATCTCAATTGCTCGTTCAGAATTTATTTTATTGACGAAAATGTGGTCGTGAATATATCCAGCTACCACATTACAGCTGATGTTATGCTTTGCCAATTCTGAAGAAAATTTAGCTGTAAATCCAATAGCATCTAATGATGAATTCACCAATAGGGTAATCCAGGAAAAAATGGATGTATATTCTATGTTTGAATTATCAGCTATTGTCTTTGGAAGAATTACTGTGGTGCTTTCGGTTTCTTTAAATAGAAGTATTGCATCATCAAGAATCTCTCTTTTTATCTTCGGTGAAGAAAAAAAGACAAATTCCCCTTTATTTAAAAAAGGATGCATTTTTTTTAGTAAAACATCTAAATCTTTTTCAGGTTTTTTCATTTTTATTTGATGCTAGTCCCCATTTTGTTGTGACACAGATTTTGTAATTTATGACAGTAGTTTTAGTGTTTTGGTCTTAGTTTTTCTATCACCTCTGTGCTCACCCAATAAATATTTGCCAACCCAGGCTCTATATCCCTTTCATCCCTTCCAAAAAACAAATACTTACCATCTGGAGTAATTCTTGGACCTTTTTCATTCAAACTAGTGTTTATGGTACTTCCAAGATTTATGGGTTTTGTCCATGTTCCGCCTTTCTCTTTGAAATAGACATACATATCATTATCCTTTCTTCCATCTTCTTCCTCG
>TARA_R110002124_G_scaffold55108_3_pt1 | contig 13130 bp, 11 predicted proteins | sample TARA_R110002124 | Tara Oceans TARA_R110002124 (sample SAMEA4397445) | marine metagenome | biome: Polar Biome; feature: [SRF] surface water layer (ENVO:00010504); material: water (ENVO:00002006), including particulate matter (ENVO:01000060) such as... | depth 5 m | reverse complement strand
CATGAGTCTCGATGACCGAGACCTGGAGTGACCCGTGCCGACCCCATCCCCGACGCCCCGCAACGCCACCCACGGCCGTGATGTCCACGCCGTCATTCCGGCCGACTTCCGGCTGGAGTCCGGCGAGCGTCTGCTGGCCGGACGGGTACAGGGCCGGATCCACGGTCCGGACGGCGGGCCGCTGGTCGCCGTTTCGGGCGGCATTTCCAGCGGCCGGTTTCCGTCGCAGGACGCGGCGGGGGAACCGGGCTGGTGGCCCTGGGTGGTCTGTCGCGGCGGCCCGGTCGACCTGGAGACCACCCGGGTCCTGGCCTTCGACTTCCTGCCCGGCGACGGCGAGACGATCGTGACCATCACCGCGACCGATCAGGCCCGTCTGCTGGCCCTGCTGCTGGACGGAATCGGCGAGCCCCGCCTCGATGCCTTTGTCGGAGCCTCCTACGGCGGGGTTGTGGCCCTGGCCTTCGCAGCCGCCTTTCCGGACCGGATCGGGCGACTGGTGGTGATCTCGGCCGCCCACCGCACCCATCCGATGGCCACTGCCTGGCGGGGATTGCAGCGCCGGATCCTGACCTTCGCCCGCAAGGCCGGGCAGGAGGCGGAGGGGATCGCCCTGGCCCGCGAACTGGCCATGACCTCCTACCGGACGCCCGAGGAATTCGGCCTGCGCTTCGCCTCGACCGCACCGGCGGCGGCGGGCGAGTCCTATCCGGTATGCGAGTATCTGACCGCACGCGGCGCGGCCTACAGCCGCACCATGGGTGTGGATCGCTGGATCAGCCTGTCGGACTCCCTGGACCGTCATGAGGTGGCCCCGGAGCGGATCCTCGCCCCCCTCACCCTGGTCGGATTCACCTCGGACCGTCTGGTGCCGATCGACGATCTTCGCGACCTGGCCAACCGGGTCCCGAGCCTGGCGCAGTTCGTGGAGGCCCCCTCGATCTTCGGCCATGACGCCTTTCTCAAGGAGCGCGACCTGATCAGCCGCGCCCTGACCGACGCCCTCACCCCCCTGTTTGCCCGCCCTCGCGAGATTGCCGCATGACCTGTCCTCCCGCCCAGCATCCGGCCACCCTGGCCGCCCGCCACGGCGTCAATTCCGACAGCGCCCACGGGGCCGTGATGCCGCCGCTCTACCTGTCGAGCAATTTCAGTTTCGACGGCCTCGATGGCAAGCGGCGCTACGACTACACCCGCTCGGGCAACCCGACCCGGGACGTGCTGGCCGAGACCCTGGCCGAGCTGGAAGGCGGGGCCGGAGCGGTCATTGCCGCAACCGGCATGGCCGCCGTCGACCTGGCCCTGTGTTCGCTGGAACCCGGCGACCTGCTGATCGCCCCGCACGACTGTTACGGCGGCACCCATCGCCTGCTGTCGGCCCGGGCCCGGCGCAACCATTTCAAGGTGGAATTCGTCGACCAGGGGGACGCCGCCGCCTTCGACGCGGCCCTGACCGGGCGGCCGAAACTGATCCTGATCGAGACCCCGTCCAACCCGCTGATGCGCATCGTCGATGTCGCCGACCTGTGTCACCGCGCCCATGCGGCGGGAGCCAGGGTCGCGGTGGACAACACCTTCCTGTCCCCGGCCCTGCAACAACCGATCGCCCTGGGGGCCGATCTGGTGATCCATTCGACCACCAAATATATCAACGGCCATTCGGACGTGGTCGGCGGGGCCGTCATCGCCGCCGACAAGGCCGACCACGAACAGCTGGCCTGGTGGGCCAACTGCCTCGGCGTCACCGGCTCGCCGTTCGACGCCTATATGACGCTTCGCGGCGTGCGCACCCTGTTCGCCCGGATCGAGCGCCAGCAGCAGACCGCCCAGCAAGTCGCGGAATGGCTGGTGCGCCAGCCGGCGGTGCGGGTGGTTCACTATCCCGGTCTGGCCAGCCATCCCGGCCATGCCATCGCCGCGCGCCAGCAGGCCGGTTTCGGGGCCATGCTCAGTTTCGAACTGCACGGCGGGCTCGATGCCGTTCGGAGCTTCATCGATGGCCTGGCGGTCTTCACCCTGGCGGAATCCCTGGGCGGCGTGGAGAGCCTGGTCGCCCATCCCGGGCTGATGACCCATGCGGCGATGACGCCCGAGGCGCGCCGGACGGCGGGAATCACCGACGGCCTGCTGCGCCTGTCGATAGGGCTGGAGCATGGCGACGACCTGCTGGCCGACCTGACCCGGGCCCTGGAGGCAGTGCCCGAGGCGGCAGCAGCGGCCTGAGCTCTGACGGATCAGGACCGGGGGCGCACTGTGCCCGGTCCCGCTCGCCCGTTGCCGTCGATAAGGGGCTTCAGGCCCGCCATTATGAAGAAGGCCACGGTAATGCCGATGAAATCGGCGAGGAAATCCCCCCAGCTGGCGTCGCGTCCGATCGCGCCCTGGATCAGCTCGACCAGACCGCCGATGATCAGGGCCAGCAGGCAGGGCAGCAGCCGGGTGCTGCGCCAGATCAGGATCTCGAGACACACGGCGATCATGAAGAAGGCAACGGCATGGGCCAGTTTGTCAGACACCACGGCCGTCTGCTCGATAGCGAGAACCGGGCCCAGCATCAGGGACAGCAGGCCGGCAATCACCGCCGCAGCAAACAGTCTGAGAAAGGTCTTCATAAATCATCCGGCTGAGTGGAGGCTCACCTAACAGGCTGGTGCCGCCCTTGTCGCCGGGCAAGGAGTCCCGTTTCTGCGGCAATATTCAGACACCCTCGAGGATTGTGATAAACGACCCGTAAAGGTTGCGGTCCTGGCCCGCCTGTTGCCGTCGCGACCCGTCAATCCACGAAACGGATTGGCATTGTCCGATCGTGAAAGCTAAGGCGTTGGCATGGTCCTGTTTCCAGTCATCATGTGCGGCGGTGCCGGCACCCGTCTGTGGCCGGCGTCGCGGCCGTCACGCCCGAAGCAATTCCTGCCGCTGACGGGTTATCGCTCGCCATTTCAGGAAACCGTGGCACGGGTCGCACCGCTGGTTCAGGACGATGGGAAACTGGTCATCGTCGGCGGGCTCGGCCATCGCAACTGGATCGTCGACCAACTCGCCGAACTGGGGGTTGAAGCCCAGGTCCTGCTGGAGCCCGAGGGCCGGGACTCAGCGCCGGCCATGGCGGCGGCGGCTGTGTGGGTGTCGGATCAGGATCCCGAGGGCATCATCGCCTTTCTGGCTTCGGATCATCACATTCCGGATCATTCTGCCTTCCGGGAGGCCCTGGTTGAAGCCGTCCGGGGAGCCGGCACCGGCCGGATCGTGACCCTGGGGGTTCGTCCCACCGAACCGTCCTCGGCCTATGGCTACATCAAACCCACCGGACCCGGCCTGTCGGATGTCGCCGCCTTTGTCGAAAAGCCGGATACGGCCACCGCCGGTGACTACATTCGTGACGGCTATCTCTGGAACAGTGGCAATTTCATTGTCTCCGCCCGGACCCTGCTAGACGAGTTGCGTGTCTTCGCGCCCGGGATCGAGACAGCGGTGCGTGCCGCCCTGGACGGGGCCAATGCCGACAGCGTCCTGACGCTGGCGGACGGGTTCATTCGCGCACCTCGAATTTCCATCGACTATGCGGTCATGGAAAAGACCCGCCGCGCCGCAGTTCTGGAGGTGGACTTCGCCTGGTCGGACCTGGGGGCGTGGGACACTGTTGCCGCCGTAAACCGGGACGACCATGGTCCCCACATCCTCGCAGACTCCATCAACTGCCTGATCCGGGCCCCCGAAGGCACCTTGGTCGCGACCCTGGGCGTTCGCAATCTGGCGATCATCGCCGAGGCGGACGCCATCCTCGTCTGCGACCTCGATCGGGCGCAGGAGGTGAAGGGGGTGGTTGAACAGATCCGTATCCGCTCTCCCCGGCATCTGGATTTCCGCGAAACGATGTCGGAACCGCTGGCCGCCGCCAGCCTCCGGTTCGCCGAATGGCTGCGTCTTCGCGCGTTGCCCGCGTGGTCGACCTTGGGTCTGGCCGATACGGGGCTTTTTAATGAAGCTCTGACACTGGAAGGGCGCGTCGCCAGCCGCCCTCACCGGGCCCGGGTTCAGGCCCGGCAAATATTTGTTTACACGAACGCCGGTCGACTGGGCTGGTCAGGGCCATGGCGGCGGATCGTGTCGATCGGTCTGGCCCGGCTACTGGATTCCCACCTGCGCGACGACGGCCTGAGCCGGTCACTGGTATCCAACAGTGGGAAACCGCTTGATGACACGGCCCGGCTCTATGACCAGGCGTTCGTGCTGCTGGCCCTGGCCACATTGAGCAGTGCCGGGGTGGACGCTGAAGCGGCCGAGGCGACGGCGGTTCGGTTACGCGAGACCCTGCTTGGTCTGGCCCTGCCCAACGGCGGCTTTCGGGAGGCGGGCGACCACCCCTTCCAGGCCAATGCCCATATGCATCTGCTGGAGGCCTGCCTGGCCTGGGAGGAGGCCGGTGGCGATGCCGGCTGGACCAGGCTCGCGGACCGTCTGGTGGCCCTGGCCTTCGAGGCCTTCATCGATCCGGACGGCGGGTTCCTGCGTGAATTCTACCGGGCCGACTGGACACCGGCGGAGGGCGATGACGGCACGCTGATCGAGCCCGGCCATCAGTTTGAATGGGCCTGGCTGCTGACCCGCTACGGCCGCAGCCGCAACGATGCCCGCGCCTTGGCTGCCGCGACCGGACTCTATGCCGCCGGACGGCGGGGCATCGCCGACCACCCCGCGATCGTCATCGACGCCATGAACTCGGACGGTTCGGTGCGCAGCCCGCAGGCGCGGCTATGGCCACAGACCGAATGGCTGAAGGCGGCCCTGATCCTGGCGGAAACCGCATCACCGGACGACCGGGCGGCGCTGCTCGAAGACGCCGCCACAGCCCTGCGCGCCTTGTGGCTGTATCTGACACCCGACGGCCTGTGGCACGACAAACACCTGCCTGGCGGTGGGTTTGTGGCCGAACCGGCCCCGGCCAGCTCGCTCTATCACATCATGGCCGGCTTTCAGCAGCTGGCGGCATCCTGGCCGGCCGCGACAGACGACGACGAGGCGTCCCTGAGCTTGACCTAGGCCGCAGCGATCAGGCCAGAACGGACGCGGACCACGGGCGCACGACGATCTCGCCGTCGGCCTGCTGAACCGCCTGCAGGAAACTGTGACCGAGGCCCTCCAGACGAACAGCGGTCAGCACACCGGACTCATAGGCCCGGGTATCGATGCCAATGCGGCGGTGATCGATATGTGGATCATCGGCCGGCGTATGGCCGTGCACCACCACGCGCTCGAACCGCGTGTCGCTGTTCAGGAACGACCCGCGGACCCACATCAGGTCCTGGTCGGACTGGTCTTCCAGCCGCACACCCGGGCGCGCACCGGCATGGGCGAAGAAATAGCCGCCAATGACGACGCTGTATTTGAGCGATTCCAGGAAGGCCCGCTGGCGCTGCGACAGCCGGTGGGCCAGATCCGACGACAACGATACCCATCCTTCCGGCCGGTGTTTAAGCACCGGAACCTTGAGACCGAACGACTCGAGCGCCTGCGCCCCGCCGTAGTCACACCAGGCTGCGCCCACCGTGGGGTCGTCGAGGAACTCCAGCATCTTGTCCTCATGGTTGCCCTTGAGGAAATGGGTCTCGAACGCCGGATCATCGGCCAGATCCACCAGTCGATCGATGACGCCACAGGACTGGGACCCGCGATCGATATAGTCACCGAGAAAAACCAGCCCCGGGGGGGCACCGTCGCGATGGCCGTCCTGGTCAACGATCGCCGACAACAGACGGTCCAGCAGATCCAGCCGTCCGTGGATGTCGCCAATCGCCCAGACCACACTACCTGCAGACAGGCCGGCAGGAGTTGACAAGGGCGCGGCCGGAGCCGCTTTGGGAGGTCTATTGAACAGGCGACGAAGCATGACGGCCACATGCACGATTGCGACGGTGAGTTTCAACCAAGTTCGCGGGACCCATCATACGTTGTGGCTTCGATCGTGCGCCGAAAGCCCACCACCGTCAGCAACCTGCGCTACCTCGCTGGCGGATCGCGCGAGATTTGACGCCTGGGGCCGAGCATCACCTGTTAGACCAAAATTTCGTGCACGTGCCCGCCCCGATCGTCCATCAAACGACGCTCGACCTGCGGTTACTCGCAATCATCTGGCGCGGTAGACATACACGCGGTAGGCTAAGTTTTATTCGCCCATCAACCTGAGATTTTCTCGTGCCCGTTGTTCTCGGAATCTCCGCAAGTTTGAGAAACGCCCGGTATGGCCGTGGCAATGAGGCACTGGCGAATGACCTAGCCGCGCTGAAAAGTCCGGCGGCACTAACCGACTGGCTTCGCTTCCAAACTCAAATTCGCTTCGAAGACTTCAAAGAGGCCGGGCGTAGCGAAAAACTGCCGTTTGACGTCATCTACGATCGCTTGCGACGGCTGCGCGGCGAACGAGGGCTCAGCAACTCCGAGGCAGCGTCGGCGGCAGCCTTGTGGGGGGCTGCGCGGGAAGGCGCGGAAATCCGCCATTTGTCGCTCGCCCACCACTTCCCGATGAACGGAAAAGCCCACGATCTCGACGGCCTGAGAACTGCTCTCACGGAGGCCGATGCTATAATAATCTCCGGTCCGGTATACTTTGGCGACCGGGGCTCCCTGACCCAATCGTTGATCGAACTGATCGCGGCTGACCCAGTCTTGCGCAAAGCCTGCGCTGGAAAAGTCTATGCGGGCCTCGCGGTCGGTGCAAAGCGCAACGGCGGGCAGGAAACCACGCTGATCTATCAGCTGCTCGACATGGTCAATCTCGACTTTCTGGCCGTCGGCAACAGTAGCGAGACCACGTCTCAATATGGCGGCACAGCGGTGGCCGGTGATGTTGGCGCGCTGCACCTGGACAGCGAAGGAATCGAGACCAGTATCGGCACGGGCCAGCGTGCAGCGCGCACCGCAGAGCTGCTAAAGCGCGGTCGGGAACCGGGCATTCAACTGGGTGACCGGCTGAAACTCCAGCTGTGGCTATTACAGGATGACGACAAGGGAACAGGAAGCCGTTACTTTAACCAGTGGGCCTCCGACACTATTGCCGCCGATCCCAGCCTGGACATTCAGGTTCTTGACGCTACCGAGGCTCATGTAGTTCGCTGCATCGCTTGTGACGTATGCCCGATCGACGTCGGCCCGAAGGAAGAGTACCGCTGCATCATCAAGACACCAGGTGATTTCTTCGTTCAAAACCATGCACAGTTGATACAGGCGGATGCAGTCCTGCTGTGCGCTTACAGCCCAAAGGACCGAGCACAAGTCGTCTCAACCTACCAACAATTTATCGAGCGTACCCGTTACCTCCGCCGCGACAATTATGTCTTCAGCGACCTCCTGGTGTCCCCGTTCGTCATCAGCGAAACTTCAGCGCGCCAGAACCTGCATCTTCGAATGCTGACCTCAGCAGTACGCCACCACACAGTGCTGCATCATCCTCTGATCGGCTTGGTGCATAATGGTCAGATGATATCCGAAACAGACTTGCGCGAGCGCGCAGCCTCCTTTATCGCCCGGGCTCGCGAGTTGACGGTGGGCCGTTATTTGCACGGTCTGCGCGAGGACGTGGTTTACCGTCCGAAAGGCTACGAAATTAGCGCTCAGAAGGCGGTTGAAGACCAGGATTCAGGCCGTACCCGGGACTCAATCCAGGCCAATGCGCGCGCCCATTCTACCAAAGCACGAAGCCGCTTGGCCGGCTGAACAGGCGAACCCGAGATGCCCCAAGACTTCCTGCCAACCGTAATCGAGGTGGTCCGAGCGTATGCGCCGCCGGGCACGGTAGTAGACGCCGACACGCCCCTGCTCGAAATTGGCGTGCTGGACTCCGCCAGCATGGTCAACGTTCTTCTGGAGCTGGAGTCCCGCCTGGGCCTGGTCATAGGACCACGGGACTTGTCGTTCGACCATTTCCAGGACTGTCGCCTCCTGGCCGAGACACTTGCCGGGCGCTCCGCGGACTGACGGTGGCAACGCGCCGGTTCCAGAGCGACAGCTGGCTCACCCGTTCGCCCAGCGCCCTTGCCCTGACGACATTTGATCGCTCACTTACGGTCGGGGACGTGCTGGATGCGGCGCATGCAGTCACCGCCCGCCTCACGTCCGCCTTTCCTGATGGTGGCTGTCTCCTAGTTCCGTCGACCTGCCCCGCGGAATTTCTGATCGGCTTGATAGCCTGCAATCGCGCAGGCGTCGCTGCGGCACCCTGGCGCGAGGGTTCCCAGTCCTTGGCCAGCATCGCCGGCGTAATTCGGCCTGATGGCATAGTGCGCCTCACTGAAGATGACCTGATCGAGCCGATCGGCACGCCATCGCTGGGTCGGCCGCGGGAGGGCGACCTGATCATGATGACCAGCGGCTCGAGTGGCGTACCCAAGGGGGTGGTGCTGACCCTAGACCAGGCGATCCTGAACGCCGTGTCTGCCGGATCGGCAATGCAGGTCTGGCGCTGCGACGGGTGGGCGATCGACATTGACATGGCCCTGATGTCGGCAGTCAGCCACATGTTGATGGCTTGGCATTTTGATTTGCCCCTTCATCACCTGACCGGTCGGGGCGACATTGCCGTTGCTGACCTTTTCCGTGAATCGCGCGTCGGTTTCGGAGGCAGCCCCGTTCAACTGATCCGCCTTGGCGAGCGGCTTAACGCTGATTGTGGGCCCCTAATGATGGTCAGCTCAGGGGATTTTCTCTCGCCCGCGATGGTTGACGAAATACTGGCCGCATTCCCGGACACGCGTGTTCACAAACTTTACGGGTTGACTGAATGTTCAGGGCGATTCTGCTGCATAACGCATGAGCAGTTGGTGACTGACAAGGCAGCAGTAGGCTGGCCGTTGCCGGGATTTCATGGGCGGATTGCTAGTGCCGGATCCGGCGAAATTGGGGAGATTGAGGCGAGCGGGCCGCTCCTGATGGCAGGATACTATCGCGCTGGAGGCGTGTTCGAACCGCGCGAACCAGGCTGGTTTTCGACGGGCGACCTCGGCTTTCAGGGATCCGACGGCCTCTTTACGCTGGTCGGGCGTGCGGACGACGTCGTTAAGGTCGGTGGCGAGAAGGTGGACCGCCAAAGCATTGAGCTGGCTCTGTCCGATCTGATGACCGGGCGCGAGTTTTGCGTTTTGGGGGTCAGTCATTCACTGGTCGGCCAGTGCCCCGCTCTCTTTGTTGCAGCGGCACCTGACGGTTCTGACCCGCCGGGATGGGGAGCGATTGTCGCCCATATTCGACCGAAACTGCCCTCGCGGTTTATTCCCGGTCTCATGTATAGGCTGGACGAGGCGCTGCCCCGATTAGCGAACGGCAAAATAGATCGTGAAACGCTCAAGACAAACCATCTCAAATTCCGTCGCCTGCGATGACCCCGCCTGACATGTCCCACAAAACCCTATCGCCCTGGCCGCGGCTAGCAAGATTCTTGGGTCTGGTTGGTCTCTACATGATCCCGTTCGTCTTCTGCGTCGTCACGTTACTCTGGATTGCCGGCCGCCAAGAGGGGGCCAGTGCGTTCCGCTATGTCGGTTTCTGACCGCCTGCGCCGGATAATTGAAGGCGCGCCTTGGCTGTGGATCAACACCCCGACGCGCGCTGCAGCGGCGGCGGTCGCTGCACTCCTTGTGCTCGCGCCGACCGTAATGTTTGAAAATTCGGAACCGTGGCATCTGCTGGCCACCGCCAAACCAGATAAGGATGCGGCGAGAGAAACACACTTGATGACAACGCTCGCCTGGACATCGGCAACACCGGTCGACACGGTGATTATGGTCGGTGGCTCCAGCGCGCGAGAATTTTCTGGCCTTGACTCCAGGCTGTCGCGGCTTTTGAGCGCGCGATGTGGTCGCGCCATCCATTTCGTCAATGCGGGAACATCCTCGCAGACCATGGCAGAATCCTGGGCCCTGGCCGAGGGCATACCGGACGCGCAGCGCCGGCTTGTCGTCGTCGGGATTAATTACAGTGGGTTCGAACAGGGCCCGGCCGAAATCGTCCGTGAATTGCGCAGCCCCCTGCTGCCATTGAAGGTGCCGCGGGCGCTCAAACACGCCGTTAAATCCGGTGGTTATTCGTCCCCGGACACAACGCCCTGGATGAACCAGACCTCCTGGCTAGTGCGCCGCCTCGACCAGGTAACCTTTCAAGACAAGATCGAACCGTTCGAGGATTTCGTCCGGTCCGAAGGACAAACACCTTGGCAAGGGCCACAACACATATATCGCGCGCCCGCGCTCGACCGCACTCAGAAAGCGGGCATCGTTCGCCGGATGACCGCCGAGCGTCTGCATCTGTTCAACGCCCGGCACAAAGAGGCCCTTGCGCTCTGGCACGCGTTCCTCGCCCGTTTCATCGAACGAAAATCTGCGGTTCTCTTCTTGGCTCTACCCGAGAGCGCGTCGATGGAGCCGATGAACCGCCGCGTGGGTTCGGCCTTCGCGTCAGACCTATCGACACTGGAGCGCGACGGCGCGCGGGTCGCCGACTGGCGGACCAACCACGGCCTGCCCGAAGCAAGTTTTTACGATCAACAGCACCTGCTCGAGTCCGGACGTCATGCGATTGAGCCCCGGTTCGTTGACCTGTTGGTCAACACCCTCCCGGATTGCAGTCCATGAGAGGGTTACCGCTCCTCCTTCTCATAGCGATGATCGCCGCGTTCGCCTTTTCGGCGGCCAAGCTGGACAGAAACGTGGCTGTCGAAGCGGTTCTGGAGCGGCCAAGTGTATCCGCCCCCATCGACCTGCCCCTTTCTTCCGCGATCACCCTGGACGCGGATCAGGGTGACGCCCTGGCCATCGCCGTAACCAACTACGGGTCGGATCACGTCAGCCTCTTGCATGTCCGCACGGATAACACGCCGGTAGATATCACCACCGGCGACGGTGGGCACCGAACCAACCGCACGACCTGTGTCGATAATTGCGTCGTCGTTCTGCGGCAAAGCGGGGATGAAAAGGGTCAGGCTCGAATTACGAGCACAGAGGGCATCGCTACGTTGCATGCTGTGACTTTCGAACCCGTTACCGCGAAACGACACGGTTCTGCATCGGGCCTGCAGATTTTGGCTGGATTCAGCCTGCTCTTGCTTCTTGGACCGGTGCTTGTGTGGCTACGCCGCTGGCCGGGCGCAGAACAGATCGCGCTCGCGGTGGGCGGTATGGTCTGGATTGGCGTCGCCGGCCTTTCGGGCCTCGCAGTGGCCGTCGTGTTCGTCGTCGCGGGCTATTTCGCCATAACTGCCGTTGGCGCGATAAAAGAACGACGGCCACGCTCGCTCGCCGCAGCCCTTGTGGGCGTTGCCCTATTGGTGATGCTTCTCAAATTCGCCGCGCCCGTCATGGCTTCAGCATTTGCCAATCCTGGAGGGCTGTGGCTAGCGCTGCCACTGGGCATTTCCTACCTCGCGATCCGCCTCATCGACCTGATTTTGGCCGCTCACGCCCGGGCCCTGCGCGGACTGACGATGCGCGACTACCTCGCATTCATGCTGTCACCGTATACGTTGCCGGCGGGTCCGATCCAGCTTTATGGAGACTTCCTGCGCGGCCGAATCATCAATTGGTCCGGCGTCGACTTTGCAGCCGGCGCGGCGCGGATGGGCGTCGGGATGCTCAAGAAGCTGCTGGCCGACAGTCTGTTGTTGCCGCTGGTGACCAATCACATGGGGAACTACCTGACCGGGAACGAGGGCGCAGAGCGCTCGGTTCTGATCATGTTGGTCGCCAATCTGCTCTACATATACCTCGATTTCTCCGCTTATTGCGACCTGGCCATCGGTGCGGCCCGTGCCGGCGGTCGACGCCTGCCTGAAAACTTCAACTGGCCACTGGTCCGCAGCGGGCTGAGGCGCTACTGGCGGCACTGGCACATGACCCTGTCGCAATGGGTTATGCGCCGGGTCTATTTCCCCGCCTTTCTGGCCTCCCACTCGACCACACTGGCATTGACCGCTTCGATGCTCGCGATTGGCCTGTGGCACGCCCCCACCATCTCCTGGACGTTCTGGGCGCTGCACCACAGCCTGGCGATGGCCGCCGAGGGCAAACTAAACCCGGCTCCCCCGGCGAGCGCACTTCCGCCCACGGGCATGGCTGCACAGGCATGGGCGGGGGTGCGGCACCTTCTCGGTATGAGCTTCATGATAGTGTGGGTGGCTCTCGGCCACAGCTTTACTCTGTTCGCCGCACCGCTCGTCGCTCTGAAAACCTATGCAAGCGCCTTGACCGCGCCCTTCGTCATCCTCTGGCGGCTGATCACCTAGAGTTGGAAGCGGGCGGGTGACGCTCCCGGCAGGGGCGTGTATGCCGGGTTCAGGAGAAACGCCCATGGACGCTGACCAGCTCTACCCGGTTCCTGCCAGCTGGGCGGCCCGCGCCCACATGGATGCCGCGGCCTATGAGGCGGCCCGGATCGCGGCCCGCGAGACGCCCGACGCCTACTGGGCCGAACAGGCGAAACGGCTGGACTGGATTACCCCGCCGACGGTCATCAAGGACGTCTCGTTCAACAAGGCGGACTTCCGCATCCGCTGGTTCGCCGACGGGGTGCTGAACGTCGCCTGGAACTGTATCGACCGGCACCTGGCCGAACGTGGCGACCAGACCGCCATCCTGTGGGAGGGCGATGATCCGGCATGGTCCGGTGGCATGACCTATCGCGAACTGCATCGCGAGGTGTCCCACATGGCCAATGTGCTGAAGTCGCTCGGCGTGGTGAAGGGCGACCGGGTCACCCTGTATCTGCCGATGATCCCCGCCGCCGCTGTGGCCATGCTGGCCTGCGCCCGCATCGGGGCCGTGCATTCGATCGTGTTCGGCGGATTCTCGCCGGAAAGCCTGGCCGGGCGGATCGAGGACTGCGGCTCGAAGATCGTCATCACCGCCGACGAGGGCCTGCGCGCCGGCAAACGCATTCCGCTCAAGGCCAATGTCGACGCGGCCCTGGAGAAGGTCGCCGTCGATACCGTTCTGGTCCTGACCCACACCCGGGCCGAGGTGCCGATCGTGGCCGGTCGCGACGTACGCTATGACGAGATCCGCCAGACGGTCGGCGACGACTGCCCGTGCGAGCCGATGAATGCCGAGGACCCGCTGTTCATCCTCTATACCTCGGGCTCGACCGGCAAG
>TARA_R110002124_G_scaffold273658_1_pt1 | contig 13132 bp, 13 predicted proteins | sample TARA_R110002124 | Tara Oceans TARA_R110002124 (sample SAMEA4397445) | marine metagenome | biome: Polar Biome; feature: [SRF] surface water layer (ENVO:00010504); material: water (ENVO:00002006), including particulate matter (ENVO:01000060) such as... | depth 5 m | reverse complement strand
TTGTCCGGCCTGTTTTCGATCTTCCTGTTCAGCATTCCCGCGACACCGCGGACGCCGCGCCGGATGATTGGCTGTTTCCAAGTAGAAGCCATGCCGGCAGGCATATCGGGACTGACGGGACCCCCGTTTCTCATCCAGCCCAACGAGAGCCATCTTAAGGGCCGAACTCCAGCCATTCCTGGACGAATTTCAGGGGGTCACGTCATCCGATAGGCCATCGGACCGCGAGAGCCGCTGCGGGACGATCCATTTTGGCCTATGATTCTCTCGCACACCCATCGACGAACGTCTGCAGGAGGGTCAGAGCGGCATGTCCTGTGACGAGACTGGCTGGATTGTCCGGGCACCGGGCGATTTCGAACGGTTTGAAGCGTGCCTCGACGGGGCAGCCTACGGTCTGCACCGGCACGACACATACGCCATCGCCATAACCGTCGCGGGGGTGCAGAGCTTCTCCTACCGCGGATCGCGGCGTCATTCTGTGCCCGGTCAGATCGTCGTTCTCCATCCGGATGAGCTGCATGACGGTCACGCCGGGGACGGGCGACACTTCCGGTACCGGAGCGCCAGCGTCGCACCGTCCGCGCTTCAGGAGGCTCTCGGCGGACGCGCCCTTCCTTTCCTTGCCGGGGGCGTATCTGACGACGCCCGGCTGCACGCGGCCGCCACGTCCCTTATTGGCGATCTCAACCAAGCCCTCTGTGGCCTGGAGTATGATCAGGCCATGCTCGACCTTGCGGAGGCACTGTCAGAGCTTGGGGGTGAACAGAAGTATCACCGGCGCGTGGACCTCCAGGCGGTGGCGCTGGCGCGCGCGTTCATTGACGCCCACCCGGACAACAATGTCCGACTTGATGATCTCGAACGCGTCAGCGGGCAGGATCGTTGGCAGCTCTCGCGCGGATTCCGGGCGCTGCTGGGCGTCAGTCCATATCGCTACCTGATCTTCCGCCGCCTCGACACAGCGCGCGCCATGATGAACAGCAGAACCCCGCTTGCAGAAGTCGCCGCTGCCAGCGGATTCTCTGACCAGAGCCACCTGACGCGACATTTTCGGAGCGCCTACGGCCTGACCCCGGCGCAATGGCAGAGGCTCAATCGTTCAAGACCTGGATGAGGCGCGCCCTCAGTCTCCAGAAGATGAAGAACAAGATCAGCCTCACGCAGAAATTCGCCCTGTTCTCGGACCACTGGGCACCGCGAACGGTCGCGACGCTCAACGACTACGACATCATGATCGTCAAACTCCTGGGCCAGTACACCTGGCACAGGCACGCCGATACGGACGAATTTTTCTTTGTTCTGCAGGGTGAACTTGAAATAGAGCTGCGCGACCGCAGCATCACACTTGGGCCCGGAGACCTCTTCGTCGTGCCAAGGGGCGAGGAACACCGCCCGCACGCGAGACGCGAAGTGGAGCTTTTGCTCATCGAACCTTCGGGCACACCCAACAGCGGCGACCCCGAAACCGCCGCCCCGCGTCAGTGCGTGTGAACGCACACGATCGTTCTATAACCGGCCCGCGACCCGCGTCAGTCTTCGGGTATGGAACTCAAAACCATTTACAGCACCTCACCGGCGCGCGGCTGGCTTCCATGGGCACTTCTCGCTCCCGTCGTCTGCCTCGTCTTCGCGATCGTCACCGAGATTCCGTCCGACCTTTTTCTTGAGCGGTTCGGCTTTCTGGATGCACGCGGCGAACCCGCCGGCACCCAAGGCCTTATGGCCTTGCTGCTTGTGTCCTTCATCACCTGGATGCTCGCCGTTGCAGCGTGGATAGCATTCGTCGAGCGGCGGAATGCCGGCACAATCGGTCTTACGAAAGCCGGTGCGGCGCCCGGACTCTCTGGCGGCCTGGTTGCTGGTGTTGTCATGGCGTCGGCAGTGGTCGCTTGTATCTGGTTGGCTGGCGCCTACGAACCTGGCGCACTGTTTCCGGCCGCTCAGTCCCCTGGGGCGCTCGCCGCGATCGCTGGACTCTTTGTATGCTTCCTCGTTCAAGCCAGCATCGAAGAAATCATTTTCCGTGGATGGCTCACCTCGGTCATCACACGCCGCAGGAACGTCATCGTTGCCGTCCTGTTATCATCGCTTCTTTTTACGCTGCTTCATTTCTCCCGGGGACAGCCCTGGCTCGTCACCGGAAATGTTCTGCTTTTCGCTCTCTTTGCGAGCGCGTGGTCAATCTCATCCAACAACATCTGGGGCGTGATGGGATGGCACACTGGATGGAACTGGATATTGGCCACCGGCTTTGACGTGCCGGTCACCGGTCTCGACGCGGGTGTACCTGCGCTCACCGTCTCGCTGGCCCCGGCCGGATCGGACTTTCTGACCGGTGGCGCGCATGGCCCGGAGGGAAGCATCCTCTGCACGCTATTCCTTGTCTGCGGCATTATCGTCTTTGCGTGGCGCATCGCACGAAAACGGAGGGACGTCGGACCGGATCACAACAAACCTGCGGGCGCGCAGATTTGACGATGCGGCCAGCTTCCACGTTTGGTTTAGCAGGCAAAAGGTTCGTGTCGGCGAAGTTCAAGGTTGGTATGCGCGGCGCGGCCACGGGGGACTGGAGGTCCTTGAAATTCCGCGCACGACCCCCGTGCTGAGATACCCCAGAATACTGTGATGCCGCAGCCAGGCTGAGCAAAAAGCCCGCCACGCGGTGCAGCCAGTCCAGCGATAGCTTGTCTTCGCCCGGTGATATCGCTGCGCGAGAATCGGTGCCCATATGGCGCAGTTCGACGCGCTCTACACAATCTGGCGTCGTCTCGAGAACGTCGATCCCGACGAGGTCACGCCACTGGAGCCGACCACGCGCCGCAAACTCGCTAAGGGCGTCGGGCACCTCGCCATCAGTGTTGCGACGGCAGGATTGATTGAAATCATCGCGCCTCTCAACGCTCTGATCGAGCTCTGGGAGGAGTCCGGGTGGGGGGAGAGACGACGGTGGACGCCGCGAAAGACAAGGTCGAGGATCAGGTGTTCGGGTCACCCAGGCGGCACCACCACTCCAATGGCACTCCCGGTAGGTAGCCGGCGGGCGGGCGGTGGAAATGCCCTTGCGCCGGGGCGAGCCGTGGGTCCGTGCTGGGTGTGCCTTTGTTCTGTTCCGTTGCTCGTTGCGGCAGTTCGGGAGGTCGGCTTGTGGTGAAAAAAGCGGACCCCGTCTTTGACGTGTCAGGGGATCAATGGCCGCCAAACCCAGCCGACGGAGTGCGCGTCAATTGCGCCGCCATTCGGTTTGGCGCTCCACAGCCAACGCTCGCCGATCCGCCAGAAGAGGGGGTCGAAACCCCATCACGGTCGAGAAAGGAGCGTTTCTGCCCCGACCGGGTTTCCCCTTCACGCGAGGAAATCTCGAAATGGAAGCACGGATATCTGTCCCAAAGTCCTCGCCACCAGTCCGACGGGGGCTTTCTGATTGATGCCGGATCAACCGCGCTTGACTGACAGCCAGGGCGGCTACGCATTCAAGCCCCACGAGATGCCGATCCTGCCCGGGTCGCCGGCCAATCCGGATCATCCGGCGCGGCGCAAGGTCGCCTATCTGGTGATCGGCGTTTTTCTGGGCCTGGTGGGCGGCGCGCAGAACGGGTTTCTGCTTGCCAACACCGCCGCGCTGCAAGGCGACATGGCCCTGACGCCGGTGGAGGCGGGATGGATCAGCGTCGCCTTCTACTCGACCTACGCCTGCATGAGCATGTTGCTGTTCCGGGTCCGCCAGGAGTTCGGCATCCAGCCCTTCGTCCGCTATGCGATGCTTGGTCTGGTCGCCGCCAATCTCGTGCAACTGCTTGAGCTTGGCTATTCGGCGGAACTGGCGGCACGGGCTGTCGCCGGCATCGCCGCCAGCGGCCTGTCTGCGCTGTCGCTCTACTATCTGATGCAGGGTCTTCCGGCGGCCGCCCGGATCGGCGCCCTGATCCTGGGCATCGGGCTCAGCCAGACCGCCTTTCCGCTGGCGCGGGCCATGTCGCCCTATCTGCTCGTCGACGGCGACATCAGTCGCGCCTTCCAGCTGCAGTTCGCGCTGTCGCTTGTCGCGCTCGGTGCCGTCTATGTGCTGCGGCTACCGCCGGGATACCGGTCGAAGACTTTCGAAAAGCTGGACCTGCCCAGCATCGCCCTGTTCATGGCCGGGGTCGCCGCCCTGCTGGCCTTCCTGATCCAGGGGCGCATCCAGTGGTGGGATACGCCCTGGCTGGGCGGGGCCCTGGCGATGGCCATCCTGTGCCTCGGCGGAACCTTCCTGATTGAGCGCAACAGACGGCGGCCCATGCTCGACACGCGCTGGTTGTCGAGCCGGGCGATCCTGGCGCTGGCCATCACGGGGGCGGGGGTGCGGATCCTTGTTTCCGAACAGAGTTTCGGTGCCACTGGCCTGTTTTCGGCCCTGGGTTACGGCAATGAACAGCTGACCGGCTATTATGCGGTGCTCGCCGGTGCCACGATCGCGGGCAGCCTGCTGTCGCTGGTGCGTCTGGACCCCAAGGACCTGACCCGGCCGATCCTGTTCGCCATCCTGGTCATCGCCATTTCGGCCTTCGCGGATACGCGCACCGGCATCATGTCCCGCCCCGGCGATATCTACGTCACGCAGGCGGCGATCGGGTTCGCGGCGGTGTTCGCCATGGGCCCGGTGATGATGGAGGGGATGCTCCGCGCCCTGGCCGCGGGACCGGCCTATGTGGTCAGCTTTATTGCCGTGTTCTCCCTGTCGCAGACCCTGGGGGGGCTGGCCGGGGTCTCCGCGCTGTCCGCCTTCCATACGATCCGGCTGAAGACCCACCTGATCGACGCCGGCGCGACGCTCACGGCGGCGAACCCCCAGCTCGCCCGGGAGCTGGGTCAGGCAACGGCGCGATTCGGCACCACGATTTCGGACCCGGCCCTCCAGCAACAGGCGGCCGCGGCCCGCATCGCCCGGGAGGTCGGTCGCGAGGCGGCCGTGCTTGCTTTCAATGACGTCTTCTTCCTGATCGGTTCGCTCGCAACCATCGCCTTTGTCGCGGTCTTGTTACCGTGGGTGATGAACCGGCTGCGCGGGCGAAACCCGCTCAGCAAGGAACTGGTCTTCCTCGAAACCATGCGTACCAGGAACAGTTGATGGTCCAGACTGATACGACAGAAACCATGGGTCCGCCCAAGGGGGCCGCTACCGCCGCTGAAACCCCTGATCCGGCCGTCGCGGCCGACGACGGTGCGGACCAGCGCGGCTGGGCCCCGAACATATCCCGCAAGAAGGTCGCCTTCGGCGTGGCCGTGATTCTGGCGGGCGTCTTTGCCGCCCTCTACGCCTGGGGGCTTACCCCCCTGAACAACGGTAACCAGACAACGAACAACGCCTATGTCCGTGGTCAGACCACGGTCATCAGTCCGCAGGTCGCGGGCTATCTGGTCGAGGTTCTGGTCAAGGATTTCGACCGGGTTCAGCAGGGTCAGTTGCTGGCGCGCATCGACGCCGCACCCTATCAGCAACGGTTGCAGCAGGGGCAGGCCAACACCGCTGCCCAACAGGCCACGCTGGCCAACAGCCAGCAGAGTCTCCGCTCCGGCGAGGCGCAGATGCGGTTGCAGGACGCTACGGTCGCGATCGCCCGGGCGGGATTGGAAAAGGCCCAGGCGGATATGCGCCGCATCGATGAACTGGTCGGCGAGGGGTCCGTGTCGCTGCGCGAACGGGATCAGGCGCGCGCCGCCCTGCAGCAGGCGCAGGCCGGCGTCCGGCAGGCCGAGGCCCAGCGCGCGATCGCGGCCGAGCAGGTCCGGTCGGTCCTGGTCGGGCGAGGCGCGCTCCAGGCCCAGGTCCAGGGGGCCAATGCCGCCCTGGAGCTGGCGCGAATTGAGCTGTCCCGCACAGAGATCCGCGCGCCCCGCGCCGGACGTCTCAGCGAGATCTCCGGCCGCGTCGGTCAGCTCGTTACGGCCGGAACCCAACTCATGTATCTGGTGCCCGACGATCTCTGGGTGACGGCCAATTTCAAGGAGACCCAGACGGCCAATATGGCGGTGGGGCAGCGTGCGACCCTGAGGGTCGACGCGCTGGGCGGGGCCGAGCTGACGGGAACGGTACAGAGTATCGCGCCGGCGGCCGGCAGCGAATTCAGCCTGATCAAGCCTGATACCGGGGCCGGTAATTTCGTGAAGGTACCGCAACGGATCGCGGTGCGGATCCGGCTTGATCCTGACCAGACCCGGGTTCGGCGCCTGGGGCCGGGCATGTCTGTCGTCGCAACCGTGCATACCCGGTGAGGCTGATGACTGTGCCCCGCCGCTCGCGCCTGGCCCTGTCTGCAGCGCTCACGGGCGCGTTCGTCCTGGGGGGGTGTGCGCCCCAGCTTCGGCCGCCTCCCGCCGGCGCTGTGGTCCAGCCTGCCCTCGAATGGCGCACGACCCTTCCGGACACGGTGCCGCTCGATCGGCTGTGGTGGGAAGGGTTTGGCGACCCTCAACTGACGGCGCTGGTCGAGCGCGCCCGGGCCGGCAATGCCGACGTCCGGATCGCCGCCGCCCGGGTGCAGGAGGCGCGGGCCACTGAATCGGTGTCCCGCTCGCTTCTGTTGCCTTCGCTCGAGGCCGGGCTGACGGCGGGCGCAAGGCGCGAGGTCTCGGCCTTTGGGCAGGGGCAGGAGTCTCTCGTCGCCCAGCCGCAGTTTCGCGCCGCCTACGAGATTGACCTGTTCGACCGCAACCGGGCCGGCATCGAGGCGGCGGCGGCAGGCGTCGCCGCGAGCGCGGCGGCGGAGGAGGCGGCGCTCCTGTCCGTGAGCGCCGCGACGGCCAGCAGCTATGTAACCCTGCTTGCACTCGATGCGCGCCGCGACATCCTGCGCCGAACCCTGGACGGACGGGCGGAGGCGCTGAAATTCGCCCGGGACAGGGCCGAGGTCGGCTACACCTCCCAGCTGGAATGGCGGCAGGCCGAGGCCGAATATCAGGCGACGGCCCAGTTGCTGCCCCAGATCGAAGCCCAGATCGCGCGTCAGGAAAATGCGTTGTCGGTCCTGACCGGCGAGGTGCCGGGCGATATCGTTCGTGGGGCTTCGCTCGCCGCCCTGCATCTGCCGCCCCCGCCCGAGGTCGTGCCGTCCGAGCTGCTGCGGCGCCGCCCCGATATCGCGGCGGCGGAATACCGACTCGCGGCGACCAACGCGCAGATGCGGGCGGCGCGGGCCCGCTTCATGCCGACGCTCGGCATCAGCGCGACGGCCGGGGCCACCTTTTCCGATCTGCTGGCTGATCCGGTCGCGCTGTGGTCGATCGGTGGCAGCGTCCTGGCCCCGATCTTCAATGGCGGACGACTGCAGGCCCAGGTCGACGTCGCGACCGCCCAACGGGACCAGGCGGCCTTCGCCTATCGCGGGACGGTGTTGAACGCCTTTCGCGAAGTCGAGGACCGTCTCGCCCTGCTGGCCCGGCTCAGCGACCAGAAGGCCGCGCTCGAGGCCCAGCGCACAGCCGTCGCCGACGCGGTCCGGCATGCGCAGAACCGGTACCGTGCCGGCTACACCCCCTATATCGAACAGGTCGATGCGCAACGCAGCCTGCTGGCGGTCGAGCTGTCGCTGGTTCAGCTGAGGGCGGATCAGCTCAACGCCGTGATCGGCCTGTACCAGGCCGCGGGTGGGGCGTCGTAATGGGCAGCCGGAATTTCAGCGGGCCCCGTCTATTCGGGCAGGACGATGTCTGTCGTAGAGCGGATAGCCAATCGCTGGGTCCGACCCCGTGTGGACGTTTACCTTGCCGGGTTCCCCGGACCGGAGTCGGCTTGTCTGAGGAATGACTTAGCCCCCCCTCATACCCGGCATTGACCCACAAAACCCCGCGAAACAGGGCTTCCAGCGGGCTGCCCAAAACCGGTCTGCAGGTCTCGCGCAGGTCGATTTCCCGGCGTTTCCCACGGGAAGGTGCCTTTACCAGGGAAACGCGCCCGGGGTCGCGGTTGCCGAAGCCGGGAAGGGGATGGGTGCTGCCCCCCCTAAAAATAGGCACCAACACACTGAACCATAATGTTTTTATGCCTGTCTTCCCTGGCCTTCTCAATGCGGGGGTCAGGTGTTCGGGTCACCCAGGCGGCACCACCACTCTGATGAAACTCCAGACTGGACACCGCCCGGGCGGCAGCGGGGAGACGCGCGCCGATCAGGCGATCGGCAGTGCCCGCCTCAAGCTTTGCGCAAATGTTTGATGACCGACATATGATGTCCGGTAAATAACCGACAATGTCAGAAGTTGTATTTATTTGTCGTATTCTAAACCACCAAAAGTATGGCTGTTCCTGAATATAAATTTCTTGTAGTTCCAGCGGTCTCTTCGGCGGGGCCTTTTCATCGTGCGCTTTCGAAACCGCGTTCTCTCATCTATGAAAGAAGAAGATGTCGTCGCCCTGAGGCCGCATCTACGCGAGATTTACGTGTCACGCGGACAGGTTCTGATCCCCGAAAACACCCGGGTCAGCCAGGTTTATTTTCCCAGCAGCGCTGTCCTGTCGAGCGTCATCGTCCTGAAGGACGGACGACAGTGCGAGGTCTCCACCCTGGGGACCGAGGGGATCGGCGGCGGACTGGCCTGTCTGACCGGTGAGTTCTCGACCGAGCGCCTGTTCGCCCAGATCGCCGGCGGGTTGATTGCTGTGCCCAGCGACGTACTGAAAGCGCGGGCCCTGGTGAGTCCCGCCCTGCTCCTGCTCCTGTTGCAGCGACTGCAGGCAGGACAGGTCGAGGCCGGGCAGGGCGTGGCCTGCAATGCCCTGCACGAAGCCCCGGCGCGACTGGCACGCTGGCTGCTGATGACGATGGACCGTATCGGTGCGGCGGAATTCCCCCTGACCCAGACCTATCTGGCGGTCATGGTCGGCGTGCAGCGCACCACCATCAGCGGCGTGGCCAACCGGCTCAAACACCTGGGTCTGATCGACTACAGCCGCGGGATCGTAACGATCCTGGACCCGGTCGGCCTTGAGAGCGAAGCCTGCGAATGCTACGCAATCATCCGGGATCGTTCCGACGCTCTCGGCCTTGTTGGTCGCCAGGACTGAGACCCGTTCATTTCCCCCACTCCTCGGCCAGACCGGGCCGACGGCCGGAGCGTCCTCCCTTGATTTTGTCCCGCTAGGCCCTCGATGCCGACGCCGTTGACCGCCCGTCAGGAAGAGTGTCTGCGCCTGACCACCTTCAGGACGGACAAGGAAATCGCCGCGGCCCTTGGCCTGTCCGAAGCGACGGTCAAGAAGCATGTCCATGCCGCCTGCCAGCGCCTGGGGGTCAACCGACGCAAGGCCGCCCTGGCCCTGCTGGACCCAAACGTACCAGGGGCTACGAATGACCCCATGGGCGAACCGCGTACGGCGGGATCAGATGGCTCTGCCCAAGCGGAGCCCGAAGATGACCCGAGCGACAAATCCCCTGCCCCACTGGACCTGGGACGATCTGGAGACGGCCCTCAGCGGCTTCGACCAGAGCCGTCAACTGGAAACCCTGAGGCTTCATCTGCTGGAGGGCCTGCAGACAGAGGCGGAATCGGCGAACGCACGCGACCTGCTGAAACACGTGCTGAGCGCGGGCTGGGTTCTGGCCCAGGTCGGCGTTTCGGCTACCGGCCCCCACCCGGAAACCGGCTGCTCCGCCTCCTGATCATCGGCCTCTTCATCGTGCTCGGTGCCGTCATGCTCGAGGCCGTTTTCGGGATGATGGCCCGCTACCAGCACCAGGTCCGAGAGATCGACAGGATCGTCACCGGCGAGTGACCGGGGCGGGCAACCGGCCTGCCGACCACACCGCCCATTCGCCGGACCCGACGGGACCCTCACCATGTATCCTCTGCCGGCCTTCTTCCTGATCTCCATCATATTTATATTCCCGCTCGCCTGGTTGGGTGGCGGGCATATGGAACGGCGCGGGGTCGCCCTTTTTCTGTGCATGTATTTCATCGGCCCCCTGGTCCAGCACATCCGGATCGGCAATCTGTTGTGGGCGGAAGCGCTGTTGGAGGTCGCCTTTCTGGGCGGCCTGATCTGGCTGGCCCTGAAGGGTAACCGATGGTGGCCGCTGGTGGCGGCCGCCTTCCAGACCATGATTGTCATTATGTATGCGGCCATTGCCCTGACGCCGGAGATGACCCCCCGGTCCGGCGTTGTGGCCTCCATGGTCCTCGGCATCCTCGGCCTGTACTGCCTGTTGGGTGGGGTCGCGGAGCGGATTCTGGCTGGCGAAGCGCCCGTCAGCGCCACAGCGATCTGGACCCCGGTCCGCAAGCCACCGGCCGCGCCGAACTCCTGACACCAGCCGCCTTGAACATATAAGCATATCTTTATATGTTTGCCGGAATCCCCGATGGGTCCCCCCGGCCAGGAGCCTTTGCTTGTCCCGTTCCTCCTTCCTCTTCACCTCCGAAAGCGTCTCCGAGGGCCATCCCGACAAGGTCGCGGACCGGATCTCCGACACCGTCGTCGACCTGTTCCTGTCCAAGGACCCCGAGGCGCGCGTGGCCTGCGAGACCCTGACCACGACCAATCTGGTGGTGCTGGCCGGCGAGATCCGCGGCAATGGCATCATGGGCCGGGACGGCCAGTGGGCCCCCGGCGTCGAACAGGAGATCGAGGCTGCGGTCCGCGCTGCCGTGCGCGACATCGGCTATGAGCAGGACGGCTTCCACTGGGAGACCTTTGAATTCATCAACCGCCTGCACGGCCAGTCGGCGGACATCGCCGTCGGCGTCGATGCGGCCGGCAACAAGGATGAGGGGGCCGGCGACCAGGGCATCATGTTCGGCTATGCGTCGAACGAGACGCCCGAACTGATGCCGGCGACGCTGCAGTACAGCCACAACATCCTCAAACGCCTGGCCGAGGTGCGCCACGCCGGCGGCTCGAAGCTGGAACCCGACGCCAAGAGCCAGGTCACCATCCTGTACGAGAACGGCGTGCCGGTGCGGGCCACCTCGATCGTGCTGTCGACCCAGCACGCCGCGGGCCTGTCGGCGTCCGACGTCGCCGCCATCGTCAAGCCGCACATCCTCGCGGTCCTGCCCGAGGGCTTCACCGACGACGCCACCGAATGGCACATCAATCCAACCGGCATCTTCGAGATCGGCGGACCGGATGGTGACGCCGGAGTGACCGGGCGCAAAATCATCGTCGACACCTACGGCGGCGCGGCCCCCCACGGCGGCGGAGCCTTTTCGGGCAAGGACCCGACCAAGGTCGACCGTTCGGCCGCCTATGCCTGCCGCTACCTGGCCAAGAATGTCGTCGCCGCCGGCCTGGCCGACCGCTGCACCATCCAGATCAGCTATGCCATCGGCGTGTCCAAGCCCCTGTCGGTGCATGTCGACCTGCACGGCACCGGCAAGATCTCCGAGGCGGCGCTGGAAGCGGCCCTGCCGGCGATGATCGGCGGGGCCACCCCGCGCGCCATCCGCGAGCATCTGGGGCTGAACAGGCCGATCTATGCCCGGACCTCGGCCTATGGCCATTTCGGCCGCGATCCGGACACCGACGGCGGCTTCAGCTGGGAGAAGACCGACCTGGTCGACCAGCTCAAGGCCCTGGTCTAGTCATCGATCCCGGGCTCGCCGGTCTCCGGCGAGCCCTTCGGCGGCTCCTTGGCCTCAACAATATGCCGCTGTGGCGGATCGAGGGCCGCGCCCAGCCCGAACAGGGCCGCGGCCATCAGACCCAGACCGCCCCTGCGCCTGCCCGTCGGCCGTGACCGGGCCATCGCCAGCGTGGCCCAGACCACCCCGGCGATCATCAGCAGTCCGAATCCCCAGCCGATCAGATCCTTCATCGCCGCCCCTCCCTTGCCGACCCCATAGATGGCGGGTCGGCACCGGCGTTTAAAGGCTCCCGCCCCGGCCCGGACCTTTCTATAAGGCCCCCATGTCCACCGATCCCGAAAACCCGTTCATCGACCGTCCGCTGCGCTCGTTCGGCCGCATCAAGTCGCGCGCCATCAAGCCACGACAGGCGGCCCTGTTCGAGACCCTGTTGCCGTCGATCGCCCTGCCCGATCCGAAAGCCGGGCCGCTGGACCCCGTCGCCCTGATGCCGGAGGCCAAAGGCGTCTGGCTTGAGATCGGGTTCGGCGGCGGTGAGCACCTGGCCGAACAGGCCGCCCGTCATCCGGACACCCTGATGATCGGCTGCGAGCCCTTCCTCAACGGTGTAGCCTCGGCCCTGCGTCATATCGACGACGGCGACCTGAAGAATGTCCGGCTGCACGCCGACGACGCCCGCGACGTGCTGGACGCCCTGCCCGACGCCTCGCTGGACCGTGTCATGATCCTGTTCCCCGACCCCTGGCACAAGGCGCGCCACAACAAGCGCCGCCTGCTGAATGACGAGACCGCCGCGGTCATCGCCCGGGTGCTCAAGCCCGGCGGCCGGGTGCGGTTCGTTACCGACTGGGCCGACTATGCCGACTGGGCCCTGGAGCGGCTGGCGCGCACCCCCGGCCTGGTAGAGGTGGATGTGGGCGAGGGCGAGTGGCCAGAGCGGGCCATGACCCCGCCCGCCGACCATGTCGTCACCCGCTATGAGGAAAAGAAGCTGGGCGACACCGCGCCAATCTTCCTGGAATTCAGCCGCGTTTGAAGGCGGTCGTGCGACGTAGGGCGGCGGCGCAGGCCACCACGGCCGCCGACTTGACCCCGGCCCCGATCAGGAAGGGCGTGAAACCTGCGGCGAGCGCCGGGCCCACGCCGATCCGGGCCGCCAGCCAGCCTGTGCCGAGACCGAGAATGAGCAGATGGCCCCCGATCATCAGGGCGACACCGGCCACCGGCCGCCGAAAGACCGCCCGCTGCGTCAAGGTCCCCGTAACGAAGGCCGCCAGCGGAAAGGCCGCCAGATAGCCGGCCGTCGGACCGACAAACCGTTGCCAGCCCCCGGCCCCATCCGACAGCACCGGCAGGCCCAGAGCCGCCAGCCCCAGATAGGCCAGGACCGAAACCGCGCCCCAGCCGCCACCCAGGACGGCCCCGGCCAGAAGCACAGCAAAGGTCTGCAGGGTCATCGGCACCGGAACCATGGGGACCGCCACCCGGGCACAGAGCGCCATCAGCATGACGAAGCCGGCCACGGTGAACAATCGACGCATCGGCGTCTCCCACTTTGCATTTGTCCGAAAGC
>TARA_R110002124_G_scaffold268644_1_pt1 | contig 13133 bp, 13 predicted proteins | sample TARA_R110002124 | Tara Oceans TARA_R110002124 (sample SAMEA4397445) | marine metagenome | biome: Polar Biome; feature: [SRF] surface water layer (ENVO:00010504); material: water (ENVO:00002006), including particulate matter (ENVO:01000060) such as... | depth 5 m | reverse complement strand
CCTTGAGCGAGAATCCGGTCTTGTGGATCAGGTGGGTGGAGATCGGCCTGCCTGAAGAGGGCATTGCGCCCGGCACCAAGTGGGAAGACATTCCCGACGACTGGACCTGCCCGGACTGCGGCGCAGGCAAGTCTGACTTTGAGATGGTAGAAATCTAGGCAACCCTGCTACCAAAGCACATGGCAGACCCGCGGTCAGAACAACAGGCCGCCAACCAGGAAGAATGGAACGACCCCAGCAACTGGGGCGGTCCTGTCTGGCTGGAGGTCTACTTCTCCAAACGCGATAGCCGCATTTGGGTACCCAAACGCATCCGCGCCCTTGGTTGGACAGTAAATCTCGCTCACACAGGCGGTGTGCTGTGGTTCTTCGGCATCATCCTGGCCAGCATCGGACTCGTCATTGCTTCCGCAGTGTGGACGATCGGCTTTCGCTAGCGGAAAATTCGATTACCGTTCGCGTTGAATCTGCTGTCTGTACCGCACTAAGCTGCGGTCATGACGGAACACTTTCACATCCCCAGCTTCGATGGCCTGCAACTGGCAGTCACCGCCGCTGGCCCGGAGAATGGGCAACCCATTCTGCTTTTCCACGGCGGCGGGCAAACCCGCCATGCCTGGCAAAGCAGCGTCGAAGCGCTAGGTAAGGCCGGTTACCGAGCCTTGGCTTTCGACCACCGCGGTCACGGTGACAGCGGCTGGTCGGAAGACTACAACATCGACCTGTTCAGCGGCGACGTATTGCACCTGGCGCGCCAGCAGACACAGGCACCGATTATTGTCGGCGCCTCCCTGGGCGGCATCGCCGCCATGCTGGCCAATGCCACGGACGCCGGTGAAATCTCACAAGCGCTGGTACTGGTGGATATTGCACCGCGTTCCAACCCGGAGGGCGTGGAACGCATTCTCAACTTCATGGCCTCCCGGCCCGATGGCTTCGCCAATCTTGAGGAAGCCGCCGACGCAGTCGCGGAATACCAGCCACACCGCAAACAGCGCTCCGACCCCAGCGGCCTGAAGAAAAACCTGCGCCAGCGGGACAACGGCCGCTGGTACTGGCACTGGGACCCCAAGGCCCTGGCCGCCTTTCAGCGCGAAACCGGCAACGAAATGGGCCCGGATCTCATCTACGCGGCAGCCGAACAACTTAGCCAGCCCGTATTACTGGTGCGCGGCAGCATGAGTGATGTGATCAACGAGGAAATCACCGCCGAATTCCAGGCGCGCATCCCGCACTCGCAGGTCGTCGAAGTCGGCGGTGCCGGCCATATGGTGGCCGGCGACCGCAACGACATCTTCAGCCAGACCATTCTGGATTTTCTGCTCGGTCTGGATAGCCCGCAGGCGGCCAACGGTTAAACGCTGTACAAAAATCTGCCTCACAACTAACCCCTTCTGAACCCTGTCGCGTTAAGATTCGCGTTTTGCCAAGCCTTTCCCCCATGACGACAGCATTGAACCCGGACCATGTCACCCACGCCCAGCGCATGCTGGACCTGCAAAACGAACTCAACACCTTCACCAACCGCAAGGATGTGGATGCGGCGGGCTGCGAGTCCTGGACCGGGCTGGGCCGCGAGTGGTATCGCGCCATCTGGATGGAAGCGGCGGAGATGATGGACCGCCAGCCGTGGAAATGGTGGAAGGCCGCGCCGGAAAGCGATCTGGAGCAGCAGCAGATCGAGCTGGTCGACATCTGGCACTTCCTGCTCAGCATGTTTCTGGAAGAAGGCATCGCCGCCGAAGCCGTGGCGGAAGCCTTCTTCAACGGCACCACACAAAGCTACAAAGATCAGCAGGACGCCATCGAAGGCGTCGCCGCCGCCGCACTCAATGCGGATTCCTCAAAACAGATCGGCCTGCAATTCGGCCGCGCCTGCCAGGCCTTCGACCTCGACTTCAACAAACTCTACGAGTACTACGTCTACAAAAACGTACTCAACATCTTCCGCCAGAAGCACGGCTACGCCGAAGGCAGCTACCAGAAAACCTGGAACGGTGAAGAAGACAACGTGCATCTAGCTGCATTGAAGGCCCGAATTGATTCCGAAGGCACCGGTAACGAAGACTTATATAGCTTTGTCTACAAGGAACTCGAGGCCACCTATCCTGGATAGCCCCCAAGAACAATCACATGCACTGCCCCACCAGAGGCGGCACCAGATCCTCAAGCGGCACGGCATCCGCCATCACCGAGAAGCCCACGGTGGTGGGGTGTAACAGATCAGGCGAATACAAAACCGGGTTGGGTCTTGTCGGGTCCAGCGGAGAGCCCATCACGGCATCAAAATCAGCCACCCCCTCAACAGTGCCGTCCTCAGCCATCATGCGTATGGCAGCATTGACCACCTGCCGGGGTTCTTCCATCGTGGCGCGATCCCAGCCGAAGATCAGATCATCACGCGGCATGATAGTCCCCAGCACCACACACAGGCCGGCGGCATGGGCACGATCCACCAGTTGCTTCAAACCATCGATAATTTCCTCAGCGGTAGCGCCCGCCGTTAAATCATTGGTCCCCTCGAATATCACCAATGACTTCACACCCGCACGGGCCAGCACGTCCCGGTCAAAGCGGATCACAGCAGGATTACCCCTATTCTCAGAAACGGGCGCCACCACGGTATTGGAATTCACACCGACATTTAATACACCCATGGGGATGTTCTGTGCCTGCAAGCGCCCAGCCAGGAAATCCGGCCAGCGCGTGTTGGTGCCCGGTGTTTGATAGGCCCCATCCGTAATCGAATCCCCCAGGGTCACAATGGCGCCCAGCGACTCGCCCCCATGCAGCACATCCACACCACTTAAAAAGAACCAGCCCAGGGACCGCTCGGTAAAAGAGAGCCCGGAAACATCCGACGTCACATCCCCACTGCCCGGCGGGGTGAGATATTGCAGATCGAAGGAAACCGCATGCCAGGTCATCAGGCCACTCTGGCCCACCACCTGGAAACTGATGGCGAGATCATCACCCACGGCAAAAGGAAAACTAACCGCGTCACTCAGCACCTCATCACCCGGCGCAATCGTCACACCACTCGTGCCGTCAAAAGTGACTTCGACCTCAGTACCCGGCTGAATCGCGGCATCAGCCAGACGCAATGCCACAGTCACCGGATTCAAAGTCACCGGCTGATCACCCTTGGCATTGGAAAACTGCAGACGCATCACTTCACCGCCCAGGGTCGGATGCACAATCATCCGAAAACTCTGGTCCACCGCCTGCTCATCAGGAAAAGCCGTTGGCGTGGTAATCGAATCCAGGGGTGCAGGCACAATGCCTTCCAGAGGCCCCAGCGGATAAGTGGTGTAAGCCGATGTAGCCCAGACGCCTACCCAGCCATCATCTACCGGCTGGGCATTACCGCCACTATTACCGTTACCCCCTCCGCCACAGGCCACCAGACCCCATATCAGCAGAAAGAGAACACATTTAGTCAGACTACTCACCGTCACTAATGATTCCCCCTCGAATCCCATGCTGCAGTAGCAGAGCGCAGGCTAGCACGATGCTCTCAAACACCAGCAGAAACATGACAAAGTCATTCGGCTGGCCATCAAGTACCAGGCTCGACAACCGGCCGGCCACCAGCCCGCCGAGGAATGCCGCGCAGAACCACAAGGCATGCCGGGTCAGGCTTGCCATCAGGGCCCCGGCGAGCATCATGCAACCGAATGTGAAGTGCATGCCACCGTAGATCGAGCGAAGCTCATTAGCCGCGGTTATCGTTCGGGGTGACAGCTCCTGAGCGGCCAGGGACGCAACAGGGTCTATCGTCGTCTTGATGCCAATCAGCATAAACGCGATGGCATTCAGGATTAGAAAAAACTTGGCTGCCTTCTTCATTGCTCGCTCGCCTCTGCATGTCGCTCGACCGTCCAGGTATGTACCGGGTCATGCCCGTCACGCTGCCACGCTGGCGGTTTCCACAAATGCTTCAGGCGCTGGCCGAGTGGGCCCGGTGCCATCACATCACGCATCATGTCCACGAACTCGTGCAGATTCAGCACTAACCAGTTGTGGCTCTTGATCTGCCGGGGGGTGCCGTATTCCACCTTTTCCTGCTCAGGCTCATAGGTACCAAACAGATGGTCATACAGCATGATCACGCCGCCGTAGTTCTTATCGATGTACTGCACATTGCGCCCATGGTGTACACGATGATTGGACGGTGTATTAATCCACCATTCGATCCACGGATGCAGTTTGCCTACCGCTTCGGTATGCACGAACCACTGGAAAGCGAGGTTGGCGCCCAGCAGGCCCAGTATCAGCTCTGGCGTGAAGCCGATCAGCACAGCCGGGATATAGAAAAACCAGGTGCCTACAAAGCCATTCAGGATGCTCTGTCGTGCAGCCGTCGACATATTCATAATCTCGCCGGTGTGGTGAGCCACATGCTGGGTCCAGAACCAGCGCACCCGGTGCGCGGTGCGGTGATACCAGTAATAGCAAAACTCCTGCACGAAAAACGCCAGGATCACCGTGCCCACATTCAGCGGAATCGTAAAAAGGCGCTTATCCCAGACCACGGTAAACAGCGCCGCTACAAACAACAGATTCATTAGCGCGCCGGAAACGTAATAGCCCGCTCCCAGTGAGAAATTGGCCAGCACTTCCCGTAACCAGAACGGCTTGCCCTGGCCGAGGGCTGCGTCGCCCGTTTTGCGGTAGTTATACAGCCATTCGAACAGAAAACCGCTGACAAATACGGGAATCATCGGGATCAAAATCATCTCGTTCAGGGTAGGTTCGCGCCCGAAAAGCGCGGTCATGCCGATGACGATCGGCTCAAATAATGTCTCCATGAGTAGCTCCTCATACAACCTTTCGATGGGCAGGATTGTGCGGCAGACGCTGGTCTGAGTCTTGACCATCGTTTATTATTTTTTGACATTTTGTGCCAAGCGGAATCTTTATGGCGACAGGCGCCCAGGTCTTTGCCAGAATCACCCACCTCGTCAGGCGGTTCATGGAAGCAGAAGGGGTAAACAGTCCCGCGTTACAGCGTGATCTGGATGAGACCTGTCGCTTCGAGCGCATGCCGATAGAGCTGTGGTGGCAACTCCTGGACGATCTGGCCGAGACCAGCGGCGACCCGGCGGTTGGCCTTCGCGTGGGCCGGTATGCACAGGCACAGGACGTCGGCGTGCTGGGCTACCTGGCGGCAAGCAGCGACACGCTTGCCCAGGCCTTACAGCGGCTGCAGCGCTTTCAACTCCTGCTGCATGACTTGTCATTCTCATGGGTGCGCCAGCAAGGGCCTGATCTCTATTTCGGCTGGGCCAGCGAACTGGGTCACTCAACGGCGATCTCCAATGACGTGCTGGTGTCCGCATTGCTAACCGTGATGGATACCCTCACCGCTCCGCAGCGTGTCCGACCCTCGCTGATCGAGTTCCGTGATCCACGCCCGGCGGGCGGTGATCGGCATGAAGAATTTCTCGGTTGTCCCGTGCGCTTTGGCTGCGAAACCCTGGCGCTCAGAATCCCGATCAAGCTGCTGCAAGTTCCGATCAACAGTCGCGATCCACATCTCTGCGAAATCCTGGAACGCAAGGCAGATGCGATGGTGAAGAGCCTGTCCGATTCGGATGAGTTTCTCACCACATTTCAGCAGGCCATGATGGCCGGGCTGGAAGAAGGGGAACTGAGTATGCAATGGCTTTCAAACAAGCTGAATACACCAGTACGCTCCCTGTATCGCGGCCTGCAGCAGCGCGACAAAACCTACAAGGGGCTGCTAGACAAGCTGCGGCTGGAACTGGCGCATCAATACCTGGCCGATCCGGCCCTGTCCCTAAGCGAGATAGCGCTGATGCTGGGTTATTCTGAGCAGAGCGCGTTCAGCAGAGCCTTTCGTAAATGGACTGGGGAGACACCGTTGCAGGTGCGAAAAAGTTTTGGGAGTGAAAGTGGTTATTAACGGTGGGGATAAATGCCCCCATCTATTCCTGCCGACTCCTCAACACAAATCGGCCTGAAATTCGGCCGCGCCTGCCAAGCCTTCGACCTCGACTTCAACAAACTCTATGAGTACTACGTCTACAAAAACGTACTCAATATCTTCCGTCAAAAACACGGCTATGCCGAAGGCACTTACCAGAAAATCTGGAATGGTAAGGAAGACAACGTGCATCTAGCTGCGCTGAAAGGAAGGATTGATTCCGAAGGTACTGGTGACGAAGACTTATACAACTTTGTATATAAGGCGTTGGAGCTAGCTTACCCGGCCTAATCCAATCGCAGATCAGCATCCACAACCTGATCTGCACGCTCGAAATATTTCTTCATCCCGTTCACTGCCAGCCAACGCAATGGCTCGGGCGGCAGTGGCAGCATGCGGCGTTTGAATAGCTCGACATCTTGGTTGGGCCGGCCCAGCACCTGGTCCGCAAGCATGCGGCCATTTGAAGTGGCATGCGCCACGCCGTGGCCGTTGTAACCCATGCCGTAGGACAGGTTGCCTCGCCGGTTGGAAAAGCTCATCGGCAGGAAGTCAGGCGTCATGCCTATCCAGCCGCCCCAGAAATCTTGGATTTGCAGATCAGGCAATTCGGGGAAGCGATGCTTGAGCAGCTTTTCGAACTTCTTGAATACCGCCGGCTGCTTGCCCGTGGCCAAGCGACTGCCATAGCGATACTGAACGTACTTGGAGCCGCCGAGAATGCGGCCATCCGCCGTGAGTCGATAATGTTCAATCGCTGAGTGGGCTGTGATGAGGCCTTCCCGGCCCGGCCAGCCCAGCGCTGCAAATTGCTCGGGTGCTAGCGGGGCAGTACGAAATAAAGTGACGCGGATGGGGAATATCTTGCTTTTGAGGCGGCCCAGCGTTGCCGGCGTATAGCCATTGCTGGCGACGATGACTTTGTCGGCCCGCACTACTCCACCGTCTGCCGTTACCTGCACGGGCGAAGCCGCCTCATCAATATGCGTAACCGCGGTGTTCTCGTATATTTGCACGCCTGCATCCAGTGCAGCCCGGCGCAGGCCCAGCACATATTTGCCGGGGTTCAGATGCCCACCACGCTTATCAAGCACGCCAAAGCTGAAAGCCTCTGGCAAGCGCCGCTCGCGCATCTCGCTTGCATTCAAAAAACTGACTTCAACCCCCAGGCTTTCGGCCAGCTCTGCCGTTTTTAATAAAGGGGCACGATGCCGGTCATGCACGCCGCAGGTGATATTGCCTGCCGGTTCGTAATCACAATCGATGCCGTACTTTTTAAAAGTTTCTTCCGCATTTCTCACCGAGCGATCATTAAAGCGCATGAACTCGGCAGCCCGCGCCTTGCCCACATGCCGTACCAGCGATGGCAGGTCCTTACCCATTGAAGGTGCCAGGTGGCCGGAGTTACGCCCGCTTGCGCCACTGCCGCAGAAGCCCATCTCCAGCAGCACCACATTAACGCCTGCCTCGCGGAGTGCCAGCGCGGCATTTAAGCCGGTATAGCCACCGCCGATGATGACTACATCAGCCCGTACCTCGCCAGTCAGTGGCGGGCGCAGGTCAGCGGGTGAAGACAGCCACACACTGGCGTCGTTGTAGTTGAATGGCTGACCTTCGTCGTTATTCGAAGAATTCATGCGTGACCCCTGGCTCACAAAGCAACTCGTTGAAGAATTGACGCGTAGATTAGCCCGGCCCTAAAGGATATTATTTGCATTTAGTGACAGTTTTTTAACTTTTGGCGACATTGCATGCAAACATGAACTACCTGGTCAACACGAATATCCTGTCCGGGTTTGATGCCCTTGTTAGTGAACTGGGAGGGTCATCCGATCAGATACTGGCGCAGCTGAATATCCCCACCGATGTGCTGGAACAGCAGAACAGCTTCATCCCCTTTCGGCAGGCCGTCGCCCTGCTTGAATACACGGCTGACACATTGCATCGCCCCGATTTCGGCATCCGTCTTTCCATGCGGCAGAATCTCTCGACACTGGGTTCACTCGCCGTACTGGTGAGAAACACCCGAACGATTGAAGACGCCTTCCGCGCCATTGCCAGGTACATGCACCTGATCACGCCGGCCATCACCCTGAGCGTACAACCCAATCCAAGCGGCCAGTTCATTCGACTCGGCATCGCCATCATAGAACCCGGCATCGTTGCCTCGCGCCAGATACTCGAACTGGTGATGGGCATTGGCCAGTCCATCACCCACCTGCTGTCTGGCAGCCAGGTGTACCCCCAAGCCATACACTTCCCTCACCCACGCCTGGTTGCAGAGGATATCTATCGAAATCGCTTCCATTGCCCGGTGTATTTCGAACAACCCATCTGCGCCGTCGACCTGCCCATACCTGCCATGCAGCGCAACGTGGCCGGCGCCGACGAGCAAACCGCCAGGCTCGCCTCCGAATACCTCGCCATGCAATATGGCCGCGCGCCCAGGCAACTGGCCGACCAGATCAGCCACCTTATTCGCCAACTGCTCCCCACCGGCCACTGCAATATCCGGTTTATCGCCGAACAGCTGCACCTGCACCCCAGAACCCTGCAACGGCAGCTCGCCGCCCATGGGCATGTGTTTGAAAAACTGCTGGATGATGAACGCCGGGCGCTGGCCCGGCATTACCTGTCTGTACCGGATCTGCGTCTTACGCAGATTGCAGGGATGTTGGGCTACTCAGACCAGAGCGCCCTGAATCGATCTTGCAGGCGATGGTTTGATAAGACGCCAAAGGAGCTGCGGAAAAGGGCCTAATCGGCCGCCGTTAGAACCCAGGCTCTATTTGGTTCAGCCCGACCCATGCGGGGAGGCAAGCCTCACACCACCACGTCATAGCTGGTGTTCTTGCTGCCACCTGCGTTTTTCTTCAGCACGCCACGCTCGATGAGGTCATTGATGTCTCTTTGCGCCGTGGGTAAGGAGCACTTGCCGATTTTCGACCACTTCTTCGTTGTGAGCTTGCCTTCGAAGCCATCCAGATAACGATTGAGGACTACTTTCTGCCTTGCCGAGAAAGATTCATCGGCATGCTTGCGCCAGAAACCGGCTTTTTTGAGTACACCGGCACTGATTTCCTCTGCCCCATCCAGCGCGCGTGACAGACATTCCAGAAACCACTTGAGCCAGGCTGTGATATCCAGCGAGCCCTTTTGCGTGTTTTCGAGGATGTCGTAGTACGCACTGCGATCTTTTCTGATCTGGCTCGACATGCTGTAGAACCGCTGCGGTGAACCCTCCAGCCGTGCCAGTGCCTGATCGGCGATGGCGCGTGCAATACGGCCATTGCCATCCTCAAAGGGATGGATGGTGACAAACCAGAAATGCGCCAGCCCGGCACGCAGCAGGCTGTCGGGTGCTGGTTCAAGTTCAAACCAGTTGAGGAAGCGCTGCATTTCGGCTTCAATGCGATTGGCCGGTGGTGCCTGGTAATGAACCCGCTCTTTGCCAATGGGGCCGGAAAGCACCTGCATAGGCCCTTCGGCATCCGTACGCCACATGCCCGTCTGCACGGGACGGATGCCGGAAAACCCGGTAGGGAACAGCGCCGCCTGCCAACCCCAAAGGCGCTTGTCGGTTAGCGGAGCGGCGAAATTCTGCGTCGCATCCAGCATCATCTCGACCACGGCCTCGGTCTTGCGGTCTGTGGGGCCGAGTGCGCCTTCGGGCATGCCCAGTCTACGTGCCACAGACGAACGCACACTGTCCCGATCCAGGGTTTCACCCTCTATTTCAGAACTCTTGATGACGTCTTCAGCGAGGTTTTCTAGCTGGGCATTACGCTGTAGTTCAAAGCCCAGCCCCTGCATCTTGCCCAGCAACAGGCCCTGTTTACGGCTTGTGGCGGCCAGCAGGCTGCTCAGCGCTGCGTCATCCCAGCGAAAATCAGGCCATTGGGGCCTTTCCCAGATATACATGCCTTACCTCGATCATGTCTTACCTTGATGAGAAGACTAATGATTAGAATCGCAAATCATTCTAATCATTTTGTGATTAGAATGTAAATCTATTCTAATCTGCCTGGGCAAATATCAGAGCCTGGTTAAGGCGAACTTCTTACTGAGTGCTTTGCTCAGCAGCTTCTCTGGCAGCCAGCGCGCCATCAACGGAAATGCCCTGCTGCCGTGGCCGATGTTCCAGGTGTTGTCGCTGCTGCTGTTGAGGGATTTCACCAGTACTGCAGCGAACTCTTCGGCGGGCGTCGCGTTCTCCTGCGAGGCGCCGGCGCGTGCCATGATGCCGTCGCGGATGGGCGCGTAGAGTGAATCATCGCTGAGCCAGTCATTCACACTGGCGGCGGCCGCGTCGCCGAAGTTGGATTTAATACCGCCAGGCTGCACGGTGACCACGCGAATGCCGAAGGGCGCGAGTTCCATGCGCATGGCGTCAGAGATCGAATGGATGGCGGCCTTGCTGGCGCAGTAGGCACCGGCGAATGGCGTGGTGAGTACGCCGGAGATACTGCCGATATTGATAATCACGCCCTGGCTGCTTTTGCGTATTAACGGCAGCAGTTTCTGGGTGAGCAGTACCGGTGCAATGACGTTGGTTTCGAACTGGCCGCGGAGTTTGTCGGCGGGGATTTCCGCCAGCGGCCCCATGGCCGAGATGCCGGCGTTGTTGATGAGTACGTCGATGTGCGCATGGCGCTGGCTAATGCTGTCGAGCAGTGCCTGCATGCTGGCGTCGCTGTTTACATCCAGGGTTTCGGTTTCGCAGCCCTGGGCTTTGAGTGCGTCGAGGGTTTCGATGCGGCGAGCGGTGGCGATGACGGTATCGCCTTGCTGGCGGAAGGCGTCTGCCAGAGCGCGGCCAATGCCGCTGGAGCAGCCGGTGATGAGGAGCTTGCGGGGCATATAAAAATCCTGAACGATGATTTTCCGCAGATTAAACGGCAACGCTGCCCGGTGCAAAGCCAATGCCGGGATAGACAGACGCTTAGTCCAACCCGTACAGCATAGAGACTCAAGCACAATATATAGGCCTGAGTCGTACGGCTGAACCGTCCGGTGGCGACACCACACAGGATCAGGCCATCATTCTGTATCAATCATAAACCCATGTATATAAAGGTTTTTGCGCAGCGCAGCGCGCAGTGCAGCTCGCTCGAAGTCAACCAAGGCCACTGCGCCCAACTTCCTGTCGATGTCATAGGCCGCTTATCCACAGGGCAACTGTCCACAGGCGCAACGCCTGTAATTATCAGCCTTTGCCCTCTATCTTGGCCAAGTTATCCACAGGCTATCCCGCTTGTATCCCCACCATACCCCCATGATTTAGACAGGAAACACAATATATCGTCTTGACGATGCCCTGTAGCCACACTATGTTGTGTTTCACTGAATATTTACCCCGACATTAACCCCATATCCCCCAGACAGACACACAACCCGTAAATAACGCCCGGCCATCACCGTCACCCCTGATTGATCGCAAGCGTTATCCAAGGCGACCCCGGAGAACCCAACAATATGCAAACCGAGAGCAGCAGCGCCCCCGCTTCCTCAGCAGCCGCTAACCCGAACCCCGCAGCCGCAGCACCGACGGCCCAAGCCCCCGTCACAGAAGCCGATATCGCGGCAACAGCACCAGGGGGTTACCGCGTTATTCGTCGCAATGGCAAAGTCACCCCTTTCGATGCCAGCAAGATCGAAGTGGCCCTGACCAAGGCCTTTCTGGCCGTTGAAGGCTCGGGTGCCGCCGCCAGTGGCCGCATCCATGAAACCGTCAAGGAACTGACTAGCCAGATTGACCATGCGCTGACCCGCCACCTTTCCGGCGGCGGCACCGTCCATATTGAAGATATTCAGGATCAGGTCGAACTGGGCCTGATGCGTAACGGCCATCACAAGGTCGCCCGCGACTACGTGCTGTACCGCGAGCAGCGTGCCCAGGAACGCGCCGCCGAAGCTGAAGCAGCGGCCAAGAAAACGCGCCGCGGCAGGAAAAAGGCCGCCGCTGAGGCCGCCATCAATGTCACCCTGGCCGACGGCAGCACCCAGCCATTGGACGAGGCGCGCATGCGTCGCCTCATTAACGAGGCCTGTGACGGTCTGACCGATGTCGATGCCGAGCGCATTATCAGCGACAGCCTGCGCAACCTCTACGATGGCATTACCGAAAAGGAACTGGCCCAGGCCGTCACGCTCTGCGCCCGCGCTCTGATTGAAGCCGAGCCCAACTACAGCACTGTCTCAGCCCGCCTGTTGCTGGACACCCTGCGCCATGAAGCCCTGGGCTTCCTCGATGCCAGCACCGACACCGTGATTCAGGCCGAGATGGCCAAGCTCTATCCGCAGTACCTTAAGGACTACATCACCAAAGGTATTGAGCTGGAACTACTCGACCCGGAACTGGGCCAGTACGATCTGGCCCGGCTGGGCAAGGCTCTGCTACCCGAACGCGACATGCAGTTCACCTATCTGGGCCTGCAAACGCTGTACGACCGCTATTTCCTGCACAGTAATAACGTGCGTTTCGAGTTGCCGCAGGCCTTCTTCATGCGCGTCGCCATGGGCCTGGCCATTAACGAAGTCGACCGCGAAGACCGCGCCATTGAGTTCTACACACTGCTGTCGAGCTTCGATTTTATGAGCTCCACCCCGACGCTGTTCAACTCCGGCACCCTGCGTCCGCAGCTGTCTTCCTGCTATCTGACCACCGTACAAGTATAGGGCGTATTAACGGCCTATTGAAAGTAGACACCCTCGCTGATTCTATCGACTGGGCTTGCTGATCTGTCGAAGTTCCCGCCTATTTACCCGAAAATTCTGTTCGCGGTGTTGAGCATGCCATTCATTACCGTTCAATGCTGAACGGGAGCACGCAACAGCTCATGCCATGCGGTTTTCACTGGCTTCCTTGCTGGCGGAGTGCTGTTGGGCTGGAATCCTTCCCGGCGAAAAGAGGCAATGTCCCAGGTGGCGCTCTGGTCGGTGGCACCAGCAATGGCCGAGTCGTTGTTTCCTGTTCTTTCTGGCGCAGGTGAGTCAGTATTCGATCGATGACGTCCTGGTCCTCGATACTGGAGATGACCCTGACAGGTCCGCCGCAACGGCCACAGACCTCGATATCGATGTTGAAGACGCGTTTGAGCCGCTGCGCCCAGGTCATGGCGGCATGACGCTCGGCGGGTGTGCGGACTTCTGCGTTGGAGATGGACTTGATGCCTTTACCGCG
>TARA_R110002124_G_scaffold217_8_pt1 | contig 13181 bp, 9 predicted proteins | sample TARA_R110002124 | Tara Oceans TARA_R110002124 (sample SAMEA4397445) | marine metagenome | biome: Polar Biome; feature: [SRF] surface water layer (ENVO:00010504); material: water (ENVO:00002006), including particulate matter (ENVO:01000060) such as... | depth 5 m | reverse complement strand
GAATAAAGTGAATTTAAACACACTAATTCTTTCTGTTTTATTTATTATGATGGGATTTTCATCATGGTTAATGTTGCCAATTAGAGCAAATGCAAACACAACTATTAACGAAAATAATCCTTCAAGCGCAAGAGAGTTATTAGCGTATTATAATAGAGAGCAATATGGAGATGCTAATGTTTTTTATGACACGTATTATTCTATCAAATATAACACAGACGATTTAGATAAAAACGAACCTTATGTGGATGGAAAACCAAAATATGAAAAAGATTTAAAAAATAATAAATATGTAATAGTAAATAAATATAAGAAAACAGATCCAAATTATTCTTCTAGACACAAAGGGTTTATACCAAGAATGGTAGATCCAGAAAGAGAAGCCAATTACAAAACCATTGTTGGTATTCCCGAAAAATCTCAGCGAAGACCAACTTTTGGAGAGAACTTAAATTTTATGTTAAGTTTTCAGTTTGGATATATGTATGGACGCTATTTTATGTGGAATTTTGTAGGAAAGCAAAATGACAAACAAGGTCAATTAGATTTATTTAATGGAAATTGGCTTAGCGGAATAAATTTTATTGATGAAGCCAGACTGGGTTCTCAACAAAATTTACCCAACGATGTTAAAGAAAATAAAGGGCGAAACAAATATTACTTTTTACCACTTCTATTAGGAATAATCGGGTTGTTATATCAAATAAAGTTTGATAAGAAGAATTTTTATTCGCTATTCTTATTCTTTGCATTTACAGGTTTTGCTGTTATTTTTTACACAAATCCTAAATCATTTGAAGTTAGAGAAAGAGATTACGCTATTGTTGGTTCCTTTTACATTTTTGCTATCTGGATTGGTTTTGGCGTCTTTGCCTTGTATCAATATTTAAAACATTTAGGGGATAAAAAAACCATTGCAATTACGGTTTCTGTAATTTCATTATTGGCTGTACCAGCTTTAATGGCATCAGAAAACTGGGACGATCACGACAGATCTGATCGTTATACAACACGTTTAAATGCACAAGCTTATTTAGAATCTACCGATCCAAACGCTATCATGTTTACTATTGGAGACAACGATACATTTCCGCTTTGGTACATGCAAGAAGTAGAAGGGATTCGAAGAGATGTTAAATTAGTAAACACCAGTTTATTTGCAACTGATTGGTACATTGACCAAATGAAAAGAGCAACGTATGAAGCACCTCCAATTCCATCGCAATTAACACACAACAAATACAAAACTGGTTCTTTAGATGTTGCGTATCATTTTCCTCATCCACAATTTAAAGATTCAATTATCGGAATTAAAGATTTTATGAGGTGGATTGAAAGTGACAATAAAGTTACATACTATGAAACTGAAGATGGAGATCAATTAAAAACATACCCTACAGATAGTATTCGCATCCCTGTTAACAAAGAAAATGTGTTAAAAAGTGGAATTGTTGCAGCAAAAGATACTGACAAAATTGTAGATTATATTGATATAAAAATTGACGGAAGAGGCTTGACAAAAAACCGAATTTTAATGTTAGACATCTTAGCAAATTTTGATTGGAAACAACCTATCTATTTTACGGGTGGCGCAAATGACGATGGAGAATATATTTGGCTAAAAGATTATTTACAGTTAGACGGAATGGCTTTTAAATTGGTTCCTATTAAAACACCAATGATAGAAGTTGATGCTGCTGGAAATAAAATTAGAGAGCGAAATATGTTTGACATGGGAAGAATCGATTCTGAAAAAATGTACAACAATATTCAGAAATTAGAATGGAGAAATATCAATAGTGGTAAAATTTATATTGATGAACAAACACGTAAAAATGCAATCTCCTTGCGTAATAACATGTTGCGTTTGGCTGAAACTTTTGCAAATGAAAACAACTTTGAAAAAGCAGAAGAAATTCTAGATTTATCTCTAGAGAAAATGCCAATAGAAAAGTTTGATCATTATAGTATTGCTTTAGGATATCCAGAAATTTATTATCAAATCGGAAAACCAGAAAAAGCAAGAGAAACAGCTGAAACACTCATTAAAATATTACAACAAAAACTGCTTTGGTATAGTACTTTTGACACCAAATTTAACAATGTAATTATTGATGAATTACAAAACGTTTTGTTAATGTACAAAAGAGGTGTTTTAGAACAAGTCTCTACAAGCGACAAAGATACAGTGTATGTTAAAAAACTACAGCAAGACTTTATGAGTTCTATGAAATTATTTGACCATTTAATGGAAGAATAAGCCGTTAATTATGAAATTGTATCTTACAAAAACGCCACGTATAATTCAACAGATTTTTAAGAATTATACGTGGCGTTTTTCTACGGATAAAAAAGAAATTTACCTTACTTTTGATGACGGACCAACACCAGAAATTACCGAATTTGTTTTATTAGAATTAAAAAAACACAATGCAAAAGCTACTTTTTTTTGTATTGGAAAAAACATAAAAAATCATCCTGAGATTTTTAAAAAAATTATTTCTGATAATCATTCTGTTGGAAACCACACACAGAATCATTTGAATGGTTGGGAAAAAACAACAGAAGAATATTTAGAAAATATCATTTCATGTGAGAATGTCATTTCGAATACTTCGACTTCGCTCAGCACAGGCTCTGTTGAGAAATCTGCAAACTCTAAAACTCCCGTTTCAAAACTTTTTCGTCCACCTTACGGAAAAATAAAAAAGTCGCAAGCAAAAGAAATTCTAAAAAAAGGGTATAAAATTATTATGTGGGATGTGTTAAGTGCAGATTTTGACACTTCTATTTCTAAAGAAAAATGTTTAGAAAATGTGTTAAAAAACACTAAAAAAGGAAGTATTATTGTTTTTCATGACAGCAGAAAAGCAACAGAAAAACTTAAATATGCATTACCAAAAGTATTGGACTATTTTTCTAAGAAAGGATTTGTTTTTAAAGCAATTGCTTAAACGTATTGTTGCACCAAACCAATTAAAGTATTGGCATCTTGTTCACCAGTTTGGCGCCATTTCATTTCGCCATTTTTATAAATCATAAAAGTTGGATTTCCTTTTACACGCAGCGTCTCTGCAAGAATTTCGTTCTTTTTAATATCTATTTTAATCACTTTCGCTTTATCTCCAAGAGCAGCAGCAACATCTTTTAATGTATCAAGATTGTTATCTTCATCATTCCAGTCAAAATAAAAGTCTATTAAAACTGGTTTTTTTACGTTAATTAACTCTCCAAATTTTGTCATAAATCATAGTTTTTTAGGGGGAAAAACATATTGGTTAACTATTTGTTAGTTTACAAATATAACATTTTTGTTTAAATCTACTGATTATCAAGCTTCTTTCAATTTTATTCAGAATAAAATTAAATTATTCTTTTGATTAATCATTAAAAATTAATTCGCCTCTAGCTTCTTGTTCTTTAAATTTTTGTACTAATTCTAACGCATCCGGAATTACATCACTACACAACACAATAAGTGATCCTTTTATTGCATTTTTTACTGCATATGTTATAGCCTCTTTTTCTGATGGAATGATGGTAGTTTTTTTATTTGGATCTTTCATTTGTATTCCATCATTCAACATTTTAATCAATTCTTCTTCTGTTCTTCCGCGTAAACGTTTGTCTTGTCTAATAATAATTTCATCAAACATTTCAGCAGCAATGCTTCCTATTTCGTTGGTATCTTGTTCTCTTCTATCTCCAACTCCTGCAATAATTCCAACTTTTACAGTGGCCTCTAATTCGTCTGTAAACTTTTGTAAAGCTCTCATTCCTGCCGGATTATGTGCATAATCTAACAAAATAGTAAAATCATTAAACTTAAATAAGTTTAAACGCCCTGGAGTTTGAGAAGCAGATGGAATAAAAGTTTCTAAAGCCGCTTTCATATCTTCAATACTAATTCCTTGAACATGTGCTGCTAAAACAGCTGCCAAAACATTTTGAATCATAAACTTCGCTTTTCCACCATACGTTAACGGAATGTTTTCTGCTTTCATTAAGCGCATTTTCCATTCTCCTCTACAAATTGTTACATACCCATTTTCATAAACAGCTGTAATTCCGTTTAAACGTTGCAATGCTTTTATCCGTGGGTTATTTTCATCCATAGAAAACAAGGCAACATTACATTCAACATTACGTCGCATTTCATAAACTAAATCATCATCCGCATTTAAAATTGCATAGCCATCTGGTAACACTGTTTCTGGAACAACTGCTTTTACTTTTGCTAATTGTTCTATTGTTTGAATTCCTTTTAATCCTAAATGATCTGCAGCGACATTAGTTACAACTGCAACATCACATTTTTTAAAACCTAAACCAGCTCTTAACAATCCACCACGTGCACATTCTAAAACCGCAAAATTTACCGTTGGATCTTTCAAAACAAATTCTGCACTTGCTGGGCCAGTACAATCACCAGTCATTAATAATCTATTTTGAATATACACGCCATCACTAGTTGTATAACCAACACGATAGCCTTTCATTTTGGCAATATGTGCAATTAAGCGCGTTGTTGTTGTTTTTCCGTTCGTTCCAGAAGTTGCAATAATCGGAATGCGTCCTGTATCTCCTTTTTGAGGAAATAATTTATCAATTACTGGAGCTGCAACATTTCTTGGTAATCCGGTAGTTGGTGCTAAATGCATTCTAAATCCTGGTCCAGCATTTACTTCAAGAACAGCACCACCAGTTTCTGATAATGGTTTAGAAATATCAGTAGTCATAATATCAATTCCACAAATATCTAAATCAATAATTTTAGAAATCCGTTCTGCCATACTTACATTTGCTGGATGTACAATATCTGTAACATCTTCTGCAGTTCCACCAGTACTTAAATTTGCGGTATCTTTTAAAATGAGTCTTTCTCCTTTTTCTAGTACAAAATCTAACGTATATCCTGCATCTTTAATAATGGTTTTTGTCAATTCGTTTACGGTAATTTGTGTCAATACATTTTCATGACCATAACCTCTACGTGGATCACTATTAACTTTATCAATCAACTCTTGAACGGTTGATTTTCCATCTCCAATAACATGTGCAGGAGTTCTAATTGCAGCAGCAACTAGTTTGTTATTAATTACCAACAATCTAAAATCTTCTCCTACTACAAATTTCTCAACAATGATTGCGCCACTTTTAGAGCTTTCTTTTGCATGATGAAATGCTTGAAGTGCATCTTCATAATTTTGAATATCAACTGTAATTCCTCTTCCATGATTTCCGTCAATTGGTTTTATTACTAACGGATAACCAACATAGCTACATGCCTCTTCTAAACTGCTTTCTCTGCGGATAATATCTCCTTTAGGAACTTCTACTTCTGCTTGTTCTAACAAGTATTTTGTATCTTCTTTATCGCACGCTAATTCTACTCCAATACTACTTGTTTCACTTGTAACTGTTGCTTGAATTCTTTTTTGATTTGTACCATAACCTAATTGACATAATGAATATTTATTCAATCGAATCCATGGAATTCCTCTTGCCTCTGCTTCTTCTACAATAGAACCAGTACTTGGTCCTAAACGTGAGTTTTCTCTTAACTCTCTCATTTCTTGAATATCGTCTGTTAAATCATATTCTTCACTTACAATTAATGCTTCACAAATTCTAACTGCTGCTTTTGCAGCATATCTACCAACATTTTCTTCCATATAAGAAAAAACCACATTATAAACCCCTTTTTCTCCATAATCGCGAGTTCTTCCAAAACCAGTATCCATTCCTGCTAAAGTCTGAATTTCTAAAGCAATATGTTCTATAATATGTCCCATCCAAGTTCCCTCATCAACACGCATAAAAAACCCGCCTTCACAACCTTCAGAGCATCTATGAGAATACATAGAGGGAAACATTGCTTTTAATCGTTCTGGAAAACCTTCTATTTTATTAGATGGCTTTTCTTCCATTTCTTTAAGATCTAGAACCATTACGATTAACTTATGTCTTCTTATAGACCAATAGTTTGGCCCTCTCATTGCATTGATTTCTCTTATCTCCATATTCTTAGTTTTTGTTTTTTATTGAAAGTTTATAAATATATACATTTTTTAAGATAAAAATTCCATTATTTTTGCATTGATAAAAAAACAACATATTCTTTATGAAAATGATAAAAGGAACCTTAATTCCGATTGGCGGAAATGAGGATAAAGGGATTACTGAAAACGAAATGTACACTCTTGAGTTTATTGATGAAGGGATTTTGTTTCATGTTGTAAAAGAAGCTGGCGGAATTGACGCTAATATTGTAATTATACCAACAGCATCAAGTATTCCTAAAGAAGTTGGAGAAAATTATGTAGAAGCATTTACCACTTTAGGTTGTAAAAATATTGCGATTTTAGACATTAGAAGCAAAGAAGATTCTGAAAAAGAATCATCAATTGAGCTGATAAAAAATGCAAATTGTGTGATGTTTTCTGGTGGAAATCAGTCTAAAATTACTAAGAAAATTGGTGGAACAACCATTCATCAAATTTTATTAGATCGTTACAAAAACGAAGAAGGTTTTGTTATTGCTGGCACAAGTGCTGGTGCAATGGCAATGGCAAATGAAATGATTGCTGGCGGAAGTGCATCTGAAGCATTTATTAAAGGTGCTGTTACAATGTATAATGGATTAGGATTAATTCCTGAATTAATTATTGACACTCATTTTATTAGACGTGGTCGTTTTGGAAGACAATCTGAAGCTGTTGCTAAATTTCCAAATTTAATTGGAATTGGTCTTGCAGAAGACACGGGAATGATTATTAAAAACGGAGAAAACTGCACCGTAATTGGTTCTGGAATGGCAATTATTTTTGACGGAAGCAAGCTAACTCATAATAACGAAAAAATTCTTAAAGAAGGTACGCCAATGACGATGGCAAACCTTACAGTTCACGTACTTTCTAATGGAGATAACTACGATATTAAAAAAAGAAAAGTTGCTGTGTTGCCAATTGAAGCTCCGTTTATATAAACACTAAATTATTATTGATGTCATTTCGAAATGAGCTTTTTAAACGATTGAGAAATCTTATAAAATCTTCTAATAAATTTAATCTAAACTGTCCTCGAATTAGGTAACCTTTGCAGGAATAACAATACTCTATTTATAAATAGAAACTTCCTCTTTTCCGTTAGATGATTTACTTGCTCTATACATTCCTTCTGTATTAAAAGGCATTGCAATATTTCCTTTTGCATCAACTGCAATTAAACCACCATCGCCACCAATTTCTAAAATTCTTTTATTGATTACTTCGTTAGATGCTTCTTTTACAGATAAATTTTTATGTTCCATTAAACAAGCAACATCATATGCTACAACTCCACGAATAAAAAACTCACCACTTCCAGTACAAGAAATTGCGCACGTTTTATTGTTTGCATAATTACCTGCTCCAATCATTGGAGAATCACCAACTCTACCAAATTTTTTATTGGTCATTCCTCCTGTTGATGTTGCTGCAGCAATATTTCCTTTTGTATCACAAGCAACTGCTCCAACAGTTCCGAATTTTGAATCTTTCTTTTTTTGGTCGCTAAGCACTTCGACCTCGCTCAGTGCAGAATTCTTCGAAGCGTGATCTAGCTGAAAACTATCTGTACCTTTTATTTCTAGCCATTGTTTATGGCGAAATTCATCATAAAAATACAATTCGTCTTCAATTTTATAATTATTCAATTTTGCAAATTGCATCGCTCCTTCTCCGCCTAAAAAAACATGTTCGCTTTTTTCCATTACATCTTTTGCTAATGAAACTGGATTTTTAATTCCTGTTATTAAAGAAACTGCTCCTGCATTCAACGTTTTTCCGTCCATTATTGATGCGTCCATTTCGTGCGTTTCATCCGCAGTAAAAACCGCTCCTTTTCCGGCATTAAATAAATGTGAATTTTCTAAAACAATTACTGATTTTTCTACAGCATCAACAGAGGTTCCGCCATTTTGTAAGATAAAATATCCAGCGTCCAAAGCTTCTTTTAAAGCCAACTTATAAGCCGCTTCCAATTCAGAAGTCATCATTCCTTTTACTAAAGTTCCTGCGCCGCCGTGTATGGCAATTGAAATAGTATTCATCATTTATATTTTACACAAAAATACATTCTTTTCTATATAAGTTTGTTTTCTTTTTGAAAGATATTGTATTTTGCGTTGTCTGTTCGAGCGCAGTAGAGAACTCATTAATGTTCTATTTTTATAATAACCTCTCGACTGCGCTCGAGGAGACATTTTTTAATACTTCAATTTACAATGTCAGATCAAAAAAGAGTTTTTTTAGTTGATGCATTTGCATTAATTTTCCGTGGATATTATGCTTTTATAAAAAACCCAAGAATCAATTCGAAAGGATTAGATACCTCTGCAATTATGGGTTTTATGAATTCATTATTAGATGTTATAAAACGTGAACGACCAGATCATTTGGCGGTTTGTTTTGACAAAGGTGGAAGTGCAGACCGAGTTGAGATGTTTGAAGCTTATAAAGCGAACAGAGACGAAACGCCAGAAGCGATTAAAATTGCGGTTCCGTATATTCAAGAGATTTTAAAAGCGATGCACATTCCAATTATGGTAAAAGAAGGTTTTGAAGCCGATGATGTGATTGGAACACTTTCTAAACAAGCAGAAAAAGAAGGTTATCAAACATTTATGGTAACGCCAGACAAAGATTTTGCGCAATTAGTTTCAGAAAATATTTTTATGTACAAACCACGTTTTGGCGGTGGTTATGATATTTGGGGAGTTCCAGAAGTACAAGAAAAATTTGAAGTTACAGATCCGTTACAAGTCATTGATTTTTTAGGGATGATGGGCGATTCTTCTGATAACATTCCTGGTTTGCCTGGTGTTGGAGAAAAAACAGCCAAAAAGTTTTTAGCCGCTTACGGTTCTATGGAAAATTTACTAGCAAATACACACGAGCTAAAAGGAAAAATGAAAGAGAAAGTTGAAGGCGCCAAAGAATTAGGATTGCTTTCTAAAAAATTAGCAACAATTATGCTAGATGTTCCAGTTACTTTTCATGCAAAAGATTTTGAACTCGACCAGCCAGATATTGAAAAAGTTACAGCGCTTTTTAACGAATTAGAATTCAGAAATTTATTAGTAAACTTTACCAAAACATTTACTATTAAAAAAGAAGAAAATACTGAAACAAAAGAAATCGCTTCGACTACGCTCAGTGAACAAAAACCAAAAAAACTTGTAAATACAAATGCAGACGGACAATTTGATTTATTTGCAGCTCCAGGAACAGGAAATGTTTCTGAAGAAGAAGTTGCAATCGGGTTTAAAACCATAGAAACGACCAATCATTTTTATCAACATATAGATTCGCCTTTGGCTAGAAAAATGTTGTTAAAAAAATTAATGCAACAAAAATCGGTTTGTTTTGATACAGAAACAACCGGTTTAAAAGCGTTGGAAGTTGAATTAATCGGAATTGCATTTTCATACGAAACTGGGAAAGGATATTATGTGTCGTTTCCAGAAAATCAAGCAGAAACAAAAGAAATTTTAGAAGAATTCCGCCCATTTTTTGAATCCGAAGAAATTGAAAAAATTGGTCATAATTTAAAATATGATATCAAAGTATTATCAAATTATGAAATGCCCGTTAAAGGCAACTTATTTGACACGATGATTGCGCATTATTTAATCAATCCAGATATGCGTCATAATATGGATATGTTGGCAGAAACGTATTTGAATTATCAACCTGTTTCTATCATAAAATTAATCGGTAAAAAGGGGAAAAATCAACTCTCGATGAGAGAAATAGATATTCTTAAACAAACAGAATACGCCGTTGAAGATGCAGACATCACTCTGCAATTAAAAGAACATTTTACCAAAGAATTGGAAAGTGGAAATGTTACAAAATTGTTTAACGATATTGAAACTCCGTTGGTCTCTGTACTTACTGCGATGGAAATTGAAGGAATCAATATCAATACTGAATTTTTAAATGAATTATCTATTGAGTTGACAAAAGATATTGATCGTTTAGAAAAAAGTGTGTATAAACAAGCTGGAGAAGAGTTTAATTTAGCATCGCCAAAACAATTAGGAATTGTATTATTTGAGAAACTAAAATTGGTTGATAAGCCAAAAAAAACAAAAACGGGTCAATACAAAACAAGTGAAGATATTTTAAGTTATTTGGCAAAAGAACATCAAATTATTAGAGACATATTAGAATTTCGTCAGTATAAAAAATTACAAAGTACATATGTTGATGCGCTGCCAAATGAAGTAAATCCAAAAACAGGAAGAATTCATACAGTTTATGCACAAGCAGTTGCCGCAACTGGGCGTTTGAGCTCAAATAATCCTAATTTACAGAACATTCCAATTAGAACAGAACGCGGACGAGAAGTTAGGAAAGCGTTTATTCCTAGAAATGAAAATTATGTATTATTAGCAGCCGATTATTCTCAAATAGAATTGCGAATTATTGCTTCTTTAAGTGAAGAAGAAACGATGATAAATGCATTTAAAAATGGCGAAGATATTCATGCTTCAACTGCTGCAAAAGTATTTAATGTTCCGCTAGATGAGGTAACTCGCGAACAACGTAGCAATGCAAAAACAGTAAATTTTGGAATTATTTATGGGGTTTCTGCCTTTGGGTTAAGCAATCAAACAGATTTATCTAGAAGTGAAGCCAAAGAATTGATTGACACGTATTATGAAACGTATCCAAAGTTAAAAGCATACATGTCTGCACAAGTAGATTTTGCAAGAGATAATGGTTATGTAGAAACGGTTTTAAATAGAAGACGTTATTTAAAAGACATCAATTCTAGAAATGCTATGGTAAGAAGTGGTGCCGAAAGAAATGCAGTAAATGCGCCAATTCAAGGTTCTGCTGCGGATATTATTAAACTCGCAATGATTCATATTCATAAGCGTTTTGAAAAAGAAAATTTTAGATCTAAAATGTTATTACAAGTGCATGATGAATTGGTTTTTGACGCTCATAAAGACGAATTAGAAATCATAAAACCAATTATAAAACAAGAAATGGAAAACGCTTTTAAAATGGCTGTTCCGTTAGATGTAGAAATTGGTGTTGGACAAAATTGGCTGGAGGCACATTAATAAAATCGTAAATGGAATTAGATTACATAGAAAACGTAAATGACCTTAACGAAAACGTTGTTAGGTTGTACAACTTTGACAAAGCTGAAGCGATTCAATTCAGAGATTTAATTAAAGACATCATTATTGACAAAAAGCAAAGATTAGATTTATTTGAAGTTGATTTTATTCAACCTCGTAATTGTAATTTACTCTTCGGTTTATTTAATTCTGACGAAGGAATACTTACGAAAGACAATCAGACATTTTTCTGTGTTCTAACCATGGAAAGCTTTGTAAACATGGTTCAACTTTTAGAACCTTTTTGCCAAAAAGAATCTAGAGGTTTTCAATATTTATATGATATTAATAATCCAACAGATTTTTTGTTTTCTCCAACAGCAAGTTGGTAAAAGAAAGAAAAATTACTATACAAAATTTGCATTTAAAGGAAACTGATACCACAACAGAAAAGTTCTGTTACCCAGAAATAGATACCGTTAAACACATATATTTGTTAGTATATAACTAGCTGTGTGTAACCTAAAAAAAACAAATGACTAACGAACAAACTGCAATACGAACAACCTATTTCAGTATAATTGGAAATACTGTTTTAGCTTTGATAAAAGGACTTGCAGGATTTTTCGGGAATTCTTATGCTTTAATTGCAGATGCGATTGAATCAACAACTGACATTTTTGCTTCATTTTTAGTTTTATTAGGTTTTAAATATGCAAAACGACCAGCAGACGAAAACCATCCTTATGGACACGGAAAAATTGAACCATTAATTACATTTGGAGTAGTTGCTTTTCTTGTTGTTTCTGCTACAATAATCGCTTATGAAAGTATCCAAAACATTCAAACACCTCATAAAATCCCAAAATCTTGGACTTTGATTGTTTTGGGTCTAATAATAGTTTGGAAAGAAATTTCATTTCAAATCGTAATTAGAAAAAGTAAACAAACCAATAGCTCTTCGCTAAAAGCAGATGCTTGGCATCATAGAAGTGATGCAATAACTTCGATAATGGCATTTATCGGAATTTCAATAGCAATTATATTTGGAAAAGGTTATGAAACTGCCGATGATTGGGCTGCATTATTTGCTTCTGCATTTATCTTCTATAATAGTTATTTAATCTTACGACCAGCATTAGGAGAAGTTATGGACGAACAACTTTATGACGACCTAATACTTGAAATTAGAGAAAAATCAGCAAAAGTTCAAGGTATTTTAGGAACAGAAAAATGCTTTATCCGAAAATCCGGAATGAAATTTCACGTTGATTTACACGCAATTGTCAATAGTGAGATTTCGGTAAAATCGGGTCACGATATTGCTCATAAGTTAAAAGACTATTTAAGAAAAGAAATACCAAACTTAGGACACGTACTAATTCATATTGAACCGAATAAATAAAAAAAGGCAGTACACAACAAAGAACTGAAAAAGTCTTAAAAGTCACACTTAAGCCGTATATAATTTATTGCTTGCGGAATTCCTTCATCGGAATTCACGCGAATTAATTATCTTTCCGCTACAGCAAAAAGTATAGCGCACTTTTAACCGCAAAAAATCATAAATTCAAAGAACTTTTTAAAAGAACTTAATCCAAAAAAAGATTATGGTCAAGTCTATATTAGAACAGATGATATTGTTGAATTATTTAAATTATTTTATAGAAAAAGGAACAGAAATTCATCCAAACAGGCATTAACAAACCAAACCCTGTGGACAAAAAGAATTTTCTATTCTCGATCCTGACAGTAATCTGATGACATTTGGGCAAAGTATTGTTTAATTCTACTTTTATAAAGTATCTTTGTTCTGAATAAAATTTTACCTTTTGTGCAAACTTATTTCCAACACTTTTCTACTTCAATAACAGAAATTGAGCTTCCTAAAAAGTTTACATTTCCGTTTTATTATGAACCACATCCTTTATGTGAAATAGCGGTAAAAGAAGTACAAGATTATTTAGAAACTCAAACCGATTTTGAACATAATTTTGGATTACACCCCTCTAAAAAAGGATTGATTGTTGGAAAGATGTTTGGCGTTTTAGTTGTTAGAAAT
>TARA_R110002124_G_scaffold194595_4_pt1 | contig 13184 bp, 8 predicted proteins | sample TARA_R110002124 | Tara Oceans TARA_R110002124 (sample SAMEA4397445) | marine metagenome | biome: Polar Biome; feature: [SRF] surface water layer (ENVO:00010504); material: water (ENVO:00002006), including particulate matter (ENVO:01000060) such as... | depth 5 m | reverse complement strand
TCGTTACTTTTTCTATAGTGTCACCTAATCCTCTCGATTTCATTTACTTTTTTTTTATTTTCTTTTGAATTGTTTTACTTAATTCTTTAAAATGAAATAAATCCACACTACTATTTGTATGTGATTTACCGGTCATTAATTTTTTATTAGCCTTGTGCATAAGACCTTTATATATCTTACCGTCTTTCTTGTAATGTGATACTCCTTTCATAATATTAACATTTCCACCTTCTTCTTGCGGCACAAATACGCTTATCAGGTGTTTTTGAACAATCTATTCTGTGCATTTTCATTTGACCTTTTGACCTTGAACAATATGAATTTTTTCTCTTCCCACCTTCAGGTTGTGGTGCCTTTAGGTTGCCACCTGTTTCTCTTTTATATGCTGCTCTACCTGCAGCTGTCATTCCTGCCCCTTCTTTTGAGGTTAGAAAATGCCTACCTTTACCTTTGGTTGTTTTTCTTAACTTACTTAACGGTGAGTTTTCTTGATTATACATATCTATTATTTACATGTGCAGTTGCACTCGGTACAACAATCTGTTATACTAACATTAACAAAATTAGCTTCACTCATTTTTTGATATAATCTCTTAAATGCTGGTCCTGAGCTACTTAAGTTGTTGTTTTCATCAAATCTATTAGATTTAACTATATCTGATACGAGCAAGCATCCATCGGTGTGATCATCATCATTTCCTATATGAATATAAACGTACTGAAAATCAGGTACATCCTGCAACATAAAGTGAAAGTCAAACCAAGGATACTTCTTACGATACTTCTCAGTTAATCCACTAAGTACCTCACGCTTCTCAACCTTATAGGTTCCAGCAGGTATCCTAGTTTCACCCTTTATTTTATCAGCACGATACTCATCCTCTAATGTAAAGCATTCAAACTCTCCATCTACAAATAGTAAACCTAACGTTGTATCACTTTGACTACTAAATCTTTTTAGTTCTAGTTTCATCTGTCTTTTTTTCTAGCTAATTTATCTGTTATCTTTTCAATATGTTTTTGCATCTCTTTAACTTCTTCCTCAAGATCACTAATATGTTCTTTAGTCCAATCGTTTTTAAGATCATACTCTCTTCTGTCTATGGAAGCAGGTGGTAATAGCTTTGCTTCATCTATATCCATTTGCAACTTAACATACATACTACCTAGCGTAAACACAGCTGCTATTATAAGTCCAATAGTCTTTAGTGTTAAGTGAAAATCAGGCTTACCATCTCCATCTACATCAACCCCCATGTTAGTACCTCCTCCTAATTCTTGTGCCATATTTAATCTTTTATTATACTTTTATTATTACTTACTTTGATTTTTTATTAATATTATCTCCTTCTTTCTGATCTAAGTTTATCTCTTTCTTTTTCTCTCAAACTTTTACCTTCTTTTTTTCTTCTATTACTTTTTCTATATTTTTCTTTTCTTTTAGAATCTTTAGCGTTTGCTTTTATTAACTCATGTTCTTGATTTTCAAGACCAAGCGCCCAATCATCCCATCCCAAAGCCAATCCTATTTTTTGCCAAGTTTTAGCATCTTCATTTAAAATACCTGCTAAGTTATTTAATTTTATTACGGCTCTATCTAAAGGAAGGTTTGTGAAAGCTGATACAGTTTTACCTCCGATTTCATATATAGGACTGTCAAGAGAAAATCCCTTAGCAGCTATAACATCTTTTTCATAATCAGTTAGTCTGGCTGCACTATAGAGTTTCTCTACTTTAGATCCTAAAGGTGGAGATACCCTTAGTAATTGCACTATCCAAGAAGCGTGATCTTTACCAAACTTTTTGTCTTTTTGTTCGTAATACTTCATTGCACCATTTTTCAAAGCTGCTACTGCAGCACCTCCAATACCTGCACCTCTAAGCAAACTATCTAACATACCGTTAAGAACCGTAAATTCTTTTTTATCTATCTCCTCTTCTTCAGCATCGTCATCAAACATCATCGCAAATAAAGCTGTTTGCATTCCGTTAAATATTATGTTCTGAACAGCCGCATAGTAGATTAATTTAGAAAGATTTGTATTAAAATCACCTCTTTTGTATATTAAATCTAAGGCTGCTTTTTTTGTTAATCTAGCATACTGCATAGGTGTGTTAGCAAATGCAAGTATTAATCTACCCATAGGTCCTGATTGCTGTTGTGATATTAAAGAAGGATCTGATGATTGCTGAGTCTCTTCAGTAATTGCAGAAAAATCTTCAAACGCTGCTTGTTCAGCTTCTTGAGTTGACATACCTTGTTTTTTGTAAGTATTGATTCTATTTCGATACATAGAAGCACCACCTATTGATATAGCAAAACTATCAGCTATTTGAGTTGGTGTAAATCCTAATTTAAGTAAGTGATTCAAGGCTGATTTAGCTTTGTTTTTACTACCAGATACAGCGTTTACAAGTTCTGCTTGGTTAATATCTATTTTTAAACCAGATCTTCTTTGCTTTAATTTATCAGACTCATATAATGTAACAAAATCAGTCCAAAATTGTTTCTGATTAGCAAAAGCTAACCCAGCTTGAAGAGGATTATTATCATTCCAATTTAAGAAATTAACAGAAGATATTGTTTGTAGTAAAGCAGATCTCATGTTAAGAAACATTATTGCTCCTACTGAATTATTTATCCAATTACTCCACTGATTCACTATTCTATTCTTACCGAAGTTTCTATTAGTACCATTCTCCATTCTAAATAAAGAATCTTCAAGAGCCTCTCTAAAATTAGATCCATATATAGCTTCAATTTTGTTTAGATTTTCTTTAGAAAATATCTCTTCTTTGTTTTCTATAAATTCTTTTAAAAACTTTTTTCTACCAATTTTTTCAACAAAACTATTAAGATCACTAGAAATGTTTTCTGTCTGCCAAAATTCACCGGGTGAAGGATATTCATTATCAAGACCGGGTATAGATTCTAACTGATTTGCAAAATCCATTAAGCCTTGGTCGGATTCTACAGTTTTTGATAATTGATCTATTTCTTCTGAAGATAACTCAGTCTTAGATAAATCTACCCCTGCTTTTTTCCATATGTATACTCTTATAGCTTGATCATAAGTAAAATCTGATCCGGTAATTGTTTTGCTTAATTTTTTAACAACATCCTCGTTTTCTTTTTTTATTCTTTTATAGCTTTCATGTATTTTTTGTCTCGCTGAATCTATAGCAGCAACACCTCTCTTGTATGGAGCATTTAAAAATGATTCAAAAAAATCTTTTTGTTTGTTACCTAGTTCACCCTTTCCTAAAAAAGAATAAATAAGACCCATAAAGTCTTCTGCTGATGGAGGCACAAAGAATTTATACTTACCAATCTTACCCCCTTTTGCTTTAGCAGCTGCAGCAGAATATCTTTTTTTAGAATCAACATCCTTTGTTTGCTCTACAATATCATTAAAGACTTTACTTAAGTCTTTAGAAAGACTAACATTACTTTTTTCTTTTTTTTCTTCTACGTTTTTGTTTATTCCCTCTTCATTAATAATAGTAACATTAGATTTAGGTTTATTCGTTCCTTTTTTAACATTAATTTTTAATTCTGTTCTTAATCTGTAAGTATACCCGATTAATTTATCTTCTTTATTCTTCTTTGAATCAAATTTTAAATAAGTTACAAGACTTACATCTAAATTTTTTTGAGCAGATAATAAAGGAGCATTTATGAAATTTGCTTTATCATTAACACTAGTGCCTAAATAAAACAAACCAGATCCTGCTACTTCCATATAGGAATTTCCTTTACTAAGATAATATTCTCCTATTGCTTCTAGATTAATATCTTCATTTTTAAATGTACCTCCAAGTTTATATACTTTTTTGTTACGTTGGCTCCAAGCTTTTCTTGATTTTTCAGAAATAATATCTTTAGGACCTTGACCCGTTATTTTTCCTATAGTTCTATTAATTTTTTCACCTTTATCTTCTAAAAAATTAAAAAAGTTTTCTAGTTGATTGTTTTTTATTAATACTCTATCTATTGCTGATAAAAGAAACTGATTATTAGTTTGAACATTTTTTAATGAAATTTTTCCATCTTTATCTACTACTAAAAACCCACCACCAAAATCTGCACCAAAATCTTTTTTAACTTCAATACCCACAATAATTTGTTTCCCTTTAGAATCTACATGACCCTTGTAATGTATTTGAATGTCAGGTCTTGTGTTGTCATTCATTGCTGTTCCTTTTAACAATGTTATTTTTCTGTTTTTAGGGTCTACACTATTATCTAGTTTTATTAAATTAAAAATAGTTATTTCTTGTATAATTCCACCAACCCGATCATTTCTAATTTGATTTACTTTCTCTAAAATATCTAAAATCTTAAAAACAATAACTCTTTCTTCTTTATTTATTTTGTCTTTTTTATTTTTTTCTTCTTCTAATAGCTGCTCTGAAGTTTTTGTATTTTTTTCTTTTCTTAACTCTTGGTCAATTCTTTTTGCAATTAACCTTACTTTATTTAACACACTTAAACCATCCTTCTTTTTTAATATAAGAACTTCTTGATCAGTTAGGGTTAAATCAATAACAGTATCAGTTGATTCTTCTAGCTTAATTGCTTTAGCAAAATTAATATTATTATTATCTCTTCTTATTTCTGTTTTAATTTGAGATATTACTCCTTCAGAAACAATTTCATTACTAGCATATTTTGATATTTCTGGATCAGATAAGATTTTATGATAAGCATCAAGAGCTAATGCATTACTTAAAGATTCAACTAAAGAAAGATTAAATCTATCCGATCTAGTTTGTTGAGTTACATCTTTACTTGTAAAAAAAGACAAAATTTGAGAAGGCGTAGGAGGTGTTTGTTTTTTCATAAAAAGATCAGGTGATTGAGTGTTTGTTTTTGATCTTAAAACAGCTTTATCTTTTAAGTTTTGAGTTTCTTTAGGTGATAAATTACTTTTTACTTTATCTGTAAATATTCTATCTTCTAAAGCAAGACCTTTTTCTAAAATAACTAATTCCTTTACATCTAACTTTTCAAAAATAAGTTTTATATTTTGTTTAGACTTTAAAAAATCAACAAGATTTTGTCTACCTTTTTTTGTGTTAGGTTTTTCTCCTTTAAAAATTTTACTTTTTATGTCTGAGGTAAATTCTTTTTTAAATTTATTTCTTAACTTTTCCCAAACTTGAGGATTTATAATATTTGTTTTTTGATTAAAATAGTTAAGAAAATTATTTTCAAAATCTTCTGTAACAGAGTCAAGTATTTTTTTATACAAACCTGTTCCTTCTTCAATACCTAAGACTTCTCTTAGTAAAATTCCTTTTTTCTTTGGAACTTCTTGTTTTGGTTTGTCTATATCTAAACCTACTTCAGAAGATTCATCTGCAACATCAAAATCCTCACCTATTGGTTGATTAAAAGTTTTTGAAGTTACTTTACCTGAGCTTAAAACAGTGCTTGATTTATTATTTAATTGTGAATTTATCCAACCAGATAATCCTGTTTTCTCATTAAGTTTTTTTTCTGGATTAAAATTTCTAATATGAGATATTAATCCCATTATTGTATCAGAAATAAAATCTTCTCTTGAAAAATCTGGAAGTCTGTCTAGTCTTCTTTTGTCAATCACAGATGTAACTAAATTTTGAAGGTCGGGATATATTTCACCTATAACACTATCTCCTTTGCCTGAATCCCATTGTTCTTTTGTTATCCCTACATAATTTCCATCACTATCTCGCTCTCCTACTGTTTTGTTTATTTTGTTTTCAATGTCTTTGGAAAAGCTAATATTATCTTGAACTTTGTTTAATTCTTCTTGAGATAAAGTTTTTTGTTTACCAATAAAACTAGATAGATCTTCTGTAAACTCACCTTTTTCTATACTTTTATTGTATTCTTTCATGAAGTTATAAACTCCTTGACCGCTATCAAAAGATATTTTCTTAAAACCTGCAGCCCTTAATATTGGGGTAAGTAAGTCTCCTAATTTTGTAAAAAGATTTTCTTCAAATTTTATTGAATATTTTCCATCTTTAATATTTAAAGCATCAGAGAAATTAGTTAAATACTCATTATAATATTCACTAGATCTATTTCCGTTAGAATCTAAAGACATATCGTATTCTCTGTCTTTCATTAAATTATCAACAATAATTTTTTGCTTATCAGAAAGTTTTGTTTTAAAATTATCTACTAAAGTTTTTTGTTTAGAGGCATCACCAACGTGTCTAAAAAGTATACCATGCAATACTTCGTGAGCACCTACTGTATTTTTCATGTTGGCAGCTACAGACTTATTAATATAAACTATATTATTTGCTGCATCGTAAATACCTCCCACACTATCTATTTCAACTTTTTGCTCCTCTGATATTTTTATTTGTTGGTCTTTTGGTAGGGTTTTATTTAACTTATCTACATCATCTAAAATCTGCTGACCATTATCAAAAGATCTTTCTTGAGCGCCAAAACTTTTAACAAAAGCTATATCTTTCTTTACTCTTCTGTCTCTAATTCCTTTTTTAATTTTAGATTTTTCAGCAGAAATATCTTTTACTGCTTTGGTTCTTCTATCAACATCTTTATACTTATCTGTTATTTCTTTTATTTCAGATTTAATCTCAGATAATTGATTTTTACCTGATACTGTCTTTTTGTTTTCAAGGTTTTTAGCTTGTTTTTCTAAATTAAACAGTTTATCCCTATCTGCCTGATCTGTTACCCTATCATCTAATTCTGATTTTATTTCAACGTCTGAATAAAGCTCATTAACTTGTGAATATAAGTCATCATCATTTTTAACATCAATATCTATAGCTGATTTTTCTGCGTCAGTTATTTTATCAGACTTTAATATTTCTAATATTTCTTCTCTAGAAGCTTTACCACCATTTACCTTATATGCTCCAGCCTTAGTATTTAAAGCGCTAAAACCACCTGCTACTGCGGTTTTTGGTGCACCACCCAAGCCTGCTATACCCTCTATTATTATTTCTTTTGTATCAAATCCTCTACCTTCTATTGCCATTGCACTTGCTTCACCTAAAGATCCACCTGCTCCTTCAATAGCTGCGGTAGCTATGCCTTGAGATCCCTTAGTTGCTAACTTACCCCCAACACTAGTAGCACCTTTAGCAGCCCTACCAATTGCACTAAAAGCTTTACCTCCAACTAAAGTAGCAGCACCTTCTATTACTCCAATAGTAGCACCTGCTGCCATTGATTTCATTCTTACACTTTCAAAAAGATCTTCATTATTTAAGAATTCCTCAATAGTTTCTGAGTTAATTTCTTTACCTGAATCTCTTATAGCCGCTTGCATGTTTTGAGAAAATCTGTTTACAGATTCTGAATATGCATTTGCTGTAGCAAAACCTCCTGCTATAGCACCTGCTGGACTAAAGAATATTCCTGCACCTGCTCCCACACCTGCTGCTGCAAGAGTTTCTTTATTGGATAGACTAGCTACGCTTTGAGACATAACTCCAAGAAAACCATCGGTGCCTGCTTCTGTTGTAGCTTTATATGTTGCTTGAATTGCATTATCACCTTTTTCTATATACCTATCATAAGCTTGCCCCCACTCTTCCATTGCTTCTATTGGAGGAGCGTTGTTAATTTTTTGAATAGCTTCAAAAGCATCTTGTATTTCTTCTTTACTAGAATCTCCTCCTGATCTCATTATTTGACTAAACTCATCAGTAGTATCAGCCATAGTCAATCCTACTTTTCCACCTTGTACAATAGCATCAAAAGAATCAGTAAAAGCTGTAAACAAATTAAAACCTTCCTCTTCTTCCTCTTTTTCTTTTTTCTTTTTAATTGCCTCTATTGAACTTTGTTCATACTTCTCCCACCATAACCCTTCTGTTTGAGTCTGTTCTTCTTCAGTTGTTTGAGTTTCAGATTGATCAATGTTAGATCCTCCAGTTTCATACTTCTCCCACCAAGGTGCATTGTTTCCGTTTGACATATTATATTTAAAGTCTACTTTGATCTATTTCTTTTAACATTCTTATTACTCCTTCAGCTGTAGCTGGGTAGTCAGCCCCCTCATCTCTAAAACCTTCTTTTTCATTTTTATCATACAAATAAAATTTATTGTTTTCTTCATCATACTGAGCATAATAATCAGTATAACGAAGTATCTGCATGTTTAAATTTTTCTGCAATTCTGTTTTTGCAACTGAAGATAGTTCTTTATCTTCTAAAGAAGCTAATAAAGGATCAAACATTTCAAACTTTGAAGTTAAAACCTCCATTGATGTAGGTGGTTTTGGCTTAACAGGATTTTTAACATTATACCCTTCCTGTGACTGCTTGACCAATACATCTCTATATGATTTAAGCATTTTTTGTTCTAATTCATCTCTTGCTTTTAAAGAAACCTCAGAATCACTACTATCTATTCTTTCAAATATTTCATCACTTGGATCATACAAACTAATATTAGCAACTAAATCATCAACTGCTAAAGACTTTAAAGTTTCAAGACCTCCTTTTGTTATAACTTTTCTTATTTGACTCATGGTAAAATCAACGCTAGCATTTGATAGCTTAACTCCTTTGTCGTGAGCCTTTACAAATTGACTTTCTATATACATAGCTTCTTCTGCTGCTTTCATAAAAGGTTCTTCTATGTCATTTAAAGAAAAAGAACTACCTCCTTCATCCTTAAACATTAAGTCACCTTCTTCACCTATTTCTACATCGTATTTGTCAGTATATAAGTCAGCTTGTTTTGAAATGTTTTCCATATTATTCAATGAAGAATAATTATTTGAATCAAAATCAGCTATGTAGTCTTCCTTACCTGCTCCAAAAACATTCCATTGATTTTTTAAATTATTCAAAGACTGAAGAGAGTTATTCATTACGTTTGTTTGCTCAGTATATTCATCAGTACCAGCCTTCATATTAGATCTAGCTACAACAGCGTCATTATACTTGTCTTTTATTTTAAAAGAAAAATCAGATATTGAAGACCTATATTTTTCAGGAATCTTAGATAAAGGTATTCCCGGAGGATATTGATCTTGATATTTAGCTATTTTATTTTGTATATCTTCTTCTTTTTTTCTTCTTTCTAAACCCTTCCTTTTGTTTTCTGCTCTTAATCTTTCTATTCCTTGTAGTATTGGAGTTATGTCTCCTATAGGTGCGCTATAAGCCCCCTTCATACTATCAATTAACCCTTTATCTACTGCCATAATTATATTCTTTTAAATTCTACGTCTAAATTAGAATAATTAACCATATCATAACCATCTTGATTTATAATAACATTTTCTCTTGGTATTTCATCTGACATTACTCCCTGATAAACACCTTCACCATATTTTTTATTTTTGTATTCAAAAGTATAAATTTTAAAACCTCTCTTTGATTTACCTACAAGTTTAATGTTTTCTTTTAATCTTCTGTCAGATGTTGATAAAGCAGTTGCTGCTGCTGCTGCATCACCACCACCACCACCACCACCACCACCAGCAAAACCACCAGCAACATCTCCAACTGCTCCAATAATTGATCCAGCTATTGCTGTTCTTCTGTCTTTTTGTGCTTGAATATTTTGACCTGCTTCTGCAGTTCTTTGACCTTGCATACCTAAAAGTGTACCTAACTGATCGAACTGTAACCCTTGTTGATCTGCTGCACCTTGCGCTCTTAACTGCTGACCAGAGAAATCCATCTGAGCACCAAACAATTGATTTTGATTACCCATTTCAGCACCAAACTGTTGATTTGATTGTCCCATTTGAGCCGCTAATATTGCATTTTGATTACCCATTTGAGCACCAAACTGTTGATTACCAGAAGCCATTTGAGCCGCCATAATTTGATTTTGTGATCCTTGATTTATCTCCATTTGTTGATTCATTGAAGACTCACCTGCTATAGCTTGCTGTATCCTTGCACCTTGTTGTGCTGCCATAGCTGCATTAGAACTCTCTTGCTGACCAATAGATGCTGATGCCGCTTGTAGGTTTTGACTTTGTTGACCAGCCATTGCTTGTGCTAAAGCCGCTATACCACTACTTCCGGCTGCACCCCTCATACTACCTAAAGTATTAGATAAGCCTTGTTGCTGTTGTCTAGCAACCATATCAGCTTGCTGAGTATTAACAGTCAAGTCTTCAGCAGTGTTCTCCATCTGAGAAGCAAAGTTAGTAGCACCTGACGCTGTATTTTGCATTCCAGAAGCAAAATTAGTTAAGTTAGCTCCCGGATTAGATAAACCAGAAGCAAAATTAGTTAGACCAGATCCGAAATTAGTTAAGTTAGCTCCGGGATTGTTGATATCAGCAAATGTGTTTTTGAAGTCAAAAGACTCATATTGCTTCATTCGGTCATCTAACTTACCTTGCTGTTTTTTATATTCTTTTTTTAGCTTTCGTACTCCCATATTAAAATAATTTTATTTTTATTACTATATTATAAATTATGAACTACTACTTTCTGATACATCAGATCCTATTTGAAATAGTTCTATTTCATCTGTAGAGTCATTCTTCATTACAACTTCAGCGTAATAACCTACTAGCGAAGATAAGTTAGCTTTGTTATCTTTAGCGAAAAAGAAGAACTTACTTGCTAGGCTAGTTGTACTGGCTTCAGCACTTATAGAGCATGTTACAGTAGTATCTGTAAAAGCAGTTACACTACCCACTTCTGTTGGTGAATCCGTTACTCCGTTGGTTATTGTGGAATAATAGATATCATCTCCAACTTGAACCGAAGAGTTAACTGAATTTGCAAATGTTATTGTTATTGATGTTGCCATGTTTTATAATTCTGGATCTTTATCTTTAAATGATGGGTCTTCAAAGTCAACTCCTACTCCTTTTCCTCCACTTGTTATTCCATTACCCCCATCAGTGTTGTCTGTAGTATCTGTAGTTCCCGGATCCTCTGCTCCCGGACCAAATGTGGGGTGTATTTTCCCCGGAACTTCAGCAATTGTAACAAGAAAATCTAGTTTTAATCTAATGTCATTAATTGTTAAAGCTCTTGAAGTGTTGCAGGAGAAATCCCATTCAAAAACATTTACAGTAAGAACTCCGTCATTATAAAGATGTTCTCTAACATCTGAATTTTGATAAAGACCAGCTGTATTACTATCAATACCCACACTAAAATCATTGAATACAGAGTTAGGTTGTGCTTGTATTTTAACTTGATAAAACTTTTTGTAACTTTCGATTTTAGCAAATTGAAGTTTTAATGTAAATGAAAGATTGGTGTCATTATCAGTTAAAACAGGAGAACTACCATTAGTATCAGGAATACCATCATCATTGTCATCTTCTCCTGTTCCAACGTAAAGTGTATACTTAGCAAAACCCGGTAAATGAATCCTTGCATTAGGATGAACTGTTGCTAAAGCAACTCCACCATTACCTTTAGAGTTTCCGTTTATTGTAAATTTAACCTCTGTTTCTGCGTAGGTATTTGCTACAGCATTATTACTTAAAGCTAAAGACTTTACAAATTTATCAAATAAAAACTCAGAAGTAATACTTGCAGTACCAAATTTGTTTATTTGAGCCGTACCTGATACTGTATAAGTTTTTCCAAAAACAGATGAAGGAGTAAAAGTTAAGGTTACATCATTACTTAAGCTTTGAGCAGAAGATAAGACTAAATTATTTTGATCAGTCAAGGATGCTACAGTAACTGTTCCTGAAATTCCTGTGCCAGTAACTATATCTCCAACAAAAATTTTACCTCCTGTAGATATACCATCAACTACTAAATCTGTTAGACCACTTATTGCTCCATTTACTATAGCAGTATTTGCAATATTATCTTCAACAAAAGTAAGCTCTTCACCTGCATTTATTGTTTTAGCAGAAGATATTGTTAATGTCATTATTCCTGAACTTGCATCTGTAGATACTCCTGTAACAGTAACATCTTCAGCAGATATACTAGGTCCTAAAACAACCATTCCAGTAACAATTTTAGTATTTGCTTTTTTAAGTATAACAGACGTGCTATTACTAACAGCTTCTGAAACAGCAGTAGTATCAACTACTTCATTACCCAAACTATCTGTCATTAACCCATTTAGTTTTATGAAAGATAACTCATAATCATACGGGGAGCTAAAGGAAATAGTGTCACCTACATGTATTGCCGATGCTAATTCGTTAAGATCTTTAGTATCGTGAGCTATTGTTACTTTGTTTAGGTTAGCTATAGGTAACAATGACTTTAAATAAACTCCATCAGGTAAACTTGGATTAGATGAATTTCTTTTTTGATCTGTTTTTACAACCATGCCTGTAATTGCGGTACCTACCACTAAAGAACTTTGAGTTGCAACACTTATGAATTCTACAACAGCCGTACATCCTGAACCAACATTCACAGCACCTGAAATGCTTTTTACAGTTTTAGTTATAGTAGCATATTTAAAATCTTCAGGAGAAGGTTTCTTTATTTCTCTTAATTTCTTACCACTAGCAGCGGTAATTGCAAAAGAAAAGTCTATATCTTCACTTTGATCGTTTTTCCCTGCATTTTTAGTTATAGATAATTCATTAGTATTACCTAATGTAGCTTCAGTATCTAAAAAGTTTTCTGTTGCTTTAACTTTAACTGTAACATCTGCAAACTGAGAAACAGTTGTAGGATTACTACCCTTAAATGTCGAGGATAAATTTGTTGGAGAAACAGACAAAACCTCATAATTAAAAATTCTAGTGTTTACTGAAGCACCATATGATCTTACAAAAGTTCTAACACCATTTGAAGGCATGGTTAATGTTGTAGGTTTATCTGTACTTGTTATATCACTAGTAAACTCGCTTCCATTATGTTCAAGTCTAAATGTTAAAGTATCACCACTGACTAAGGTGACGTTTCTATCCATAGTTATAACTGCCCCACTAAATGTATCTACCTTACCTACACCAGATCCACCACTTGTAACTGTCATGCCGGAAGATATTGCGTAGTTAGCTTCAGTTAAGGTTATAGATTTAGAGTTATTAACAGCTGCATTTGTAACACCTGTTGTAAATTCTTTTAATATAAACTTAGCTTCTTGTCTTCCAACCACTTGTATTTCTCTTACCTCACCACTAATAGATATTGTCTGTTTAGACATTTGCAACTCTGTTATTTCATCAGGTTTATCTAGAAAGGCTTTACCAGCTTTAGCGGTTATTAAAAGTCTGTCTTCAATTGGATTATT
>TARA_R110002124_G_scaffold12739_4_pt1 | contig 13197 bp, 9 predicted proteins | sample TARA_R110002124 | Tara Oceans TARA_R110002124 (sample SAMEA4397445) | marine metagenome | biome: Polar Biome; feature: [SRF] surface water layer (ENVO:00010504); material: water (ENVO:00002006), including particulate matter (ENVO:01000060) such as... | depth 5 m | reverse complement strand
CTGAGCAACAGCGCCAGCCGCTTCGTTGCGGAAGTCGAGTCGATCGAAGTCTGATCGACCCGGTCGTTAAACAGGGACGCCCCTGGTCTGAGAAATCGGGCCAGGGGCTTTTGTGGTTTTGATGAGAATAGCTATGATGAGGAATGCGATCGATGGTTAATGTGTCAATCAAAGAATCCTGACACCTTTTCTGGCCATTTTGTAATGGACCTGACTCCTTTTATGGTCCCACTAACGAAATGGTACTCTTCGCGATCAGCCATCGCCCTCTGCACCATTACCCGGAGTTGTATGAAGTGGTGTACCAGGGCGGCAATGATTCTTGAATGTTCCGCCTGGAGCGCACCCCGGGGCAGTCTTTACTTGACAACGCAGCTTGGTTAAACAAAATTACACTTACCCTGTCGTTGATGAATGATTCAGTTCGCGTTTCGTTCAGTACATGCGGTCTTGTCAGAGGAGACTCTCCCATGTTCGCTGCTGAGGAAGCCCGCAGTGCAAGGTATTGCGAAAGCAGCCCGTGACTCAGCAACCAGACGTACTCAATCGAATCCAGCGATTCGACTTAAGATAAAAGGTGACACTATGCCCAAGATGGAATTCGATTTCCAAGGTTTAATCCAGCTGCTGGCCAAGAATCTGTATAGCGAAAAACGTGTCTTCATCCGTGAGCTCATCCAGAACGCGCATGACGGGATACTGCGTCGCCAGTCACGTGAACCCGATGCGTTTTCTCCCAGGATCGATGTCGAAAGCCGACCAGACGAACTGCAATTCATCATCCGCGATAACGGGCTCGGCATGGACTTGAACGACATCCGCGAATACCTGGCTGTTATCGGCCGCGGGGCCACACGACTTGAAAAGGGGGACGTCACCGGATTGGTGGGCCAGTTTGGGATCGGCTTTCTCTCGGCGTTCATTGTGGCTGAGCGTGTCGAAGTCGAAACACGGAAGGTGGGGGACGACGATGGGTGGAAGTGGTCAAACAGCGGCACAGAGGATTACACGGTGACCAAGGTCAGTAAAGACTCATTTGGAACAACCGTGACGGTCTTTCTGAATGGGGAAGCGGACAAAGGGGTCATCCATCCGGAAGAAGTCGATAATGTCATTCGTAAATATGCCGACATGCTGAAAGTGCCGATTCATCTGAACGGCAGCCGTGAACCGATCAACCAGATGATTATGCCCTGGGAGCGTGACGAATTGAACGGGGAGGCGCGTACCCGGGAAACACAAGCCTATCTGGCCAAGACCATGCCTGACAGTCCGCTTGCCATTATTGATGTCGACATCGCGGACCCTGGTCCAACGCAAGGGGTCCTTTACATTTCCGACCAGCGTTCGCTGCCTCACCATGAACAGCCTCCGGGAAGGGTCAGGCTTTATTTACAGAGAATGTTTCTGTGTGAAACGACGGATCTGCTGCCGCCGTGGGCCCGGTTTGTCCGGGGAGTGATCAATACTTCCGCAATCACCCCCACCGCGGCGCGTGACAACTTTGTGCGCGACGAGATTACTGATCGTATCAAAGAGGAATTTGGACATTACATCATCGAACGACTGCGTGAACTTTCGCTGGATGAGCCACAACGCTTCCAGAGAATCCTGAAATATCACGATCTCGGCATCAAGGCAGCCTGCTACGAATACGATGAACTGTTCCGCAACGTGGCCAACCTGCTCGAATGGCGGACAAATTGTGGTGGTAAGTCGAGTGAAGAGGAGAGCTATAGCGGATATTACTGGCGACGCCTGCCTGAAATTCTTTCGGCGTTGCCTAAGTCGGAATCCGGGCCACAGGCCCTGCCCTGTTTCTCAACGGCGCTCTCGGCGAATCAATATTTCAATATGGCGGAATCTGCAAACTCACTGGTGATTGACGCCAGTGGACCCTTTGAAATGTTGCTGCTGGAGCAATACGCAAAGTTCGAAGACGTGTCTATTAAAATTATACGCGTCGATCAGATTGACGACCCGAATATCTTTCGCCACCTGGAGGAACATCAGGAAGAGGTTCGCTTTCAACGTCTGGCAACACGCATGGAACAGGTGGTTAAGCCTCGAGGCAGATCAATCCGTGTCGAGGCCCGGAAGTTCAAGCCAGCAGACCTGGCTGCACTGATTCGCACCACCGAGCGTTCCGAGATGCATCACCAGGCGGAGGATCTGCTGAATCAGCCTAATACACCACAGAGTATGCGTGAGATGGCGGAGACACTGCTCAAGATGACCACGGCAGAATCGATGCGGCTCACCATTAATGCGGACAACAGCCTGATTCGTGATATTGCCGAACATCCCGAGTTGTTCGGCAAACCGGAAGTCGACGAGATTCTCAGCGGCATCTACAACAACGCAATCCTCTTTAATCAGGACCTCTTAACTACGGAAAACACTCAGATTCTGAATCAGCAGATGCATCGGCTGTTAGTGAAACACTGGGAAACCGTGGCTGACGGGGCAGAGGCGGAGATATTTGAACCGGAGTTGAACCAGCCCAGGGCGGATGTGGTGCCTGCGAAAAATCCGGAGCGACAGCACCGCTGTATCTTCATGGTGATGCCAGAGGCGGCGGAATTTGACGACATCATCGACGCCGTCCGCACCGTTGTGGAAGACCGCTGGAAATGTGAGTTGCTCCTGGCTCGTGACCTGAAGCAGAAATCGACCGACGGCATTCGTCGGCTGATGAATCGGGCTGACGCATTTATTGTCGAGTCTACGACCAGTCAACCGCAGGTGATGCTTGAAACCGGCGCCGTTCGCTTTGATCCTCGCTCACGTCCGTTTGTGCTTCTGCGCGACGCGGCGCACGAACTGCGAGAAGAGATGAGCTTCGATCCGGGCAATCAGAATTGTATTGACTACAGCGAGCGAGGAGACAAGGCGCTGGTGGACTATCTGGACCACAAAATGCAGAACGATGTCCACATCGCGAAGCTGCTCAAGGATTCTGCTCGGCAGCGTTTTCTCTCCCCCCGTAGACTCGTTGAACTGTTTAAGCCAGTCACGCTGGATGCATTAATGGTTCGTACCCTGGTGAGCAGATTCCCCACTGAGGAACGCTGGCGAAAAGTGACCGCGGAAGATCTCGCCGACTGCCTGGATGAACATAAGGGCTTCGCCAGCATACTTCTTGATAACGTCCACAAATCACTGAATTGAAGGCTGTCGCCAATGGAACCGAAAGCATATATACTGGTAGATCATGCGAGCGATGCCTACAGACAGGGACGCTTTGCGGAAGCGGGCGTGCTGGCAGGGCAGCTATGCAACGATGCGAAACAGTCAGGCCATGATGGAATGGCATTCCAGTTGGGCTTGCTCGAGGTGCAAAGCCTGCTGCGTGCAGGTAAACCGCTGGGCGCATTGAATCGCCTGCTTACCATGGAGTCCTGGGAGGCGCCGTACCATGAGTCTATATTCGATATGAGAAAACAGACTTTCGATCTGCTGCGGCTTTACAATCCCGTTATGACGCAGTTGGAATCGCGACTTGGAGAACTGGAAAGTCTTGCCAGCAGCGCTCTTGATGGAGTCGTTGCCGACGTGCGTTTTTATGAGTCCATGTTCTTGGAGGATCAGGGTAAGAATGAGAAGGCCCTCAATGCCATAGAGCTGGCGTGGTCGGAACGCGGCGTAGCAACCATGAACCACGCTCACTCAACTGCTGCTTCCGGATGCCTTGTGAACCTGCGTTTGAATCGACGTCCGCAGGCCGAGGAGTGGGTGAAAATCATTGAGCGTGATGGCGAGATCGAATGCCTGGGATATCGAGCCGACCTGGCGGACTGCCAGGCTGAACTTGCTCTGTTTGATGGTCGTTATGAGGACGTGTTTCATTATGCACAGCAGCAACGTCGAGTCGCCATGGAATATACGGATATGATACGCGTTCACGAAGCAATCGAAAAACAGGTACGTGCGCGATTACTGGATGAGACAAACGGAGATCCTGGCGATCGCACGTCCGGCGTGGTAGATGTCCTCAAACAGGCGCTTCCCGGGAAACGCAGTGTTCAATTACAGTTTCGTCTCAGTCTGCTGATGCTTGATATCCGGCTCTCCGCAGTACGTTGGGCTGTGGGCATGCAACCAGCAGAAGATTTGTGGTATCAGTTACCACAAGTCGTGGCCAGTGAGCTGCGCGTTGCGAAGGATGAAGTCATCCGCCGGATTGAGAAGACAAAGGTTGCCCTCCAACGTACGGACAAAATCGCGCGTCAACAGGACCAGGCGTTTGGCTGTGACTGGCGCCAGGAAAAGGTAAATCAGCGGAGAGAGCGGCTCCAGGAAATTGTTTCCCACCTGGATTGAGGCGTGACTTCCGCCATCGTTGTCAAAGAGGCGTAATCAGGAATCAGATGACGATTCAGGTGGGGATATAGATGGGGAAGATCCAATGCTGTTCGGCCTGGAAGACTATGATGAAAAGACCTGCTCCCTTAATTTTCTCCCCGGGGAAGATCTCGCCGACTGCCTGGATGAACAATAATAGCTTCGCCAGTATACTTCTTGATCACGTTCACAAAACACTGAATTGAAGGCTGCCATTAATGGAATACGATGCAAACATTCTGAAAGAGCATGCGCACGAAGCTTACAGACAGGGACGCTTTGAGGAGGCGGGAATGCTGCTGGGGCAACTCTGCAACGATGCGAAGCAGGCTGGCAACGACAAAATTGCATTCCAGTTGGGGTTGAGCGAGGTGACTTGCCTTAAGCGTGCGGGAAAACCGCTGGAAGCCTTGAATCGACTGCTTTCCATGGAAGCCTGGGAGGCGCCGAACCACGAGTCTTTGTTCTCTATGAGAGAAATGACTGTTGATTTGTTGCGGCTTTACAATCCCGACATGACGCAGTTAGAAGCGCGTCTTGCAGAACTGGAAAGTCTTGCTGTAAACGCTTCTGACGGAGTCGTTGCCGACTTACGATTCTGTGAGTTTGAATTTTTGGAAGCTCAGGGCAAGCATGAGAAGGCGCTCAATGCCATAGAGCTGGCGTGGTCGGAACGCGGTGATGCAACCATGAATCACGCTCACGCAACTGCTGCAGCCGGATGCCTGGCGAACCTGCGCCTGAATCGACGTGCGCAGGCCGAAGACTGGATAAAAATCATTGAGCGTGATGGCGAGACCGAATGCCTGGGATATCGAACCGACCTGGCGAACGCCAGGGCTGAACTTGCCCTGTTTGATGGTCGTGCTGAAGACGCGTTTCATTATGCACAGCAGCAACGTCTGGTCGCCATGGAATATGCGGATATGATACGCGTCCAGGAAGCCATCGAAAAACAGATACGTGCGCGACTGCTTGATGCGACCAACGGAGATCCTGGCGATCGCATGTCCGGCGTGTTAGACGTCTTCAAACAGGCGCTTCCCGGGAAACGGAACGTTCCATTAGAGTTCAGTATCAGTCTGCTGATACTTGATATCCGGCTTGCCGCAGTCCGTTGGGCTGTGGGCATGCAACCTGCAGAAGATTTCTGGTATCAGTCACCGCAAGTCGTGGCCAGTGAGCTGCGTGTCGCGAAGGACGAAGTGCTCCGCCGGATTGAGAAGACCAGGGCCGCCATCCGACGTTTGGACAAAATCGCGCGTCAACAGGACCAGACGTTTGACTGTGACTGGCGACAGGAAATGGTACATCGCCGGAGAGAACGTCTTCAGGAAGTGGTTTCCCACCTGGATTGAGGAGTGACTTCCGATGTCGCTGTCAACGGGTGTGATGAGGAAATACAGGAGCCAGCTCTGCATGCCCCGCATCCCCATCAATGTGCGACCGAACGATCGGCGGCTTCCGTGACACGGTGTTCAATGTGGTGACGTCGTTTCCGGGCAATAGCGCCAGCCGCTTTATTCGTTCGTCTGCTTTGTTGATAACGCTTTCGTCAATATTCTCTTGACAATTCGCGATTCTTTCAACGAAGATATACTGATGTTACCCTTGATAGGTTATCCCGAACTCAAGCAGTCTAGTTCAGGTTGTTAAAATGTTCGAAACTCTGTTTGCGACTTCGATTCTGGTTTCCCTCATCGCTGTGCCGTTGGTTTTATGGTTGGGGCGGCGAAAAGTGTATGATGTATTCCCTGTTCACGGCACTTGGTCGATTATATTGAGTTGTGTTGTGGTTTTGAACGTGTTAACGGCGATCGTAAACTTGAGATTTGGAGCGTGCGTTTCAGGCGTCAACGCACTTTATTGTGGGGGAATTCTACTCCTCGCATTCATCTGGATTCGAACGCTCGCGCTGCTCTCTCATCAAACTGCCCCCTGATCAGGCGTTGGATACGTCGTCGCGGAGGCCTGCTGTGAGTAATCCAATTCCGACACCAGCAACACACAGCGCTGACGGACATGCATCGGCAAGGCCATCACGACTGTGGCGATTTTTACGGTCGGTGGTTGTTGCCGTTCTTGTGTGGTGTTGCTTCGTTGCTCTGGGGGCGATCATGGGGGGAGTACTCAGTTGCTACACGGGCAAAGCTGAAGAAATTTCGAAATGGAATGGATGGTCGTATTTCATGTTTTCAGTGAAGGAATTCAGTAAGTTTGGTGCAGTTCTTTCTTTTCCGTTTGTGATGCTTGCGTTTGCTATTTCCTGGTTTACTTCGGGGGCGAATAAAGTAATCTGATTGGAAAGATGCTGACAATATGCAGTCTTATCTGGAAGGAAACAGAACATTTCGTGCTGTTGATAGGGTAAAGAATGACACTCTGGAATTATGAGCCGACTCTGCTGGTTTCCTGTTCGCTGCGCTCACCCCGAATTACATTCAGGGCCACCCGTCAGAGAATTTATCATTACCAAGAAAAACTGATCTTCTGACAGGGCGTGCCTGTCAAACGCACCGGCCGCCTGCTGATTTGCGGGCAGGGAATGATTTCATTTCTGTGGGCCGGAAAAGAGGACTTTTTCTTCTTCCTCCTGCACGATGATTTTCGGGCGGATTAACAGGAAACTGCGGGTCTGTTCCACACTGGTGTACTTGTAGACCAGTTCGCCAGTGTCTGCTGCCTTAACTGTGACGGGGATTTTTGTCTTCTGCTGGGCGATTTCGATGATGATCGTCTGGCGATCGGGAACCGTATTCACGCAGGTCCACATGGCGGCAGCAGACGATTCGGGATTGCTGATCCGCAGGTTGAGGCGGACTTCACGGCGGTCTGCGGAAATGACCGGCTGGATATAGCAGGGATGCTGCAGCGGGTGCTGTTTGCCGCCGGCGGTGTAGTTCGTCACGCCAGCCGTCTGTGCATTGAGCAGGGTGACCTGGGGCGCCTGGATCAGGTTTGTCCGGGCGTTATTTTGTGCCTCGTTCAACAGCAGGGCCACTTCTTTATCTGTGAGGATGATGCCCTCGAGGGGGCCGTTGTTCTGTGGCTGCGGACGGGCGGTTTTCTGCTTATCGAGATCGAGATCGAGATCGAGGCCGATCTGTTCCCAGAAGTCCTCTGGTACGTTTTCGAGAAAATGCATTTCCAGCGAAATCTGGAAGTCCTGCTGTCGACGAAGTTCCGTAAACAGGTCCTCGATTCGCTGATGCGTCTTTGAGGTCTGGCGGATGACGAGACTCTGCGAGGCCGCATGCGGTTGAATTGAGCCGTTACCTCCGACGGTCTCCCAGCTGTCGGGGTCTACCGTCGACTGGATGAGGTCGATGAGCGATTCGAAATCGATTGCGGGCGTGTTTGCCGCGGACGCTGTTTCGTCAGCAGGCACCGGACCGGCGAGGGGGACGGGAACTGCTAAATCGGCAACCGGATAGCTCGCGACGTACGGCTTTCCCAGGGAGCGCGTGCGGCTGGTGATGACGACGACTTCGTCTCTCATGACATACGCCAGGTCCATAGGTTCCAGCAACAGGTTGAGAACACTCTTCGACTTAATGCCTTTGACTTCGATGGTGACAGGAGTCCTGGGGGTCAAGCCGACCTCCTCCAGTCCGAAGGAATCGAGGAAGAGGTTAATGCCGCTCCGCCGGGAGATTTCTCTTAACACTTCGGACAGAGGCATTTCTTCCATCGTCAGTGCAATCGGTTGCTGGAGTGCTTTCCAGGTTTCTAATTCGCGGGGAGAGGCATGCGCCGGTGGTTTTGCGTTCGAGGAATCTGCTGCGCCGGCCAGGGAAAGGGTGGCGGCCAGGGTGAGCATCAAAAAGGTGAGAGGTAAATAATGTCGCATGCTTCGCTTCCTTTCACGACTGCGCGGTCCCAATTCGAGGTGATTCACTCAGTTCCCCATCGGGGAGATCCGGCGGACCCGCACCAGGCCTGTGTGTGCTTCTGACTGCAACAGCGATCGCATCCGCTTGCCCTCACTGGACTTGGATGATCGCTCTGTTTCGTCCGGCGTATAGTTGCTATTGTTTAATCACAATTGTCTACTACCAGAGCCTCGGCACTCTACCCGCAGAGCCGGAAATCTGTCAAGAGGAACCAGCGACATGCCAGCGGGCTGGAAAGAACCGAAACTGATTGGTGTGTGAAGATTGAAAGGTTTGCACGCCACTACAGTGACGAACAAGAATGACGGGAACAGTATGATTCAGAGTCTTCAGATTGATGACGGGGCGTCACGGTTGCAGTTGAATTCACCAGGTTGTGATCCGGGCGGCTGTTACCGTGCGTTTTTTTAAAATCTTGCAGGAAAGGAGATGGAGTATGACACCAGCAGACCTGCTGACCGCGTTGTCGATCAAGATTTACGAACCACCGCTGTCTGAGATGCGCGAAGATTGCAGAATTTATGGCCTGTCGGATCCGGTGGCGGTATTGATGCTTGTTATTGACTTTGAAACAGAGGTCTCCATGAGTGGAATCAACAATTTTCTCGGGAATAGCAGTGGTCAGTATGCGCATGAAACCGTTGTTGCATTGCAGACCATCGGCGCACAGACTCAGGCGATCCTGCTCCAGAAAATTCTGATCGTAGCTGCCAATGCCGGCATGACGCATGACGCGATTCAGGCAGATCGGTCGGGCCTCGAGGAGTTTTCGATCACGAGCTTCCAAAAACTGCATGGTGACAAATGGGATGCCGCGTCACACGAAATCCAGGAGATCGAAGCGGTAATCGACTATACAGAGATGATGTCCTGTGCTGAGTCCTATGTTGAGCGTTACAGTGCACAGATTCATCAGGCGCTGGGCATCTCACTAGATTGAGACTATAATTCGGATCGCTATCAGGGTGTTTAAACGGAGCCGGAGGAAATATTATGCCTGACCAGCGCAAACATCGTGGTGCGCATCCGCAGGATCAGAGTCTGTTTGATACTGTTTCCGAGCCGGAATTGCGGCGGGCGACCTGTGACTTGAGCTGGCTTTTGACTCGCGGGTATGCGCCTGTTTCTGCACTCAAACTGGTGGGGGATCGGTATGCTTTGAATGCACGGCAGCGAACAGCAGTGGGGCGTTGTGCCTGCGGGGAAGCGGAAGCCAGTCGGCGCGCAGCGCACCGGGTTCAGACGCAGGACCTCGCGGAGCAGGAATTGTGGATCGATGGCTACAACGTGTTGACGTCGCTGGAAGCCGCGTTGTCGGGGGGCGTCATTCTGCAGGCCTGCGATGGCTGCTATCGTGACATGGCCAGCATGCACGGCAGTTATCGCAAAGTGGCTGAGACGATCCCGGCGATTCAGATCCTGGGAGAGCTGATGGCGGAATGGAAAGTTTCTTCCTGTCGCTGGCTGCTGGATCAGCCGGTCTCCAACAGTGGGCGATTAAAGACGATGCTGCGGGAGATCAGCGAGGAGCGCGGCTGGAACTGGGAGATTGACCTGGTGCCTGACCCCGATCCCGTGCTGAGTCGAGCTGACCAGATCGTCGCTTCCGCCGACAGCCAGATTCTCAACCAGGCCGAACGCTGGTTCAACCTGGCACGTTGCACCATTGAGACCCGGATTCCCGATGCCTGGATCGTGGATTTGTCGGGAGAGTGAGTGCCGAATGCTCAATCAACAGTAATCAGGGCCAGACTGAATCTAAGAAGCTGACCCTGATTACAATCAGTCATGCGACCTCCGGAATCCCGGTGTGATCGGCGGGGCGCGGGGCGGAGGTCGGCCAGAAAAACCGGCGCTGATCTGAAGGGATGGGGACGTCGTTGATGCTTGCTTCGCGGCGGCGCATCAGTCCTTCCTCATCAAATTCCCAGAGTTCGTTGCCATAGGCGCGAAACCATTGGCCTGCCACATCGTGATACTCATACTGGAAGCGGACCGCGATGTGGTCGTCTGAAAAACTCCAGAGTGCTTTAACGAGCCGGTAATCGAGTTCCCGTTCCCACTTGCCGGCCAGGAATTCCCGGATCTGGTCACGTCCCTGCAGGAACTGATCCCGGTTGCGCCATTCTGAATCCGGGGAATAGGCGAGCGAGACCCTTTCCGGGTCCCGACTGTTCCAGGCATCTTCCGCGGCGCGGACCTTGGCAGTGGCGGTTTCGAGAGTGAACGGTGGTTTGAGAGCGGACATGAGATTCTCCTTTGTGAGTCTCGGGATAATAAACAGACAGGTCAGTATTTTATATGGTAAAAAGAAAGTGGATGACTTCATTCAAAAACGTAACAATATGATTGCACATTATACTAAAATAACAAGGCTATTATTTCAGATGGAGTTCAACCGGGGCTAACGCCCTGCGGCTAATGGGTCTTTTTGTGAACCGAGCGTCTGAATGAATGAAGTATACCGACCTGTCTATATGGGGTCAATTAGAATTTGACCGGGTCAACGCTGATTTTTCGTTTTAACAGCGATATTTATTTACGGTTCCCCGAAGGCCTGATCGTCATCGCGCATATTTTTCAGTGCGCGGTCGACGATGCGGCGGAACTGCTGTTCCAGTTCGTCGACGTTGCGTTTGTCCTGGGGGAGCATCATCCAACACATCTGCAGAGCCTGTCGCACGCTCTGGTCCACCTGTGCCGGACTGAAGAGGTCGCGCATCTTGTCGAACGATTCTTCGTCGTCGGGGTCGAATGTCTGAAATACCATGAGTATGATCCTTGCCGATGAACTGGAATTCGATCTAACCTTATGGATTGACCTGCCAGCGCAGGTTTTGGAATGTGGGTTGTGGGCCGCGCCAGTTTTTGCCGAGGATGCGTTGTTTCGTTTTGCTGCCGCGAGCGGGACGCTGGGCCTCGGCGGGAGTGAGTTTCAACTGCTGGATACCTTGCCAGTCTGACAAAAATTCGCCGGCCAGATTCTGAAAGTCTGTTGGTTTGAGTGTGATGGTCTGCCAGTCGGGGCCGCCTGTCAGTTCGATCTCGGCGGCGTAATCATCCAGGACGACCACCATTTGATTGGCTTCGGCAGCGCGGACTTCCAAAGCAAGTTGTGCCTGCGGTGGTGCTTTCCAGAGACCGTCATTCAGTTTGTGGGTTGTAATGGTCCATTTGTCGGGTTGATACGAAAACCATTCCTGCCGCCAGTCGTCTTTGAAATCTTCGATCAGCAGGGAAGGCTCTCGCGTGGCCTGAACGCCGGCTGCTTGTAATTCCGCTGGTGAGACCACCTGCAGCAGCGATGAAAGGTTGAACGACTTTGTGGTGTAAGGGCGATAATAATAGCCGGCACCGGACACCGGTTCGTCGAGGGCATAGCGGATGTTGGCGTACACCCACAGAGGCTGATCGACATTGCCCAGGGGGAGCTTTGCGGTCCAGGCGTCCTCGGCATTCGCAGGTTTGACGTGATGCCAGAAGCGATGCTTAGTATTGAGCCGGTCCTCGGGACCTTCGTCTGTTTTGCCCTGTCGCGAGAAATAGACGTCGATGGAGAGGATGGTTCGGGATTCGTCGGGGATCACTTTGAAGCGGGGCACACCGTCTGTGGTGGTGAGCGTCAGCTCTGTTTTGGGTGTCTGGGGAAACGTAAAGCTGCCTTTGAGATGCTGATCCATCCAGAGTATGGTGGCGACTTCGAAGTCGGGGGTGTCCTGATGATTGTGGTGTGGTGAGCAGGTGACGCGCCAGTCGCTGCTTTGAATTTCCTCGATGGCGGTCGGCAGATTGCCAATGCGCCCGTGAAAATCATTAGCGGGGCTGAGGAAGATGATGGGACAGGAAATCTGTTTGAGGCTGACGTTATCTCCCAGCGTCTGGCAGAACAGGGGGCTTCGGTTGTAGCGGTCGCTGATACCACCACACGAGGGGGCTGCTGCTTTGACGCGGGAATCGGGGGCCGTCAACACGGTGAGCTTGCCTCCCATCGAATGGCCATAAACTCCCAGCCGATCGGGGTCGACCAGGGGCTGCTGTTCGAGGAATGTCAAAGCCCGACGCGCAGCGAGCGCACACAGGAACCAGCCACTGTTACGCGGCGATTCAATGTTGTCGAGCGTCCAGGCTTCCGGCTTGATGCTGGGAAACTGGTTACCCGGATTTTTTCCGGGGGCATGATAGCCGTCGAGCGCGCCCCAGTCGGTGGTGACATGATAACGGGGGTCGTCGGTCTTGCCGTCCCAGAAGAGTTTTACTTCGGCGGGCGTCACCTGGTAGTCGGGGGCGTTGATGCGTCCGGCCCAGGCGATGGAGAGGGTCGCGTATCCGCGTTTGGCATTCAGCAGGCAGGCACGGTAGTCGGCGTACTGTCCGCCGCCATGAATCTGCAGCAGGCCCGGCAATTTCTGTTTGTTGGCGACAGCCTGTTTGGGATAACCAAACACGGCCGCGAGCCGGGCGGTTTTTTCTTTGAAGACGCCGATACGGAAACGGACGATCTGCAGGACGACGCCGTCTTCTTCCCATTCTTTAAGAACTTCAGTTTCCAGCGGTTCGCTGCGGGGATCAAATCCGGCCCACAGTTCTGCGAAGTTCTGTGGCGCGTGCTCGTTTTGAAGTGCAGGTAGAGTTTCGGCAGCCTGTGCTGAAGTGGAGACGGTTACAACCAGAAGCAGGCAAGCGAAGAGAGTTCGTTTTCGAGTGGTGTGAGTCATGAAAGCAGTTCTCTTGTGAGAAGTAATGTAAGCCTGAGGAGATCTATTGTACAAAATAAAAGATGATCCAAGCCATAAAAATGTTTATGATTCAGGAGTAAAGCGATGTAACTGAAGGCGACTCACTATTTCGCAGATTACTTTCAATGCCGAAGGCGAGGGGGCGTAGCATGGGACAGTCTGAATTCCAGGATGAAAACTCGGAAAGCGTGCCGGAAGACAATGGTCCGTCTCCGCACTATGTG
>TARA_R110002124_G_scaffold94661_3_pt1 | contig 13221 bp, 10 predicted proteins | sample TARA_R110002124 | Tara Oceans TARA_R110002124 (sample SAMEA4397445) | marine metagenome | biome: Polar Biome; feature: [SRF] surface water layer (ENVO:00010504); material: water (ENVO:00002006), including particulate matter (ENVO:01000060) such as... | depth 5 m | reverse complement strand
AAATTAGTTACATAGCTTGAGATTGAAATTAAAAGCATATAGATACGGTACGCCGATAATCACCCACTCAAGAGCTAAACAATGCAGTTTACGATAGTGTGACTATGGCATCACCAACATTGATCTTAATTATATCGCCTGTATTAACGCCTAAAAATTCGACAGACTCTTGACTTAATTCCATGAAATGCCGGCCACGTTTAGATGCGTAAACTAATCCTGGATGAACGTGACTACCTATCGGTAGTTCCGAGTCGCGGATCTTATCTAGTTCAAAACAAAAGTCAGCACGTTCTGCTTGTGTCGATTCACTTTCGTTTATATAGGTGTCCCACGTTGGCTTTGCAGTAATCATTTTTTCATGCCAGAAAGCGCCAAGAAGTTCCTTCGAACAACGCTGGCAGAGGTCTACTTCGAACACTTTCCCATCATCCTGGCCACTGCTATAGCCACAGTTTCTAGTAATGCTAAGATATTCGTGAAACTCAGATGGTTGTTTTTCTTTATCGGCAGCAACACCACATTTGTCACACGTAATTAGGTTGCATTCTTTCACTTCAACTACTTGATAAGTTTTCAAAATTTACCTGCTGAATTTGTACTTTTAGTATAATTAATTGAGTTCTTTTGGTGAGAGCTCATTGAGTACGTACTAATAATTGCGCGTTTTTTATTGAATTAAGGTTTGCACAACCGCTCAATAAAAGTAGTTAACTCACTCACGCTAAAAGTTTCAATTTCTCCTCTGGTAAGGCTTCTTGCAGTGGAAAAGGTTACGCCTAACTTGTGAGCCACGCGCTTGATTGGTATTCCACTAAAATCAATTTGTTTATGAAGTTCGACCATCAGGTCAGAACGCAATTTGTCATTAGCGGCATCCTCGATGTTTCCGGCAGTAACTTCAAAAATATTATTGTATTCTAATTTCATAGTGTAAATAATTGACGGCACATTGGTCAGCATAAAGTTTACACAATTATTTTTGAGCACGCTGCATTACTAGGCCACCTTTTCACATAAAAAAACTGATTATTCAATTCGTAATAATAAACATTATTACGAATTGACGAGATGTACTTGTCTGTGTACGCTACCCTCTATGAAATATCATCCCATCACAGACACTTTCAAGCTATTGCCTCAGCAACGAGCATTGTTGGACTCTCCCGAGTTTGCGCATGTTTACCCCTCTTTGGATGACTACCTAAACAAAATGGCAAGGGACGGCATTGCTGCGCGCAAAGACCTGGCCTTGTTGCTTCACTTTCTGGTTAGCGTGGTGGGTAATTCAAAAGGCACACAAATGCGCTTTCGAAATGAAGCTGAACGCTTTGTGTTGTTTTGTTGGAACGAAAAGCATAAGTCAATTCTCGAGCTAGATACCGAAGACATCCGGGATTACATTGATTGGATTTGGTCACCGCCCAAAGCGCTGATTTCGGATACCACGATTGCCAGTCGCTTTAAAGCTAAGGCGGGTTCTGATATACGCACAGTGAATAAAACCTGGCGACCATTCGTCCTTCGACAGTCCAAAGCAAACCGTAAAACTAATGAGTTCATTTCACCAGAGCGCTCTTCTTTAGACAAGCCTAAAAGCCGCTACAGTCTTAATCAAACCTCATTGCAAAATTCTTATGCCTCCTTGAATGTGTTTTTAAAGGAGCTATGGGGATCAGAGCACATTGCGCGAAATCCCATTAGTTTGGTGAAGAAAAGCTGCAAATACATGGTGAAAGGCAATATCTATAAGCCACCGCATACATTAGACGATGAAACCTGGCAGCTGTTTGTGGATACGCTGACGTTGGCAGCCGATGAAAACCCGGCTTATGAGATGCATCGATTTCTTGTTCTTACGTTAAAAGTTCTATTCTTGAGGATTTCAGAACTGTCGCATCGTGATTATTATACGCCCATATTTGGGCATTTCAGACAGGACTCCAGTGGTGAAGGCTGGGTTTTAAACATTATTGGCAAGGGCAAAAAAGAACGCCTGGTAACGGTGCCTGACGAGTTTATTGATAATGTCCTTATTCGCTATAGAGAGTCGTTAGGCCTGTCTCCCCTGCCCCATATTGACGAAAACACACCCATTATGCCGTCACAAAAAACCGGTCAACCGCTTCATCAAGATAGCCTCAATAATATGGTAGAAGAAGCATTTAATTTGGTGATCAAGTCGTTGGTTAAGAAAGAAAAAAAGGAACAGGCTCACGCCATTGCTGGCTCCTCTTCCCATTGGTTAAGACATACTGGCGCCACGCAGGCATTAGGTGAAATCAGCGAAACCATGCTAGCCGAAGAGCTTGGCCATGCGAGTGTCAAAACTACGGTTGAGGTCTATGTAGCACCGGCACACAGGGATCGTATTAAAAAAGGCGTGTCAAGAAAGCTCTAACGAACCGACAAAAATTGCCTCAGGCTGTGTAAAAACGAATATCCATGACTCAAGTTTATTCCTTTGGATTTATTACCCAGATTTAAACCTATTGGGAACTTTAATTTTTATGGACAACAACATTTGTGCAAATGTTTTTGCTTGAGAATCTAATTTAACAGAGGCTGTACCACCACCACCAAGTGCTTGTGTTATAAAGAAATTAAGCCCATTAATGCCGGGAATTTCATAGCGAGTTACATTACCTTTAATTGTATGAGCAAAATAGCTAGCAATAACCTCAGCGGTAAGTTGTTGAGATAAAACAGCCATGTATTCTGGCTTTCTGGCAATAACACCAATATTAGCGTTATCTCCTTTATCACCACTACGAGCATAAGCAAGCTTCTCCAATATAACTTCTTGCCAATTCGCCTGGGGAGTTGACAATTCTAACTCTTCTGCTGAGAATTTAAATAATGCTGGCTTTTTACTCGTTGAGTCAGGTTCACTTAAGTACGTTTTATTTATTATTACATTTTCATTTAATTGCACCGTAACAGGTATTTGTGATTTATCTATTAAAGTAGAATGAACACGCATTAACGGCAAAGGCTTAACTCTTGATATGCCAAAAGCGGTCATACCAGGTGAGGCTGATGTTGCTAAATAGGCAAGTTCAGCTGAGGCGAATGTTAAAGCCTTACGGTTTTGATGATGCAAACCATATTTAGCCATTACTTCACGTGGTGAAACATCTTGTTTATGCGGTCCGTAAGTATCTTCTGCTCCAACAATTTCGATACTCACTTGCTCATACTTTCCTAAATTATTCTCGACAAAATAATTCTCTGTTCGTTTTACCCAAGCATTCAAGTTTGCTCTTGCTTTATCAACTGCTCTTAAACCAGCCATATAAAATGTACCCATTAAACGGTAACCGTCTATATAGGTAGCACATACTTTATATTTACTGCCGGGAGAACGCCCTTTTGCTCCCTGCACTTTTACCTGATTTTTACCAATTTGATTAAGTTGAACATTGCTCCAATCACAAGCAACATCAGGTAATAAATAGTTAGCAGGATCGCCTATTTCATAAACAATTTGTTCTGCTACTGTTGCCACCGACACCATCCCTCCTGTATCGGGGGGAATGGATACTATAAAGTCGCCATTTGAACTAACATCGGCAATAGGGTAACTCATATTAGAAAAATCAGGCACTAAATGCCAATCTGTGAAGTTCCCCCCAGTACATTGAGCACCACATTCAAGTACATGCCCAACTAATGCACCTTGTGACAATTTATCATAATCGGTGGCTTTCCAGTTAAACTCATGAATAAGTGGCGCCAACATAACAGCACTATCAACAACTCTACCCGTTACAACAACATCAGCACCCGCATTAAGTGCATCCACAATAGGTTGAGCACCTAAATATGCATTTATGCTTGATAATTTTTCCGGTAAGGGTTCGCCACTCTGGTTTTCTGTTAGTTTTTCAATGGGTAACTCAGATATTTCACTTGATAAGTCATCGCCATAAACCCCTGCAATATTTAATGAAAGATCTAATTCTTTACAAAGACTCTGTAATGCTAAAATACAACTAGGTACATTAACACCACCCGCATTGGCAATTACTTTAATACCTTTTTCAGCGCAATCCGCTAAAACATCTTTCATGGCGACAGTAACAAAATCAACGGCATAACCAAGGTTTTCATTTTTAGCTTTTGCTTGAGATAAAATAGCCATAGTCACTTCCGCTAAATAATCAAAAACTAAATATTGAATATCACCTGAATCAACTAATTGGCGTGCAGATAATTGACTATCACCATAGAATGCTGAAGCACAACCTATTCTAACTTGTTTATTTGTCATAATAACCTCTTGTTATTCAGCATGTTGTTCTACGGTTATGTTTAATAATATTTGTTTTGATTTAACTTGCTGACCCTTTTCAACATTTATCGCCTCAACAACACCATCAACCATTGATTTCAATTGATGTTCCATTTTCATCGCCTCTAAGATGCCTAAGGTTTGTCCTTTAGTTATTACTTGACCTACTTCAGCTAAAATATCAACAATAGCGCCATCCATTGGTGCCTTAATTTGTCCGCCACCTTCACTATGTTCTACATCAGCAGGCTTATTAGATACATTATCAAAAATAAAATGACCTAAACCATCATCTAAATATAATCGTTGTCCATCGAACGCATAGTGATACTTGTTTCGAATATTTTGTTCAAGAAAGACACATATGCCTTGCGTAAGGTTGAGTTGAGAGTCTACATCGATTATTTCAATTATTTCTTCATTTACGCTGACTTGAAATTTACCACTATCAAATTGCTCAGTTGCTAAATGTAGGTTATAAACATCACCATTAAATGATAACTTTAGCGCATAATTTAATGCTGCTGAACTAGTCCAGTCGAGTTTATAAGGCGATTGATTTACTAATGAATGCTGTTTATAAAATAACACCGCAGCTCTTGCTAAGGTTTTTTCACTAGGCTTATCTTGAGCCATGCTAAAGTCATCAGTAAAGTGTTGTTCAATAAAAGCTGTTGTTGCTTCGCCTTGAGCAAAAATAGCGTTACTTAATATATTTTTCAAAAACAGTTTGTTGTTATTGACCCCAAGTAAAGTTGTATCTTGAACAGCTGACTTTAAACGTCTTATCGCTATATCGCGGTTTTCTCCAAAAGAGATAATTTTAGCCAACATGGGATCATAAAACTGACTAACTACCTGTCCTTTTTGGATACCTTGATCAATGCGCACACCTTCTCTGTTTTCATTCGCGGGGGTATGCCAATCTACAACTGTACCGGTTTGAGGCATAAAATTATTTCGCGGATCTTCAGCATATAAACGAACTTCAACAGCATGCCCTGTTAGTTTGATTTGGTCTTGAGATAAAGGTAGCGTCTCTCCAGCAGCAACAAGAAATTGCCAGTGCACGAGATCTAAGCCTGTAATGAGCTCAGTAACGGGGTGCTCTACTTGCAAGCGAGTATTCATTTCTAAGAAATAAAAATTATTATTTTTATCCACTAAAAACTCAACCGTACCCGCCCCTTTGTATTCACATGATTTGGCTGCATCCACAGCAGCCTGCCCCATTTCCTGACGAAGCTCTTCGCTAACAAATGGAGACGGAGCCTCTTCAACCACCTTTTGATGGCGTCGTTGAATAGAGCAATCTCGCTCGCCTAAATAAACAACATTACCAAAATTATCAGCAAAAACCTGAATTTCAATATGTCTAGGCTCTATAATCGCTTGCTCTAAAATCAATTCACTACTACCAAAAGCAGTTTGCGCTTCAGATTTTGCTGTTTTAATGTTTTCTATTAAATCTTGTTCTTTTAAGACTAAGCGCATGCCTCGGCCGCCACCGCCTGCAGACGCTTTAACCATAAGCGGGAAGCCTATTTCTTTTGCTTTTTCAACTAAAACATCAATTGATTGATCGGCTCCTTGATAGCCCTTAATGCAAGGCACACCGGCTTCAATCATTGCGATTTTGGATAGCCGTTTACTTCCCATAAGCTCTATAGCACTAGCATCAGGGCCAATAAACGTAATTCCAGCCTTTGCACAAGCTTCAGAAAAACTAGCATTTTCAGACAGAAAACCATAGCCTGGGTGTATCGCTTGAGCGCCCGTTAATTTTGCTGCGTTAATTATTTTTTCTTGTGACAAATAAGATTCAGCCACATTTGAAGGTCCTATATAAACGGCTTGATCAGCTTCATGTACAAATAACGCATCAATGTCGGCATCGCTATAAACAGCAACGGTTCTATAGCCTAACTGACGAGCAGTACGAATCACCCTGACGGCAATTTCACCACGATTGGCAATTAAAATTGAATTAAATTTGTTCATTATTTTTTCAGCTTATTGTTATAAGGTAAAATTAATTTATCCAGCTTGCAGAACGTTTTTCTAAAAATGCAGCAGTGCCTTCTTTACCTTCATTTTTTAATGAGTTGCAGAAATAACTTGCGGCTTCATCTAGTAGTTGCTCATGTTCGACTAAACCAACTTGTAAAATTAACTTTTTAGTTAATGCATTAGCTTCAGGTGCACAAAGCATGATTTTAACGATAACATTTTTCAATTGAGTTTCGAGTTCATCTTGATTTTGAGTAACATAGTGAACAAAGCCTAAAGCTTTAGCTTCTTCACCATAAATAGACTCACCTAATAAAGTTAATCGCCTTGTTTGCATTAATCCTATTCTAGATACGACGAAAGGCGCTATTTGCGCTGGAACGATACCGAGACGAGTTTCAGGCATTGCAAATTTAGTATTAATATCAGCAATAGCTACATCAGAAATACACGCCAAGCCAATCCCTCCACCTAGTACAACGCCTTCTAATACAGTAACAACCACTTGAGGGGCACTATTGACAAGGGTTATCATTTTTCCAAAGGTTCGATTAAAGAGCCACATAGGATCATGTGTTTCTGATGCCCCATCAAAATTCATTCCTGAAATATCACCACCAGAGCAAAAATTATTTTCAGCTCCTCTGATAACAATAACCCGAATAGACCGTTTATCTTTGACGCAATCAACAACAGAAATTAATTCATTTACTAAGGCAAGGTTCATCGCATTTTTTTTATGTGGTCTATTCAAGGTGATATATAGAACACCTTTGCTTACTTTAGTGATTAATTCTTGGCAATGGGGCAACTTCATAATGTTTCACTTTTTATTTTATTAGAATCGAGCAATACCAAAACTGGTTGCATTAATAGAACGTTCTTGGGCTTCTCGGCAAAGACTCAGAACAAAGCCAACAATAGAGCGTGTATCTCTAGGGTCAATAATGCCGTCATCCCATAAACGTGCGGTATTAGCTAGGGCATGTGATTTGTCTTCCATTGCAGTCACTACATCTGTTTCTAGAAGATCTAGCTGCGCATTGTCAACTTGTCCTGAACGTGACATTTTAGCTTCGGCTATTGTTCGCATAACACTTCCAGCCTGAGCCGGTCCCATTACAGACACAACAGAGCGAGGCCAAGCAAACATAAAACGTGGAGAGATCCCGCGTCCACACATCGCATAATTACCGGCACCGTAAGAGCCGCCAACAACAATACTTATTTTGGGAACAGTCGCATTTGTAACAGCTTGAATTAGCTTAGCGCCATGTTTAATTATGCCAGCTTGCTCAGATTCGGTGCCCACCAAGAAGCCCGTGGTATTGTGTAAAAACAATAAAGGCACACCTGATTGTTCGCATAATTGAATAAACTGGCCTGCTTTTGCGGCTCCATTTGCGGTAATAGGACCGTTATTACCAATAACACCACAAGAATAGCCTTGAATATCAATATGTCCGCATATAGTCCCAATGTCATAATCTTTTTTAAAATCAACAAAATCAGAACCATCACAAAGCCGGGCAATAATTTCGCGCACATCATAAGGTGTTTTACTTTCAGTTGGTACAATGCCTAGAATTTCATCTTTGTCATAGTTTGGCTCTTTAAAATTAGGGGATATTATTGCTGATACTTTGTTAGACCAGCCTAACTTATCTACGACCTCTCTCGCTATTCTTATGCCATCGGCATCATTTTCGGCTAAATAATCAGCTGTTCCCGCAATTTCACTGTGCATTTGAGCGCCACCAATTTCTTCATCGGTAGCAATTTCACCTGTAGCCGCTTTTAATAATGGGGGTCCTGCTAAGTAAACGGTAGATTGTTTTCGGATCATGATTACGTAATCTGATAAACCCGGCTGGTAAGCCCCGCCAGCAGTAGCACTGCCATGAACAACGGTTATTTGTGGTACACCAGCGGCAGACAATTTAGCTTGAATAGCAAAGGCAGAACCAGAAAAAGCAAACCAATCACCTAATTGTTTTAAATTTCCACCGCCACTTTGCGCTAACGTTACAATAGGCAATTTGTTTTCTAATGCAATAGCCAACATACGTTGACGTTTTGCACTACCTAACTGGGTGACACTGCCACCCTTTGTTAAATAATCATCAATCATGATCATACAACGTACGCCTGAAATATAACCAATGCCTGTAATACAGCCACCACCTGCCGCTGAGCCATCTATATCGCCCTCTTGCATGTAACCGCATAGCGTTGATAATTCAAGGAAAGGTGTGGCTAAATCAAGTAGCGCGGTTAGTCGCTCACGTGGAGGTAATAATCCTCGTTTAATATAACGCGGGGCTTTAGCTTTAGCAGCTTCAATAACACTTAATTCTATTTTTTTAAACTCAAGCACAGCGTTGTGCATTTCTTGCCAGTTTTGCTTAAATTGTTCAGATTGAGTTTCTAATTGTGTTTCAATAATTGACATTTCTATACCTTTCGTGAAGGAAATATTCCCATGTTTTTAGCTATGATTGATAACATCACTTCATCTGCTCCACCACCAATTGACATTAAACGAGTATCTCGATAGGCACGAGAGACTGAGTTATCCCACATAAAGCCCATTCCTCCCCAATACTGTAAACATGAGTCGGTGACTTCCCTAGCCAAGCGCCCACCTTTCAATTTGGCCATAGAGGCCTTCATGGTGACATCACCGCCATTCACATAACTTTCAACAGCATCATAAGTTAATGCTCTTAGGGCTGAAATTTCAGTTTGCAGTTCAGCTAATCTAAAATAGACTACCTGATTATGTAAAATAGGCTTACCAAAAACGTGGCGTTCTTTCACATATTCAATGGTATCTTCAATGCAAAATTCTAAACATTTTAGGTTGGCTGCTGCGCTATATAAGCGTTCTTCTTGAAATTGTTCCATTTGGTAAATAAAGCCCATACCTTCTTCACCCACAAGATTTGCTTGCGGAACACGTACACTGTCAAAAAACACTTGTGCTGTATCAGAAGAACGCATTCCCAACTTGTCTAGTTTTTCAGAAAAAGATACTCCAGGTAAGTTTGTGGGAACAATAACCATGGATTTGTTTTTATGTGGGTTATCGCCTTCTGTATTAAGTAATACACACAAATAATCAGCTTGCGTTGCATTGGTGATCCACATTTTAGAGCCATTAATGATGTAATCATCACCGTCTTTCACCGCTTTAGTTTTGATGGCGGCAACATCAGAACCCGCATGTGGTTCACTTACTGCAATAGAAAAAACGGCTTCACCTGAAATAGCCTTACTAAGATATTTCTCACGCAAAAAATCACTACCATATTTTGCTAATGCAGGAGTTGCCATGTCTGTTTGCACGCCAATCGCCATAGACACACCACCAGAACGAATACGACCAAGCTCTTCAGTGAAAACAATTTGATAACTGTAATCAAGGCCTAAACCACCAAATTCCACAGGCTTATTGATACCTAGCAACCCTAAATCACCCATTTTCTTAAATAAGTCATGTGCTGGGAAAATACCGTCTTTTTCCCATTGATTACAATATGGGTTTATTTCTTTATCAATAAACTGGGATACAGTTTTTCTTATACTGTCGTGCTCTTGTGTGAAAATCATGGCTCACTCCTTTTAAAGCCTTTAAAGTTACTATTTTCTTCGCCAATAACGACAACTTTTTGAAACAAAGGTCTTGCTTTCATTCGTTGTAGATAAGCTATAACCTGAGGTTTATATTCATTATCAAAACCTAATAACTCTCCTAAATAGAGCGCGTAGGCAACAGCAATGTCGGCAACAGTAAATTTATTTGCACATAAAAACTCACGGTCAATCAAATGATTACTTAGTCGATTTAAACGTGCGATAAACCATTTACGGTAATCGTCTGCAATTTGTTTTGATCGTCGCTCTGGTTTTTCAAAAACACCATAACGTAAAGCAATTGTTTGGGGGAATGTCAGTGTGGCATCACTATGAAATTGCCAATTAAGGTAATCACCATATTCAGGGTGTGAGGCTTCTAAACCAAAATCATAACGTTGGTAACGCTCAACCAAATATAGACCGATTGCTGATGATTCAGTCATATGCGTTTGGTTATCAACAAAGTAAGGAATTGTGCCTAATGAGTTAATGCTTAGAAAATCTTTTTTAAATACACGGGGGGGGAAAGGTAATTCAATAAGTTCGTAATCGAACCCCATTTCCTCCAAGGCCCAGAGCGGTCTTAGTGAACGGGCATTATGACAATGCCACAATTTTATTTTTATTTTATTATCAGTTGTCATCCTCAAACCTCATACTGTCTACATGCTAAATCACGCATGATTTCTTCAGAGCCACCACCAATAGCGTTAACGCGAACTTCACGATAAAGACGCTCAACTTTAGAGCCGCGAATATATCCAATACCGCCTAATATTTGCATCGCTTCGCGAGCACAAAACTCCATCGTTTGACTCGCTTGTACTTTTAACATTGCAATATCACCCGCGTTAGGCTTGCCTTGTTCTAATTGGTAAGTACATGTTTGTAAATAGGCTTGTGTTGCGTTAATACGTTGTTTCATATCTGCAATTTTATGACGTATAACCTGATGTTCACTTAATGTTTTACCAAAGGTTTTCCTTTGTTGAGCCCATTCAACTGCTTCAGCCAAACAGACTCTGGAATAGGCCTCCATATTCACAACTAAACCTAATCGCTCTAGATTGAAGTTATTCATAATGACTTTAAAACCTTGGTTTTCTTCGCCTAAAAGGTTTGCTTTAGGTACTCGTACATTGTCAAAATAAATAGTCGCGGTGTCTGATGCCCACCATCCTTGTTTTTTATCTAATGCTGTTCTTGTAACGCCAGCTAAATCAGCAGGGATAAGTAAAACAGAGACACCCCTAGCGCCTTTTTCTCCCGTGCGTACCGCGGTAGAAAACCAACTAGAATACATACCACCGGTAATATACGTTTTAGAGCCATTAACAATATAATATTCACCATCACTTGTAGCGGTAGTGGTTAGCTGGGCTACATCTGAACCTGCGCCAGGTTCAGTAACCGCAAGTGAAATTCTTTTCTCGCCACTTAACACTGCAGGCCCAACTTCTTGCCTAATATCTTCATTCGCAAATTTTAATACGCTGGGTAAAGAAATGCCGTGAACAGACAGTGCAGCGGTAATTCCGCCAGCACCAATACGGGCTAATTCTTCTTGAACAATATGGCCGTACCAAACATCTAATCCTTCAGATAAACCGCCATAAGCTTCTGGATAACCTACTGCGAAGATGCCTACCTCAGCAGCTTTTGGCCAAAGTGCATCAGGTATCCAGCCTGCTTCATCCCACTCTTCTGCAAAAGGCATGATTTCTTTATCAATAAAGCGCCTCAGTTGCATTCGCCATACTTCATGTGAGGGGGTTAAATAAGGATTGGTTAAACGTGCACTATCAAAGTCTAAAGACATCAGTTTCTCCTGATTAATTAAAATTATTCGTGACGAAGAGCTATAAATAAATGGTCAGCACGAGGAAAAATATAAGTTAAACATACAACTAATAAGGCAACACAGTTATACACCACGCATATTTTTGATTTCAGACGAATAATTTATAAGGCGTTTAAGCGCCGTTCACTTTTTTGGGACGCTTCTATTAATCATTTATATGCTCGTTAATGCCTTACTTCCATTATGAGTTAATCCTGCCTTTGGTTTGAGCGGTAATTTAAGCCCCATACTTAACAGGGATATAATGAGGCACGTGCCAAGACTCTAAACTGGTCATTGGCATCGTTTCCTCTTGCTATACCCAAATATTAATACTAGGGCTTTAACATTACCCCATGAGGTAAGGACTATACATTAGCCCCCATCCGCCAATATCATTTCTGCTGCTTTTTCACCAATCATAATTGTTGGCGCATTAGTATTTGCAGAAATTAATTGGGGCATGATAGAGGCATCAGCCACCCGCAAAGATTCTATACCATAGACTTTCAAGCTTGCATCAACCACAGCCATGTCGTCATTGCCCATCTTACAGGTACCTACAGGATGGTATACATGCGAAACTTTATCGCGTATAGCCTGAGCGATATCTTCGTCGGTCTTACAATCTTTTCCAGGAAATAGTTCTTCGCCTTTATGCTCGCTATATGCGGGCATGTTATAAATTTCTCTCACTTTCTTGACCGCTTTGACTAAAATATCAAGATCATAAGGGTCATCTAACAAATTTAGCTTTATAAGAGGATCTGAGGCTGGATTAGCATTACGTAAAGTGACCTGCCCAACACTTTTAGGCCGACAAACATTCAGTTCCGCAGTAAAGCCATGTTGGAACAATAGATCAAGGTTACGTCCATGATCATCAAACAATATTGGCACATAATGAACTTGAACATCGGGCACTTCAACATCATTAGAAGATTTCAAGTAACCCCCAACGCGAGTAACAGAATGTTTTAGTGGGCCTTTTTTACCTAAAACAAATTGTATAAGTTCTTTGGTACGCGTCGCTTGTGCGCCTAGGGATAGTGAAAAACCATCTTTTTTCAAGCTACCACACACCACAGATACGGTAGGATGCTCTTGTAAATTTTCCCCCACGCCTTTTAAATCATGTACACATTCAATACCAAACTTTTCAAGTTCATCTTTATTACCAATACCGGAAAGCATTAATAATTGTGGTGAGTTATATGTCCCCCCACTAACAATCACTTCTTGGCTGGCAAAGGCTTCTTTCAATTCTCCTTGTTGCTGATATTGAACTCCCACCGCTTTTTTATTTTCAATTAAAACTTTAGTTGCGAGAGCTTCGGCTATAACCGTTAGGTTCTCGCGCTGCAAGGCAGGCTCTATATAGCACTTACGAACGCCCGCTCGTTGCCCGTTTTTGATGGTAAATTGGTAATTGCCAATG
>TARA_R110002124_G_scaffold44422_15_pt1 | contig 13231 bp, 12 predicted proteins | sample TARA_R110002124 | Tara Oceans TARA_R110002124 (sample SAMEA4397445) | marine metagenome | biome: Polar Biome; feature: [SRF] surface water layer (ENVO:00010504); material: water (ENVO:00002006), including particulate matter (ENVO:01000060) such as... | depth 5 m | reverse complement strand
ATGTCCGCTTCACCCCCGAACTCCGCACCTCCATGCTCGAACGCGCCCGCATGGTGCGCGATGTCGATCTCGCTCTGGTTGAAGGGCGCATCCTGGCGCACTATCAGCCCATTGTCCGCCTGGATACCGCCGAGATTGTGGGTCTCGAAGCACTTGCCCGCATGCGCATGCCCGATGGTCGCATTGCCGGGGCGGGCGAGTTCCATGCCGCCTTCGCCGATCCGCGCATCGCCTGGCAATTGACCGATCAGATCCTCAAGCAGGTCGCCGCCGACGTCCGCCATTGGCTCGATCTCGGAATCGATTTCCAGCATGTGGGGATCAATGTCACATCGGGTGATTTCTTGCGCGGCGATCTTGAGCAGCGCGTCGTCAAGACCTTTGGCGAGGCCAGTGTCCCCCTCCATCACGTGGCGCTCGAGGTCAATGAGGCCGTCTTTATGGGCGGCAGCGATCTGGTGCCAAAGACTGTCCGTGCCCTGCGCCAGCGCGGGGTGCTGGTCGCGCTGGACGATTTCGGCACGGGCTTTGCCTCGCTCACCCATTTGCTGAGTTTCCCGGTCGACGTCATCAAGATCGACAAGTCGTTCATCGATCGCCTCGGCACCGATCTGGCCAGCGCGGCCATTGTCGGTTGCGTCATAGAAGTTGCCCGCAAGCTGAACATGGCCATCGTTGCCGAGGGCATCGAATCTGCCGATCAGGCGGCGGCCCTGTCCGGCCTGGACTGCAAGCTGGGGCAGGGCTTTCTCTACGCGCGCCCCTGTTCGGCGTCCGATGCCACCCAATTGCTGCGCGCTTTCGCCCAAAAGCGCGAGACGCCAGGCGTATCCGGCCAACGCTCAGCCTGATCCTGTTCCCGCACGGGCAACATGGCGCCAGGCGCGCCTGTTGTTTTGTGCGGCAGGTCGGAACGGCATGGATGAAGCGATGTCCGCGAGCTGGCCGCAGTGCCGCCACTGGCCCGCGCCAGCCCGCACCCGCTTCGCATCGGTGCAGGGCGCGCGCCTGCCGTCAGGCGTAGCCGGCTAGAGCAGGGTTGTCACCACTGTGGCCGCAACCACCACGATGCCCGCCGCAGCAATACTTGCCGCTACCAGCATCACATGGGCATGCTGCAAATGGCTGCCGGCCGGCATGTGCTGGCGCGCCCTGTTCAGGCCACCGCTCGAATGATCAATACCAGATTGGCTCATGTTCAGTCGTCCCCTTGCCCGCCGATCCGTCATGGACCGGCTGTGCCTTTGGGTCGCTGCTTTGCGCTATTCTTACCCGCTGCCAGCACGATAATCCCGCATCGTCCCGCGACGAATGCGATCCTCGCAGCGCAGTTAATTTACATAAAATGTCGACAGCTCCATCTTGTATGGAAGATTGTTGATTCCGCCCGCGCTTCGTGGCAATAAACCTGCATGACACACTTGCACCCTGATCGTCTCTTCCCCGCGGCTGAGCCCGCCAAGTCCATTGCGCGCGAGCTTTATGCCGAGGTGCAGGGCCTCCCCTTGATCTGTCCGCACGGTCATACCGATCCGGCCTGGTTCGCCAACAACCAGCGCTTCTCCGATCCGGCCAGCCTGTTTCTGACGCCGGACCATTACGTGTTGCGCATGCTGCGCAGCCGCGGCCTGAGCTATGACGATCTGGGTGTGCCCCGCAAGGATGGCAAGCCTGTTGCCAAGGGACGCGACGCCTGGAGGGTGTTCGCCGCCAACTACTATCTGTTCGCCGGCACCCCGTCCAAGACCTGGGTGGATCACTCCCTCAAGGCGGCCTTTGGCATTGACGAGGAACTTTCCGCGGCAACGGCAGACGCGATCTATGACCGGATCGATGCTGCCCTGGCCACACCCGCTCTGTTGCCGCGCGCGGTTCTCGACAGCGCCAATGTCGAAGTCATCGCCACTACCGAATTTGCTCTCGATACCCTGCCGCATCATCAGAAGATGAAGGCCGACGGCTATATCGGCCGCGTCCGCACCACCTATCGTCCCGATGATGTCACCAATCCAGACCGCCCGGGCATTGCCGAGCGCCTGCACAAGTTCGGCGAACTGGCCGGCGAGGATATCAGCACCTGGGCCGGGCTGATCAACGCGCATCGCAATCGTCGCGCCTATTTCCGCGATCACGGTGCCGTCGCCACCGACCATGGCGTGCCATCCGCCTTCACGGCCGATCTGCCACTGGTGGAAAAGCAGGCGCTGCTCGACAGCGTGCTGTCAGGCAATCATTCGGCGCAGGATTCCGAACTGTTCCGTGGCCAGATGATGACCGAAATGGCGCTGCTGGCCGTCGAGGACGGCATGGTCATGCAACTGCACGCCGGTGCCCGTCGCAATACCGACCCGCATTTGCTGGCCGAGCGCGGCACCGATCTGGGCGGCGACATTCCCGGCCCGACCGACTATGTCGGTGGCCTGTCTGCCCTGCTGTCGCGCTGCGGCAATGAGCCCAATCTGCGGCTGATAATGTTCGTGCTCGATGAAACCACCTATGCCCGCGAACTGGCGCCCATGGCTGGTTTCTGGCCCAGCCTGATGATTGGCCCGCCCTGGTGGTTCCACGATAGCCCGCAGGGCATTCGGCGCTATCTCGATCAGGTCGTGGAAAGCGCAGGCTTCTATAATCTGGCTGGCTTCAACGATGACACGCGCGCGCTGCTCTCCATTCCGGCACGTCACGATGTCTGGCGCCGTGAAGTCTGCGGCTTCCTCGGTCGCTGGGTCGGCGAGAACCGTCTCTCGCGGACAACCGCCTCCGATATCGCCAGGCATCTGAGCTATCAGGCCGCCAAGGACGCTTACCGCATCAGCTAAGGGCCAGCCGGCCCGCTGATGGAGCGCCGGGCTTCCTTCATCGCCTGCGTCCGCGCTCACCAGTCGGGGGAGGGGGAACGGGCTCGGTAATCTGCGCTGGACTTTGGAAAGGCGGCGGCGCCAATCGCCGCTGCACCAGGCGCTATGGCGATTTCCAGAGCACCGCCACGATCAGCACCAGGCCCGTCAGCAGCAGGACCAGCAGGCCGCCCAGGCCGTTGCCGGCTTGCCGCAGCAGGCCGGGTTGCTCGCGCCGGCTGATGGTGTCGTGCAGTTCCCCATGTGAGTGCGGGTCGTCAAGACCATGATGCGTCATAGAAGATCCCTCCCTGGATCCTGCCCTGTGCATGCACCCATCATGCGCGCGCTACCGCTTAACAATCCTTGCGATCGGTCCGGTTTCGCGCACTATGCTTGCTTTTGTGTCAAAAGCCATCGATCGGCAGCGCCACTTGGTCACGATCCATCAACTCTTGTGGCGATCATCGCGTCCCTGTCGAATCCTGCGCGCGCTTCTGCTCTAATGGCACCATGATGAATCAATCGCCCATCGAAACCGCGCTCAGTCGTGCCTTGATCCGCTGGTCCCTGACCAAGTCGACGCCGCTGGCAGACAGTGCCAACAGCGCGATCTTCAAGGTCGAGCAGAACGGTCGCAACTTCGCCGTGCTCAAGATCCTCAAGCCGCTCGCGGCCGAGGAGGAACGCCGCGGCGCCCAGTTGATGAACTGGTATGGCGGGGAAGGGGCTGCCACGGTCTTTGACATTCACGGCGACACCATCTTCATGGAATGGCTCGATGGGGGCACGCTGGGTGATGCGGTGCGCGACGGCCATGATGAGCAGGCCAGCACTGCCCTGTGTGCCGTTGCCGCCGGTCTGCAGCGCCCGCGCGGCGAACCGCCGGAGGGTCTGCTGCCGCTGCGGACCCGGTTCCAGTCGCTGTTCGATACCGATGTCCGCAGCTGGCCGCACACCGCCCGCGACATGTACGCGCGCGCCGCCGGGATCGCGCTCAAGCAGTTTGACCGCCCGACCGCGCAGCTGCCGCTGCATGGCGACCTGCACCACGACAATATTCTGTCCTCCGATCGCGGCTGGCTGGCCATCGATCCCAAGGGCCTGCTGGGCGATCCGGCCTATGATCTGGCCATTGCCTTCATCAATCCCGGCGGTGCCGAGGATCGCGTCAAGGATCCGCGGCGCATTGCGGCGCTGGCCGACATGGTGGCTGCCCGCCTCGGCCACAATCGCAAGCGCGTGCTGGGCTGGGCCGCGGCCCACGCAGCCCTCTCCGCCTGCTGGTCGATCGAGGCCGGCCAGTCCATCACCTGGCAGCTGACCATGCTGCCGCTGCTGCTGAGCGCCTATGACCAGTCCTAGCCCCGGGCGACCCGCTCGGCCCCGGCCATGATCGGGTCCATGCCCGGCCGGCTCTGCCGGACGATTTTCATGGACTGGCAATCACCCTTGCGCAATATCGGCGCGCCTGGGTGGCGAAGCCGGCTCCCCGGGTCGCCGCAACTGTTCTGCCCCAAGACGTGTGCCACAGGAATTGCTTGATGATCGTTCTGACCCGCCGCAGCTTTCTTGTCCTTGGTGCCGCCGGGGCGCTGGCGGCCTGCTCGTCGACCATCCCGGTGCTGCCCAAATCGGCCAGCACGCCCGAGACGCTGACCGACGCCGAGATTCTGCTCGCCATCAACGGCGTCCGCCGGGCCAATGGCGCGCCACCCTGGACCTATAATCCCGCGCTCGAAAATGCGGCGCGCTCCCAGGCCCGTCTGATGGCCAGCAGGGATACGCTCAGCCATGATCTGGGTGTCACCCTGCGCCAGCGCGTTACTGCAGCCGGCTATATCGGCGCCGTCGGCGAGAACGTGGCCAAGGGCTACAAGGATCTTCCCGGCGCCATCCAGGGCTGGATGGAATCGCCGGGCCATCGCTCGACCCTGCTCAACGACAAGTTCACCGAATTCGGCCTGGCGGCGGCCCGCACCGCCAATGGCAGGGTCTATTGGGCCATGATCGCCGGCGGCAGCTTCACCCCCTGGCTGCGCGCGATCTGAGCGCAGGCCCTCCGGGTTCCCGGGTCCCCAGGCCCCGCAAGCATCAGGGCCATCCCGGTCGCCAGTTCACCCGATGGAGCCTAGTGGAAGCGGTCAGCGCCTCTGCCGGGTCGAACCGTCCACCCGCGATAATTCTGTTGCCGCGCAGCGCCTTGGCGGCCTGCGCCGGGCGTCGGCCCGGCCGTGCGCCGTGGTGATCATCCACAAGCCTTGCAGGCGCTGCCTCGCCTCCTGTCACAAACCAACTTGACCGCACCCGCAACTGGTGGAATGTTAGTCCATTGTAGGGGTATGAATTACATTATTATGTAACAAGGGAGAATGCTTTATGAAGATCGCCACCAGCCTGCTTGCTGTTTCGGTTGTGCTTCTGTCGTTGAATGGCGCCGCCCTGGCGCAGACCAAGGGCGGCGTGATTGACGTCGCCACCATTGGCGAGCCCCCCACGCTCGACCCGATGGCATCCACCGCCGACCTGGTCGGCATGGTGACCCAGCATATCTATGAAACGCTCTACACCTTCGACAAGGACTGGAACACGACCCCGCTCCTGGCCGCCGCGATGCCGACCATTTCCGAGGACGGGCTGACCTACACCATCCCCCTGCGCACCGGCATCACCTTCCATGACGGCGCGGCGATGACCTCTGCCGACGTCGTTGCCTCGCTCGATCGCTGGATGCGAATTGCGACCCGCGGCAAGCAGACGGCTGCGATCATCGAGAGCGTCGAGGCTACCGACGATCACACGGTCACCATCACGCTCAACCAGGCCTATGCGCCGCTGATCGCGCTGCTCTCGCTGAACAACTCGGCGGCCATCATCATCCCCGCCGCCAATGCCGAGCAGGATCCGCTGACCAGCTTCGTCGGCACCGGCCCCTACATGCTCAAGGAGCAGCGCGCCGACCAGTTCATTCAGCTGGTGCGCTTTGAGGACTACCACTCGATCGAGGGCGAGCCGAACGGCTATGGCGGTGCCCGCAAGCAGTACCTGGACGAAATCCGTTTCGTGCCTGTGCCCGATCCCAATACGCGCGTTGAAGGTTCGGTTTCGGGCCAGTTCGCCTATGCCGATTCTCTGCCGGTCGAGGCCTATGACCGTCTCTCCGGCGGCGCTACCGAACCCCTGGTGCTCAAGCCCTTCGGCTGGCCCGCCTTCATCTTCAACACCAAGGAAGGCCTTGGTTCCAACCTCGCCTTCCGCAGGGCGGTCCAGGCAGCACTTGCCCCCCAGGACATGATGCTGGCCGCCTTTGGCAGCGAAGAGTTCTTCACCATCGACGGTGCCTATTATCCGGATAACTTCGCCTGGCACACCGAAGCCGGCACCGACAGCTACCTGCCGGCCGGTGATACCGAAAAGGCCAAGGCTCTGGCTGCCGAAGCCGGATATGATGGTGTGACCCCGATCCGCATCCTCACCAGCCGCCAGTATGAGTTCCACTACAAGATGGCCCAGGTTGCCCAGGCCTATCTGGAAATGGCCGGCTTCAAGGTGCAGCTCGACGTCGTCGAATGGGCCACCCTGACCCAGACCCGCACCGACCCGTCCAAGTGGGACATCTATATCAGCCACAGCCCGTTCCTCTCCGAACCGGCCCTGATGGGCGTGCTCAACGACACCTCGCCCGGCTGGTGGGTGTCCGATGCCAAGGCCAAGGCGCTCGCCGCGTTCAATGCCGAGGTCGATCCCGCCCGTCGCGTCGAACTCTTCGCCGATGTGCAGTCGATCATCTACGACGAAGTGCCGCTGATCAAAGTGGGCAACTTCAACGCGCTCGCCGCCCAGGCGCCGAACCTTGAAGGTGTCACGCCCGCATCCTGGCCCTACTTCTGGAATGCCTATCTGACCGAGTAACCTCCCTGGGTCAGCGGTGGTGGCGCAATGCAGCGCCGCCACCATCCTCTCCTCAAGCGCCTGCAGGTCCCATGCTGCGTCCCATACTCAACCGCCTCGGCGGCATGCTGATCGTGATGGCGCTGGTCGTCACCATCGTTTTTGTCATCGTTCGCGTCACGCCTGGCGATCCGGCCGCCGTGATGCTGGGCCCGGACGCGACAGCGGCCGACATCCAGTCCCTGCGCGACCGGCTGGGCCTGAATGCCTCCATCCCCGAGCAGTTCCTCAGCTATGTCGGCGGCCTTTTGCAGGGCGATCTGGGACAGTCGATCTTCCTCAATATTCCGGTCTCCGAGGCTCTGCTCAACCGCGCCGAGCCCACCTTCTTCCTGACCATCTTCTCATTGGCGATCGCCACGGCCATTGCGCTGCCGGTGGGCATCATGTCCGCCTATCTGCGCGGCACCGTGTTCGATCAGGCCATGACCACGATTTCCATGGTCGCCGCCAGCGTCCCCAGCTTCTGGCTGGCCCTGATCCTGATGCAGTTCTTTGCCGTCAAGCTGGGCTGGTTCGATACCTCCGGCTATGGCGGTCCGGGCGCCAGCTTTGCCGAGCGCATGCATCACCTCGTCCTGCCCGCCTTCTCGCTGGGCCTGGTCAGCTCGGCACTGATCACGCGCTTCACCCGCGCCAGCATGCTCGATGTGCTCAACGACGATTATGTGCGCACGGCCCGCTCCAAGGGCATGAGCGAGCGGCGCGTCGTGCTGCGTCACGCCCTCAAGAACGCGCTCATCCCCATTCTCACCGTTGTCGGCCTCACCGCCGCACTGTTGATTTCGGGCGCCATCGTCACCGAAACCGTGTTCGGCCTGCCGGGCGTTGGCAGTCTCATCGTCTCCGCAGTCCTGCGCCGCGATTACCCGGTCATCCAGGGCGCGCTGCTGATTGTTGCCGGGCTTTACGTGCTGATCAACTTCATCATCGACATGCTCTATCTCGCCGTCGATCCGCGGGTGCGGTACTGATGGCCGCCGTGTCCGCTGCCATGCCGCATCGCGAGCCCAATGTCCTGCTGCGGCTCGCCCGCCGGCCGACGGCCTTTGTGGGCCTGATGGTCATTGTCATCATCGCCGTGCTGTCGATCCTCGCGCCCTGGATCGCCCCATACTCGCCGACCCAGCTGGCCGTTGCCAACCGCCTGCAGGGGCCATCTCTCGTCCACTTCTTCGGCACCGACGACATGGGCCGCGATGTGTTTACCCGCGTTCTCTATTCCGGCCGGACCTCGCTCACCGTGGCGGTGGCCGTGGTGATCCTGGCCTCGATCATCGGCGTGATCCTCGGGCTGGTGTCCGGCTTCTTCCGCCGGGCCGATGCGCCGATTTCGCGGCTGATCGATGCCATGATGGCTTTCCCCGATATCCTGCTTGCCATTGCGCTGGTGGCGGCTCTCGGGCCTTCGGCCAACAATGTCGTCATCGCGCTGGGCCTGGTCTATGCGCCACGCCTCGCCCGCGTCGTCCGCGCATCGACCCTGGTGGTGCGCGAACTGCCCTATGTCGAGGCGGCGCGCGCCCTCGCAGTGCCGACCCACATCATTTTGGTCCGGCACGTCTTGCGCAATGTCGCCTCGCCGCTGCTGGTGCAGGCGACGTTTATCTTCTCGTCTTCCATTCTGGCTGAGGCAGGGCTGTCCTTCCTCGGTGTCGGCATTTCGCCCGACATCCCGACCTGGGGCACGATGATTTCGGTGGGCCGGCAATATCTGGATGCGGCGCCCTGGATCATGTGGTTTCCCGGCGGCGCCATCGTGCTCACCGTGCTTTCTCTTCAACTTGTCGGCGACGGCCTGCGCGATCTGCTCGATCCGCGTCTGGCGAAGGATATCTGATGATCAACAACAAATTTCTACCGAGCTCATCGCGCCTGCTGGTTCGCGGCGCCAAACCGATCGGGTTTGCCATGCCCGGCCTGCCGCCACTGCTGGACGTGCTGGTCGACAGGAACGGCGCGATCCTGGACACCGGCGCCGGGCTTTCGGTCGGCGACGATGTTCAGATCGTCGACGCCAAAGGGGCCTGGATGTCGCCGGGCTGGACCGATCTTCACGCCCATGTCTGGTATGGCGGCACCGACATCTCGATCAAGCCCGAGGAAGGCGGCGCCGCGCGCGGCGTAACCACCATCGTCGACGCCGGCTCGGCGGGTGAAGGCAATTTCATTGGCCTGCGCGAATTCATCATCGAGCCGGCCAGGGAAAACATCTACGCTTTCCTCAATCTCGGCTCGATCGGGCTGGTGGCCTGCAATCGCGTCAGCGAACTCATGGACATGCGCTCCATCGATCTCGATCGCATCATCGCCACGGTCGAAGTCAATCGCGACGTCATTGTCGGGCTCAAGGTGCGCGCCAGTGCCGTGATCACCGGCGGCTGGGACCTCGTGCCGGTCAAGCTGGCCAAAAAGCTCGGCCGCATTCTCAAGCTGCCGCTCATGGTCCATGTCGGCGAGCCCCCGCCGCTTTATGACGATATCCTGCCGCTGCTCACCGAAGGCGACATCGTCACCCATTGTTTCAATGGCAAGGCCGGCGGCTCGATCATCGAGGATGAGGATCTGTATTACCTCGCCAGGGAAGCGGCCGAGCGCGGCATCGTGCTCGATATCGGCCATGGCGGGGCATCCTTCTCCTTCGAGGTGGGCCGGGTCGCGCTGTCCAGGGGCCTCAAGCCGACCACCATTTCGACCGATCTGCACAATCGCTCGCTCGACAATGCGGTCTGGGACTTGGGCACCACCATGTCCAAGCTGCTTTCGCTGGGCATGGATTTCGAGGATGTGGTCGTGGCCTCCACCACCGCGCCGCGCAAGGCCATCAACAAGCCGATCGACAATCTCCTGGCCAAAGGCAAGCCCGCAGAATTCACGCTGTTCGACCTGGTTGACGAGACCATCACGGTCCAGGACTCCGATGGCGTCCCCTCGACGCTCCACCAGATGTTCGAACCGCGCTACGCGATCCTGGGTGCCGAAGCCATTTCCGCGCATCGGCACGTGCCCATCGCCGCCGGCGCCGCCGGCCACAAATGCCCCCATTGCGGGTGGACTTCATGACCCAGATGGCGCCAGAAGCGATCCTGTCCGTGCGTGACCTGCGGACGTGGTTCACCACCCGCCGCAGCACTGCCAAGGCCGTCGATGGCGTCACTTTCGATCTCGAGCGTGGCAAGACGCTTGCCGTTGTCGGGGAATCTGGCTCCGGCAAGTCCGTCACCAGCCTGTCGATAATGGGCCTGCTTGCCCGGCCCGGCGCCATTGCCGGTGGCGAGGTGCTGTTCCGTCACCGCGATGGCCATGTCTCCGATCTGGCCCGGTTCGGCCAGCGCGAATTCCGCAGGGTGCGCGGCCGGGAGATTGCGATGATCTTCCAGGAGCCGATGACCAGCCTCAATCCGCTGTTTACCGTCGGCGACCAGATCGGCGAGATGATTTCGCTGCACGAGGACATCAGCCGTACTGACGCGCGCAAGCGGGCGCTCGAAATGCTGCAGCACGTGGAAATTCCCGATGCCGCCAACCGGCTGGACGATTATCCGCACCACATGTCTGGCGGCATGCGCCAGCGCGTCATGATCGCCATGGCGCTGTCCTGCAATCCGTCCCTGTTGATCGCCGATGAGCCTACCACGGCGCTCGACGTTACCATCCAGGCGCAGATCCTCGAGCTGCTCCGCCGGCTGCAGGCGGAAATGAACATGAGCATCCTGTTCATCACCCACAATCTGGGCGTCGTGGCCGAAATCGCCCATGAGGTTGTGGTGATGTATGCCGGGCGCGTGGTCGAACATGCCGGCGTCAATGCGCTGTTTGCCCATCAGCGCCATCCCTACACCAAGGGCCTGCTGGCGTGTACGCCCAACGCATCGCGCGACCTGGCCGAGGATGGGGAACGCCGCGCGCTCTATTCCATTCCGGGCAGCGTGCCGCCCATCACCAACCTGCCGCCCGGTTGCTCCTTCGAGCCCCGTTGCGGCTATGCCATTCCGCCCTGCAGCGCCGGTGTGCCGCCGCTGCTGCCCACTGCGGAAGGCAGCTTTTCCCGCTGCATAAGGAGCGCTGAAATATGAGCACCCTTGAGGCAGAAGCCCCCGTCCTGCTGAGCGTGCAGGGCCTGCAGAAGCACTTTCCCGGGCGTGGCGGCAGGGTCGTTCGCGCTGTCGAAGATGTCAGCTTCGATATTCGCCGCGGCACCACGGTTGGCCTTGTCGGCGAGTCCGGCTCCGGCAAGACCACTGCCGGCCGCTCCATCCTGCGCCTCACCGAGCCAAGCGGCGGCAAGGCCATGTTCGATGGCGTCGATCTGTTCTCGCTCAGCGAAAAGCAGATGAACACCTATCGCCAGCGCCTGCAGATCATTTTTCAGGACCCGTTCTCGAGCCTCAATCCGCGCCTGCGTGTCGATGCCATCATCGGCGAAGCGCTCAATGCCCGCGGTTTCCCGCGCGGCCGGCAGCGGCAGGATCGCGTGGCCGAACTGCTCGAACTTGTCGGCCTCTCCCCCGAATATGCCCGCCGCTTCCCGCATGAATTTTCCGGTGGCCAGCGCCAGCGCATCGGCATTGCCCGCGCCCTCGCCGTCGAACCCGATTTCATCGTCGCCGACGAGCCGGTCTCGGCGCTCGACGTGTCGGTGCAGGCTCAGGTGCTCAATCTGCTTGGCGAGTTGCAGCAGCGGCTTGGCCTGACCATGCTGTTTATTGCCCATGACCTCTCGGTGGTGGAATACCTCTGCGATGAGGTGATCGTCATGTATCTCGGCCGCATCATGGAACGCGGGCCGCGCCGCAAGATTTACGGATCGCCCCGCCATCCCTATACGCGTGCCCTGCTGGCGACTTCCCCGGTGCCGGACCCGACGCGCAAGCGCGTTCATGCACCGCTGCGGGGCGATATTCCGAGCCCCATAAATCCGCCCTCCGGCTGCGTGTTCCGCACCCGCTGCCCCGAAGCGATCGACCGCTGCGCCGAGATCGTCCCACCTGTCGTCCATGTGGGGGAAGGGCATCATGTCGCCTGTATTCTCCACGATGGCGTATCGTCCTGAACCGGAGCCTTTGTTCTATGTCCGCAATCGAGCTGGCGACGACGCCCGCATCCAGTCCCTATGAGCGGCTTGCTGCTCTGGGGCTGACGCTGCCCCCCGCGCCGCCGCCCATCGCCAATTTCGTTACCCATGTTCAGGAAGGGCAATTGCTGTATCTGTCGGGGCAGGGTCCCACCGAGCCCAGTGGTCGGCTTTATTCGGGCAAGCTGGGGGCCGATGTTTCGGTCGAGCAGGCCTATGAACACGCCCGGCTGGTCGGTCTCAACCTGATCGCCGTCATGCACGAGGCCCTGGGCGATCTCGCTCGCGTCAGCCGCATCGTCAAGCTTCTCGGCATGGTCAATTGCACCCCCGACTTCGCTGACCATCCTGCCGTGATCAACGGCTGCTCGGACCTGTTCAACCAGGTGTTCGGCGCTGGCGGTGTACATGCGCGTTCGGCGGTGGGCTTCAACTCGCTGCCCAACCAGATCACTGTCGAGATCGAAGCCATAGTCGCCATCCGCTAGAGAGCCGTTTCCGATGACCCAAAACGATATCCGCGCCGACCTTGGGCTCCGTCCCGTCATCAATGTTTCCGGTACCATGACGGCGCTTGGTGCATCGATCGTGGTGCCGCAAGCCATCGAGGCCATGAGCCGCAGCCTTGGCCAGTTCTTCGAAATGGGCGAGCTGCAAAAGCGCGCCAGCGCCATCATCGCCGACCTGACCGGCGCCGAAGCGGGATTTGTCACCGCCTCCTGCGCCTCCGGCATCACGCTGGCCGTGGCGGGCGCCATGACCGGCACCGATCTTCACGCCATCGAGCGCCTCCCCGATACGGGCACGCTGCGCAATCAGGTCGTGATGCTGGCCGGGCACATGATTTCCTACGGCGCCCCGGTGGAGCAGGGCATCCGCCTTGCCGGCGCCCAGGTCGTTCCTGTCGGCCAGGCGACTTCCTCCCACGCCTACCAGCTGGCGGGCTCGATCAACGAAAATACCGCTGCCGGCGTCTTCGTTGTTTCCCACCATGTGGTGGACTATGCCCAGCTGCCGCTCCGCACCTTTGCCGACATCTGCCACAGCAAGGGCGTGCCGGTCATCGTCGATGCGGCATCCGAATATGATCTGCGCCTGTTCCTCGAAATGGGTGCCGATATCGTCCTCTATAGCGGCCACAAGTTCCTCGGCGGCCCGACCTCCGGCATCGTGGCGGGCAGCAAGGCGCTGGTCAAGGCGGCCTACCTCCAAAACCGCGGCGTCGGTCGCGGCATGAAGGTGGGCAAGGAGAGCATTGTCGGCGTCATGGCCGCGCTCACCGCCTGGAAAACCCGCGACCACGCGGGGATTCGCGCCCGTGAACAGGAGGCGCTCGATGTCTGGTGCGCCGCGCTTGCCGGTCGCCCGG
>TARA_R110002124_G_scaffold18960_12_pt1 | contig 13240 bp, 12 predicted proteins | sample TARA_R110002124 | Tara Oceans TARA_R110002124 (sample SAMEA4397445) | marine metagenome | biome: Polar Biome; feature: [SRF] surface water layer (ENVO:00010504); material: water (ENVO:00002006), including particulate matter (ENVO:01000060) such as... | depth 5 m | reverse complement strand
TGAGACGGCTATACACCAAATGCGGTCTGTTTGTGCACGCCCAAGAGTCCGTTTGTGTTATAAAATGATGCTTGAGAGGGAGGGAGCGCTGACATGGACACATCAGACGGCCAACCGGCCTATCGCTGGGTGATCGTGGCCGCATCCGCCCTCATTCTGGCTGTCTCGATGGGAGCCACCGTCAACGGCCTCTCCGCCTTTATCGTGCCGATGCAGGAAGCGTTCGGCTGGCAGCGCGGCGACATTACGCTGATCAATTTCTCCGGGATTATGGGCCTGGCTTTTGGCGGACTGGTGATGGGGCCCTTGGCCGACCGCAAGGGCACCCGGCCTGTGGTGCTTGGCGGTGTCATTGTGCTTGGCCTATGCTATCTTACCGCCTCTCCGGTGACCTCCCTGTGGCAGTTTTATCTTCTGTTCTTCATCGGCGGGTTCTTTGGCGCAGGCGCAATTTTCCCGCCGGTGATGGCCGCCGTCGGCAACTGGTTTCAGATTGGTGTCGGCACCGCCATCGGCATTGCTTCGGCTGGTCAGGCGTTGGGCCAGGGCGGCGTGCCATTTGTATCGTCGCTGCTGATCGGCACCTATGGCATCAGCGGTGCCTTTGGCGCCACTGGCGCGCTCATGCTGGCTGGTCTGGTGCCCCGCTGGCCTGTCTTTTGCGAAACCCGCCTCAGCGCAGCGCCGCGATGCAGCAAAGCGACGCCGCCGAGGAAGAAAACAGACTTCCCACCACAACCGTTGTCGTGCGCATGAGCGCCGCCATCACGTTGTGCTGCATCTGCATGTCCATCCCGCTGATGCATCTCGTGCCACTCATTCAGGATCGCGGATTTTCCGCTGAACAGACCGGCAGCGTGATTTTCGTGATGTTGCTGGTGGCCATCATCGGCCGCCTCTCGTTTGGTATGCTGGCCGGCCGGATTGGCGCATTGCCCGCCTATATGACCGCCACCGCCTGGATGACCCTGATGGTGTTCGGGTTCATTTACGTCCAGAACCTCGGATCATTCTATGCCTACGCAGTGATTTACGGTTTTGGCTATGCTGGTGTCATGACTGGCGTTCTGGTGTCAATCCGCATGCTGACCCCGCCTTCCCGGCGCGCCTCGGCCCTTGGCATCGTCACCATGTTCGGCTGGTTCGGCCATGCTATTGGCGGCTATCAGGGCGGTTTGCTTTACGATCTAACCGGCAATTACACTGCGGCCTACGCCGTCGCGGCGCTGGCCGGCATCCTCAACCTGATCATCGTCAGCAGCCTGTTCCGCAAAACCCAGCGACTCGATAGAATGACAGCGCTCCCCGGTACCGCCTAAGGGGAAGCTCCAGTTCCCGCCTCGCGGCGAAAGTAGATTGATTGTGCAAATCTTAGTTAAATTCCCAAATATTAACTCTAAAGTTGTAGAGCTGGTGCTCTTCTCAAAGCGTTAACTCGCATACATTAGCAAAGTGTGGGGTAGAATTGACGCGATGCAATGGGGAGAGCGACGGAAATGAGCAGCGTACTGAGGATGGCCGTTTTGGCGGTGGCAATCCTGGCGGCAAGCGTCAGCGTTGCGAACACCCTGAAAATCGGTGGAACCGGGATTGCACTCGGCGGCATGTCCAGGCTCGGTACGGCATTCGAGGAACTCAATCCCGGAACTAATATCATTGTCCTGCCCAGCCTCGGCAGCAGTGGCGGCATCAAGGCGTTGCTCGCCGGCGCCACCGACATCGGACTGAGTTCACGCGAACTGAATAATGCCGAACGGGAAGCGGGCGCCCTGACACAGATTTACGCCTACACCCCACTGGCGGTCGTCACCTCGCCTGACTCCAAGATCGACGGCGTCACGACGCAGGATCTGGAAGCCATCTATTCCGGCACCATGACGCATTGGCCAGACGGAAGTCTTGTCAGGATCGTGATGCGCCCTGCCTCCGAAACCGATACAGCGCTTTTGCGCACTTTGTCGGAACCGATGGCGATGGCTGTCGATTCAGCCCTGCAACGGCCGGGGCTCGTCAGCGCCACGAATGACCAGGAAAATGCCGAGACCCTTGAGAAACTGCCAGGCTCCATCGGGCTGGTGGCTCTGGGTCAGATTGCTGCAGAAGGCCGAGTGCTGAAGGTTCTGTCGCTCAATGGTGAATTGCCGAAACTCGACCACGATTTCAAAACCGAATCCTCGTTTGCGAAGACTCTGTATCTGGTTTCCAGACAGGACATGAGCCCACTTGCAAACGAGTTCATACAATTTGTTTTTTCCGCCGAGGGCCGAAAAATTCTGGTGGCCATCGACCACAGCCCGGTTCAGTAAGTAGCTTGGGAGAAACGATGTCGACGCATCATGACAATCAGCACAGCATCGATCCACGGGTGCTTCATGTAACGACCCTCGTTGCCCTGATAGGTTCGATTATTGTGGCGATTCTCCCGCCCGCGCTTCAGTTCTACTACGCCGCACAACTCGAACGCGGAAGCATCGTTGGCGAAGCCAAGGAGAACTCGCGCCAGATTTCCCAACTCGTGGGGCGCAACCCCCAGATGTGGCAGTTCGAAACCCTTCGGATCAACGAATTCCTTGGCGGCAATCACGAGGCAGAGACAAAGCGCATTTTTCATGCGGATGGAGATCTCGTCACCGAGGTGGGCGAAGTGAGCATGGAATGGCCGACGATTCGCACGTCCACGCCATTGTATGATGCGGGGATTGTTGTCGGCAAACTCGAGATCGAAAAAAGCCTGCGGTCAGACCTCTGGCGCGCTCTGAAAACGTTGACCATTTCCGCTTTGCTTGCCGGAGGGGTATTTGGCGACCTGCGCATCTTGCCGTTGAATATTTTGCGTCGTGTCATCGATCGGGCGGCTTTCCTGGCCAGCCATGACGCTCTGACGGACCTGCCGAATCGGACATTGTTCAGCGAATGGCTGGCACATGAGATTGCCGCTGCCGAACGCCGGGACACGTCGCTGGCCATACTTTGTCTGGATTTCGACTACTTCAAGGACGTCAACGACCTTCTGGGTCATGCGGCAGGCGACGCCCTTCTTCGACAGGCGACGATGCGGATCCAGAATGTACTTCGCAAGAGCGATATTCTTGCCCGCCTGGGCGGTGACGAATTTGCCATAATTCAAAACCATATCGACCAACCCAACGCCGCGGCCGAGCTTGCTGAACGGGTGATCCAGGTGATCGCAGAGCCTTTTGATCTGGAGGGCCAGCAAGTCCTCATTGGTACCAGTATCGGGATCACAGTTCTGGAACCTCATGCTGCCACTGACGGCGCCACGTTGCTTCAGCAGGCTGATCTTGCACTTTACCGGGCCAAGATTGACGGCAAGGGACGGTTTTGCTTTTTCATGAAAGACATGAACGAGCAGCTTCTCGGTCGAAAACAGATGGAAACCGACTTGCGAAAGGCAATTGCTGACGACGAGCTCCACCTTCACTTCCAACCCCAGATTGATCTCACCACCAATGTTCTCACCGGTGTGGAAGCACTGCTTCGGTGGAACCATCCTGTGAAGGGCTCTATCCCACCCGACCACTTCATACCTCTTGCCGAAGAAACCGGCCTTATTCTGCCAATCGGAGAATGGGTCCTGCAGGAGGCCTGTCGCAAGGCGCGAGATTGGCCTGACCTGCAATTTTCGGTGAACGTGTCACCGGTTCAATTCCGCAAAGGCGACCTTGCGGAAACCGTAAGATCTGCATTGGCAGCGGCTCAAATAAACCCGAGCCGCCTGGAGATCGAGATCACTGAGGGGGTTCTGCTGAACAATACCGAAGAAACACTCGCGATTCTGACAAAAATCCAGTCGATGGGCGTCAGGATCGCGATGGACGATTTCGGTACAGGGCATTCCAGTTTAAGCTACCTGCGCCGTTTTGCCTTCGACAAGATCAAGATCGACAGATCATTTATCAGCGGCCTGGGAACGGACGCGGATGCGGACAATATCGTACAAGCCGTCATCTCTTTGGGTGCATCGCTGGGGATGGTATCAAATGCCGAAGGTGTCGAAACGGCCGAACAAGCTGCCCTTCTGCGGACAATAGGGTGTCAGGAAGTGCAAGGATTCTACTTCAGCCGGCCGGTTCCATCGGCCTCGATCAGCAAATTCATTGAGGATGGGAAGTTCCGCAAGAAAGCTTCAACGCCCGCTTATCCACTCAAAACTGACGCCGCCTGACAGACAGCAGACAACACTGCCTGCTCGCCGAACTTATTGTTCAACGCCACAGGAGACTTGGCGTTGCTTCAAAAATGCAGAAGAGCGCATTTCAGTCCCCAATAGATTAATCGTTTAATCAAATCTCTTGACCAGGTCATCAATTATTGATTAAACGTTACACCATCTGGAGGACGAGTTGGCCAACATCAAACAGATTGCTATGGAAACGGGTGTCTCGGTCGCGACCGTCTCGAACGCTTTAACCGGAAAAGGCCGTGTTTCGTCGAAAATGGCGGAACGTATCAGGCAATGCGCGGAAGATCTTGGCTAACGCCCAAGTCTTGCAGGTCGTGCGTTGCGAAGCGGGCAAACGGGAATCCTCGGATTGGTGATGCCCGATCTCACGAACCCGCTCTTTCCCCGTATCGCGCAGCACCTTTCCCTGGCAGCAGACGATCGGAAATTGGGAATCCTGATTGCAGACTCGCGGGGAAATCCGGAAGAGCAGGATCAGGCCATTGACCGCCTGCTTGATCGAGGTGTGGATGGCCTGCTAATTGTGCCCCAGAAAGGCACGACACCTGGACAGCAACGTGTTCCAACTGTGATCATCAATACCGCTTCGGACCCGGATAATACGGTCTCTGCCGATCATGCCGGAGGCGGTAAACTGATCGCGGAGCATATTGCCAGTCTCGGTCACAGGATGGTTGTTGTCTTTGGCGAAGATCCCGTTTCAGAAGTGCAGCGAGACAGGATTGATGGAATGCGAGCAGGGTTCCAGAATACAAATGGAATTCAAGAACTTTGGGGTGAGGACGGCATCGCACAGTTGATCCCGGCGATCAGGAATGGTGCAACTGCGGTCATGACCACTTCCGACCTATGGGCGCTGCGTGTACATTCCCACCTTACCCGCGTCGGATTTAATGTCCCTAACGATATAAGCTTGACGGGGTTCGACGACTTACCGTTCGCAACGGCCATGCATCCAATGCTCACGACTGCGGCGCAGGATGTCAAGACAATCGCCGAACTCGCAATTGACCGACTGACACATGCGATTAACCGGGCCGACGTGCCGGAAAGAGGCGTGACTGTGCCCATGCGCCTCGTGGCACGAAACTCAACTGCATTTCAAAGAGAAATTACCAACCTGGAGGTCTCACAATGAAAACCAAAGTCTCACTTGCCGCACTCACCTGCGTACTTGCCACGAGCGCATTCGCGCAAGACAAGACCCTGACCATTTCGGTCTATTCTTTTGCGCAGGATGCCTACAAAGCCGCGCTCTATGACCCGTTCGAGGAGATCTGCGGGTGCACTCTGGTTATCGAAACCGGCAACAGCGTTGAGCGTATGGCCAAGATCGAAGCCAATGCCAACGATCCGGTCATAGATATGGCGGTAATTTCGTCACATGACGCGCTCAGCCTGGCCCGCAAGGGCCTGATTTCTCCGCTTGATGCGACAATGCTCTCGAACTACAGCAAGCTTTATCCCGCGGCGCAAGATCCGATTGGCGATAATATGGCCGTCGGATATACCTTCTACGCCAGTTCTATCGTTTACCGTTCCGACCTTGTCGAGATTAACAGTTGGGCCGATCTGCTGGACGAAAAACTGGCCGGGAATGTCTCGCTGCCAAATATCACCGGCACCCAGGGACCGCTTACCTTGATGATGCTTGCCAAGGCCGCTGGCGATACCAGTGGCGACTATTCGAATGTTATCTCCCGCATCGGCGAGCACGCAGATGACATTGTCACATTCTATTCCCGCTCGTCGGAACTGGCTCAGTTGATGAACCAGGAGGAAGTCATCGCTGCCCCTGTCGGACGTTTCGCCTGGAGCAGGTTCAAAAGCTCACCGCTGCCGTTTGCCTGGGCCGAACCCGCCGAAGGTCAGGCCGGTGGCATGAACGTGATGGTAATGACCAAAGACAACGGCAATGAAGAGCTTGCCTATCAGTTCATGGACTACTGGCTCTCCACCGAAGTGCAAACCCGCGTCGCCGAAGCCTTGATCGACAGCCCAGCCAATGCCGAAGTTGTGGTGAGCAATGAAGTCGCCGAAAATCTCACCTACGGGGCAGAGTTGATCAATTCTTTGAACATTCTTCCCCCCGCCGAGATTATCGACAACCGCGAGGCGTGGGTCGAACAGTGGAACACCGAAGTCATCAATTAAGACTGTTGGGGCGATCTTTGGATCGCCCCGCACATTGACCTTTCAGATCGGATCAAACTGATGTTTTTCAACACGCGCGAAGGGCTGGCATTAGCTTTGCCTGCCGCCATCTTTGCGCTGCTGCTATTCATCGCCCCAGTTGGCATCCTCTTGTCAGAGGCGTTTCAGTCGGGCAGCGAATGGACACTGAACGGGTATGTCGAGTTTTTCTCCAAACCGCTTAATCGGACAGTGTTCCTCCGCACATTGAAGCTGGGAGTTCTGGTTGCGGGCACCGCTGCAGTCATCGGCTATGGAGCGGCCTTTTGTATCGTCAACCTTTCCGCCTCGGCGCGAGGCCGTGTTTTCGGGCTGGTGGTTCTGCCGCTGATGATCTCGCCCGTTGCCCGCACCTATGCCTGGATTGTCATTCTGGGGCGGACCGGCATCGTGAATGATACCATTGTCGGGCTCGGTCTGTCGGACACTCCGATACGTCTGCTGTTCACTGAAACCGCAGTTTTCCTTGGCCTTCTGCAACTCTTCATGCCTTTGATGATCATCTCGCTTGTTTCGGCGATGGAAAATATCCCGCGCGACGTTATTCCTGCGGCACGTGTGCTGGGCGCGACCTGGCTTCAGGTGTTTATGAGGGTCATCCTGCCGCTGACAAAAGAAGGTCTAGTCATCGGTGGAACGCTTGTCTTTACAGGTGCACTGACAGCCTACATCACGCCTGCAATCCTCGGTGGATCAAAAGTTCTGATGTTGGAGACCCTGCTGTATCAGCGTGTGAATGTGGCCAATGATTTCGTTTCGGCCAGCGTCATCGCCATGATCCTGATTGTTATGTCTTTCACAGCCAACCTGCTGCTGAAACGCATTGCCACTGCAAGGACGTAAGCGTATGAGAGCCCTCACCACGTGGATCATACTCGGCCTGACCATGACCTTCCTGATCGGGCCCTTTGTCATCATCATTTTTGCCGGGGCGTCAGCGGGCGAGGCACTGGCGTTCCCGCCTGATGGCCTGTCGCTCAGATGGTATCTAAAGGTCTTCACCATTGAGAGCTTTCGCGACAGTTTCCTGCTGTCGATGTTTCTGGCGATCTTCGGGACCTTGACCGCGTTGCTTTTGGGTGTTCCAGCCGCCTATGCGCTGAACCGGTACACACTACCGGGTGCGGAGACCATTCGAACCATCGTCGCTGCGCCGATCATTGTGCCGGGCATCATCGTTGGCCTCGCACTTCTGCGATATCTGGTCGTGCCGCTTGATGTTACGGTGACGATTGCGCTGTTCATGGCCCACACGGCTCTGGTTTTGCCATATGCCGTGCGGGTCGTGTCTTCGAGCCTGAACAACCTTCGTGCAGATATGGAAGAGGCCGCGATATTGTTGGGATGCACGCGGATGCAGGCCTTTACCAAAGTCGTGCTGCCCAACATTCGCGGCGGCGTGCTGGCGGCGTTCATTCTGGGGTTTGTGACCAGTTTCAACCAGGTGCCGGTTTCGCTGTTCCTCTCTGGGCCGGGGGTGAAAACTCTGCCCATCGACATGCTGGCTTATATGGAAATCACCTATGATCCATCGGTCGCGGCGCTGTCTGCGCTTTTGGCTTTCATGTCGCTCGCTATTGTCTTCGTCGCTGAACGTCTATTGGGGTTTTCTCGCTATGTCTGATAAATATGTCAGCCTGTCCAATCTGACGCTTTCCTATGGAAAGACCGTCGCCGTGCCGAATATCAGTCTTGATGTCATCGAGGGCGAATTAATTGCACTTCTTGGGCCCTCCGGATGCGGAAAGACCACAACAATGCGCGCCATCGCGGGCCTTTTGGCGCCGACCTCGGGAACGATCGAGATCGACGGTCGTGATGTGACCAGATTGGCAGCCAACAAGCGCGGCATCGGGTTGGTGTTCCAATCCTACGCGCTATTCCCGCATCTGAATGCATTCGAAAATGTTGCTTTCGGCCTTCGTCTGAAAAAGATGCCCGAAGCCGAAATCCGCTCGCGCACTGAGGCCGGTATCGCCACAGTGGGTCTGACTGGGTTCGAGGCGCGCAAACCGGCCGAGATGTCAGGCGGCCAGCAACAACGCCTTGCACTGGCACGGTCGCTTGTGATGGAGCCGAAAGTGCTGTTGCTGGACGAGCCGCTGTCAAACCTTGACGCCCGATTGCGGCTTGAAATGCGTACCGAATTGCAGCGTGTTCAGAAAGACACCGGCGTGACGATGGTGTTCGTCACCCATGATCAATCCGAAGCATTGGCCCTGGCCGACAGGATTGTTCTGATGAAGGACGGTAAGATAGAGCAATTGGGTACGCCAAACGAGCTTTATGCCGAGCCAGCCACGGCCTTTGCAGCAGAATTCATGGGATTTGAAAACATCTTCCGCGTCGAGGGTGAAAGCCTGGTCTCGGCCGTAGGACAACTGCCGTTGGGGTTTGCTGCCCAGGCGCCGATGCTGGCATGGCGACCGGGTGGAGTGCAGGTCGGTCAGGGCCCGTTCAATGGCCGCGTTCTGGCCAGCAGCTTTGCCGGCGGGCACCGCGAGTATGTGCTCGATAGTCAGATCGGTCAGATCAAGGCGGACGCTCCGATTGATGTCGCAGAAGTTCCGCTTGGTCACACAATCGACTTCGATCTCCCACAATCCACCGCACGGCCACTTGCCGCATGACTAAATTATGGGTCGATACCGACTTTGGGTTTGACGATCTTTGGGCCCTGTTACTGTTGCGACATCTGGGCGTGGAGCTGGCGGGTATTTCTCTGACCGCCGGAAATGCGCCACTGCCCCGGGTCATTGCCAATGCACGCGGGGCGCAAACGGTTTATGGCTTTGACGCACCACTGTTTGCAGGCGCTGATCGTCCGATGGTGCGTAAACCGGAAACCGCCGAGAGAATTCTCGGCCCCCGCGGCATGTTGAGCCGCAGGCGACATTTACCCGATCCTGATGACGGACAGGAATTGCCCGATGCGTCCGAAGCGATACAGCGTTGGCTAAGAACCGCTGCCACCGGAGACCGGCGGGATGTATTGGCGATTGGCCCTTTGACAAATATTGCGCTTCTTGTTCGCGAAGCACCCGATCTTGCGCGGAAAATCACGCGTCTGGTCTGGATGGGTGGAAGCAACGGTCCGGGAAATCATTCGGCACAGGCAGAGTTCAATGCGCTTGCAGATCCCGAGGCTGCAGCGACTGTTGCCCAAGCTGGTTTGCCCCTGGATGTGATTGATCTGATGCTGTGTCGCCAAGTGGTGTTTGGTTCGGATGATCTGCCACAAAGCGATAGTCTGACCTCGGACCTGCTGGGTGGATACCTTGATATCGGGCTGGCTCGGGGGCGTACTGAAATGGCCATTTACGACCCGGTCGCTGCACTTGCCGTTCATCAACCGGAGACATTTGAGTTCCGGCGATGCACGATGTCCGTCTCGGTAGATTCAGATGCAAGCTGTGGAAAAACTCAATTTGATGAATCCCGCAACGGATTAACGCGCCTTGCGGTCGGCGTTTCAGCAGACGCGGCGCAGACCTGCCTTAAGGCGCTCGAAAGGAAGCAAACACGTGTCGATTGATGAAAACCTGACTGATCCCTTGCTTAGGGCAAATGCGGTCAAGGCGGCACGTGGCCTGCGTCCGTTTGACAAGCTCGTCCGCAATGCTGTCGTGCTTGATATGGTCACCGGGCAGGAACGGCCCGCCGATATCGGCATTGTCGGAGCGTTGATCGCCAGCGTTCACCCACCGGATTCTGCCCGTGAAGCAAAACAGCAGATCGATGTGAGTGGAGCGTTCGCTGTTCCCGGCTTCATCGACACGCATATGCATGTGGAAAGTTCCATGGTGACGGCCGCAGAATATGCCAGGGCGGTGGTTCCGCGCGGCGTGACGACGGCGCTTTGGGATCCACATGAGTTGGCGAATGTCGCCGGGATGAAAGGTGTGGATTACGCCTGTCAGGCAGCAAAGAGGCTGCCTTTGCGTCTGTTGCCGCTTGCACCGACCTGCGTGCCCTCGGCACCGGGGTTTGAGGCCAGCGGCGGTGACTTCGGACCTGAACAGATCGCGACGTTGCTGGCACGTGATGATATCCACGGCGCGGCAGAACTCATGACCATGCAACCGCTGCTGAACGGCGATCCGCGAGTGCAGGATATCGTCGCGGCCGGCCTGGCTAGCCACAAGCGCGTATGCGGACACGGCCGCGGGCTGACCGGCGGTGACCTGGCGGCCTATGCCGCTGCTGGCATCGTGTCGGATCACGAGCTGACGTCAGCGGCCGATCTTATCGCCAGACTGGAAGCCGGGTTTACAATTGAATTGCGCGGTTCACATGAGCATCTCTTGCCGGAATTCGCCAAGCTGCTGATTTCGCTGGGGCATTTGCCACAGACGGTGACATTGTGCACCGACGACGTCTTTCCAGATGACCTTTTGACCAAAGGCAGCCTGGACCATGTCATACGAGTTTTGATTGACAATGACATGCCCGCTGCCTGGGTTTACCGGGCGGCGACCTTTAATGCCGCAAACCGAATTGGCCGACCGGATCTCGGGTTGATCGCGCCGGGAAAAAGGGCTGATATTGTGCTCGTTTCAGACCTTGCCGAGGTGTCTGCAACTCATGTGTTCACCAATGGCCGACTTGTTGCACAAGCGGGTTGTCTGGTGCAGCCTGCGCCCGGCATTTCAACTCCGTCCAGCATCACTCAATCCGTAAGAACGAAAGAATTCGAGGCAGCGGATTTTGAGGTTCCCGCCAGAGGGCCGTTCGCGCGAATCGCGACTTTGTCCAGACCCAGATTTCCCGAATGGGGAGAGCGCCAGATTCCAGTGCAGGACGGCAAGCTTGTGTTGCCCGATGACATGATTCGTATGGCTGTGTGCAATCGTCATGGTCAAGGCACGCCGACGCGAGTGGCCTTTATGGAGAATTGGGGAACCTGGCGAGGCGCATTTGCGACGACCGTTTCCCATGACAGCCACAATCTGACGGTCTTTGGCCGGGATCCCGAAGATCTGGCCGCCGCCGCGAATGCGGTCCGGCAGTTGCACGGCGGGCTTGCTGTAGCCAGCCAGGGCAAGGTCATCGCACAACTCGCGCTACCACTGGCCGGGCTGATCAGTGAAGAACCGTTGGAAAACGTCGCCAGGGAATTCGCAGACCTGCGCGCCGCGCTCGTCCCGCTGGTTGATTGGCAACCGCCATATCTCGTTTTCAAGGCGTTGTTTGGCGCGTCGCTGGTGTGCAACGCCGGTCCCCGGTTGAGTGATGTTGGTATTGTTGATGCATTCAACAACTTAATGCTGGAAAGCTGTGTTGTTGCCGATGCGATTGGATAGAACCCGGAGGAAAAAGGTCGTGAAAAACTGTAAGATCCAGGATCGGTTGCCAATGGAAACACCAAGGGCTGCACAACGCAGCTTGCAGCCGTTCGGACATCTGGCAGCATTTGTCACTTCGGGCTCAGAGCCGTAATACGATGCGGTTGCCGGAATCTCCGCAACTGAAGTATGCTCAAGCGCTCTAATCCCCATCCTTCTGCGACAGCAAAAACACCGCCTGTTCGCCGATCACGTTTTTCACCGCCAGCGGCCAGCTGTCTGGCAGCGGCCGGCGGCCGCCGCCCAGTGCAACAAACTTGTCGATCCTGGCATCCGCCTGCGCACACAGATCGAAAAAATCGCGGATTGTGCAGAAATGAATGTTGGGGCTGTCATACCAGGTGTAGGGCAGATCCTCGGTCACCGGCATTTCGCCTTTCAGCAGCAGATGCGCGCGCATCCGCCAGAAGCCGAAATTGGGAAACGACACGATGGCGTGCCGGCCGATGCGCAGCAGCTCGCGCAATACGATTTCCGGCCTGCGGGTCGCCTGGATGGTCTGCGACAGAACCACAAAATCAAAACCCTTGTCGGGATAGTGGAAAAGGTCCGTATCAGCATCACCCTGAACCACGGCAATGCCTTTTGACACCGCCAGACTGACGCCCTTCTGGCTGAGTTCAATGCCGCGGGCATCGATGTTTTTCTGCTGCTTCAGCAGTGCGATCAGCGCCCCGTCGCCGCTGCCCACATCCAGCACTTTCGCACCATCGGGTATCAGTTGAGTGATGACCCGGTAGTCGGCCCGGTTCGGGTCAGCCGTCATCGTCAGATCAATGCTCGGAGCGGCCTTGTCATCGCTCATGATGCGGCCGCCAGTCCCAGTTCTTCTGCCCCTGCCCGGATGAAGCCGCCAACCGTATCGAATAGTTCGGGAAGCTCCAGCAGGAAGGCGTCATGGCCCTTGTCGGTTTCCACTTCGACAAAGGAAACATTTGCGCCGGCCGCGTTCAGGGCATGAACAATGGCGCGGTTTTCAGAGGTCGGAAACAGCCAGTCGCTGGTGAAGGACACACAGCAGAACCGGGTGCGGGTCTGCTCGAAGGCATGGGCCAGCTTGCCGCCGAATTCCGCCGCCAGATCAAAATAATCCATCGCCCGCGTCATATAGAGATAACTGTTGGCATCGAACCGGTCGACGAAGCTCATGCCCTGGTGCCGCAGATAGGATTCGATTTGAAAATCAGCTTCAAATCCGAAAGTGACATCCTCCCGTTCTTGCAGGTTGCGGCCAAATTTGCGGTGCAAAGCACCCTCTGACAGATAGGTAATATGCGCTGCCATACGGGCCACAGCCAGACCTTTTGTCGGGCGTGTACCGAAACTGTAATAATCGCCACCATGCCAGTTCGGATCGGCCATCACCGCCTGCCGTCCGACTTCATGAAAGGCAATATTCTGCGAGGTGTGGCGCGCCGCGGTGGCGATGGGGACCGCGGCAAACACCCGGTCCGGATAGCTTGCGGCCCATTGCAGAACCTGCATACCGCCCATCGAG
>TARA_R110002124_G_scaffold72615_2_pt1 | contig 13242 bp, 10 predicted proteins | sample TARA_R110002124 | Tara Oceans TARA_R110002124 (sample SAMEA4397445) | marine metagenome | biome: Polar Biome; feature: [SRF] surface water layer (ENVO:00010504); material: water (ENVO:00002006), including particulate matter (ENVO:01000060) such as... | depth 5 m | reverse complement strand
GAAACAATTACACAAGGTCTTGTTTTTTTAATTTCGCTACCAATTGTTGGGTCAAGATTGACGAGTACTATTGAATACTGTTCTAATTCCATTCTTCAAAATTTTCGTCCTCAAAGACATCATTGAATAATAATCGGTCATCATTATTCTGACGCATTTCTTCAAATGCTTTTCCCCAGTTTTTTCTCGGACTACTAATTGGTCTAAGGATTATTTGTCCTTTTTCCAAAATCATTTCGACTTTGTCTTTTATGTTATACTTTTCCAAAACAGTCTTGCTTAAACGCAGACCTTTAGAATTTCCTATTTTTATGATTGCTGTTTCCATAATTTCATATTTGTAATTACAAAGTTAGCACAATATTTTGATTCCGAAAAATTTTCCCGTATTAATGGCAACATCGCTTAGAGATTAAAATACACGACAGATACTATTTAATATCGCCAATACAATTTTTTATTAAATCACCAATCTCCAATCTCCAATCTCCAATCACCGAATCACCATTTCACTACTCAAAATAATTCATAGTTGTATATCCTCCTTTATCTAAATACTGCTGTTGCTGCATTAACTTTAAATCACTTGTCATCATATCTTTAACTAAATCTTGAAGGTTATATTCGCACTCCCAACCAAGTTTCTGTTTAGCTTTAGTGGCATCACCAATAAGTAATTCGACTTCTGTAGGTCTAAAATAACGTGGATCTACAGCTAAAACTTCCTTGCCAATTTCTACCTGAAATTTAGGGTCGTTACATTTTGCAACATAGGCACTTTCATTTTCACCTGCTCCTTTAAATTCTAATTCTATACCAACCTCAGCAAAACTCATACGCACAAACTCCCTCACCTTTGTAGTTTTACCAGTTGCAATAACCCAATCCTCTGGATTTTCTGCCTGAAGTATCATCCACATTACGCGTATATAATCCTTGGCGTGTCCCCAATCTCTTTGAGCATCAAGGTTTCCTAAATAAAATTTATCCTGTAATCCAAGAGCAATACGAGAAACTGCTCTAGTAATTTTCCGTGTTACAAAAGTCTCTCCTCTAATTGGAGATTCGTGATTAAATAAAATACCATTACAAGCATACATCTTTGCTACCGCATAAGGCGAACGCGGATAAAATGGTGTGGTCTCAGATTGAGGTACTTCTTGCACTTTACCATACAACTCGGATGTTGATGCCTGATAAATTCGTGTTTTTTGCTCTAAACCTAGTAAACGAACAGCATCTAAAATACGTAACGTCCCTAAACCATCTGCATCACCTGTGTATTCTGGTATTTCGAACGATACAGCAACATGGCTCATCGCTGCTAAGTTATAGATTTCGTCGGGTTGAGTTTCTTTTATTAAACGTATGAGATTGGTACTATCCGTCATATCTCCATAATGCAAAAAGAAATTTTTATGATCTACATGCGGATCTTGGTAGAGGTGGTCAATTCTATCTGTATTAAATAATGAAGAACGCCGTTTTAAGCCATGTACTATATAGCCCTTCTTTAATAAAAATTCGCTGAGATAGGCACCATCTTGCCCTGTAACTCCTGTAATAAATGCAACTTTACCCATAAAATGATACTAAGCTCATCTAAAGTGAGCCAAAATTAGATTAACTATTACAAATCTAAAACATTTCCAAGACTATAAAACCGTATTGTACTTTTTAAATTTAAAAACAAGTGTCTTAACCTATTTTAAAATTTGATTAAATTTGGTCAATTCGAGTTCATTTTATGCTAGTTCCACAACGGGTAAAATTAGTATTGAGAACAAAAATTTTATTTTTATAAAATAGATTCCCGAAAATTTTGCTAAGCATGATAACGTTTAATTTTTTATCAAAAATCACTCAAATTATGGTATTCAACATTTCTTTAACATCAAATACACAACGGTTTATCTAAATATATACTTAATAGTTTGTTAATAACTAATTCTATTAACCGTTGTTATGTTTTATTATATTTGTGATAATTTCTATTATATACTTAACTTATTTTTAAATATTTAACGTTAAAAAACATTTAATTTCGCTTTTTTGAACAAATATGTAATACGACTCATACAAAATAGAACTATTACGTTTTCGTGAATTATAAAGCTTAAAAACAGCATACATATATGAAGAATTTTTACATTTTTTTAGTTGCAATTTTAGTAACTGGTTTAGGGTTTGGGCAGACAAGTTCTGATGCTTGGATAAATGAAATCCATTATGATGATGGAGGCGGTGACATAAATGAAGCCGTGGAGATCGTTATTGCAGATGTTGCTACCTATCCATTAATAAATTGGACAGTAGTACTTTACAATGGTAGTAATGGAGCTTCTTATGGCACAATTGATTATAGTACTGGTGCAACAACCAGCACCGATTCTGGGTACACTATTGTGTGGAAAATAGTACCGAGTAGTATGCAAAATGGTGCGCCAGATGGCTTAGCCTTAGTGTACAATGGTTCAACAGTCGTTCAATTTTTATCATACGAAGGCAGTTTTACGGCTACCAATGGAATTGCTATCGGTCAAACTTCAACCGATATTGGCGTTAACGAAACTAATTCAACACCTGTTGGTCAGTCACTACAATTAAATGGCACAGGTACAGTTTATAGTGATTTTGCTTGGCAAGCTCCGGCAACGGCAACGGCTGGCAATATAAATACAGGGCAGATATTTGGAGCTGGTACTGATACCTCTGTTGAATTTTTTGGTACACCTGTGTCTGTCTCTGAAGGTGTAAGCACTACAGACTTAACCTTTTCAATAACTAATCCGGATGTGATTAATGCAACATCTTTTAATGTAGCTTTAACAGGTGGTGATGGTGATGCCTCAGATATTAATAATTACACAACACAACTTGTAACATTCCCTGCAAATACATCTGCCAACCAGACGCTAACCATAACGGTTACCGATGATATGGTCTTTGAAGGTGATGAAACATTAACATTTACAATTCAGAACGTAACTGGCGGAAATAATGCCGCTTCTGGCAGTAATAGTGCATTTGTTTTAACCATTACTGAAAATGATGTTGCACCACCTCAAGCACCAGTATGGTCCGAGCCTTTTAATAACAACTCACAATACGCTGTTACTATTGGAGGAGAAGGTAATGATGGTAGTCAAGATTATTTTCAAATAACTGATGGAGTTAATATTAGTGAGTCTTACTTGGGTGGCAATGGAACGTTCTTTGCTTGCCAAGATATTGATGATGGCGGCTGGGTAGGTAGTGCTTCACCTAGTCAATTAACGTGGACAGGAATTAATATCGGTGCTTTTTCTAACCTTGATTTTAAAGGCTCTTTTGCTTCTATTGGCGGAGGTATAGATGCTGCAGACTTTGTTTTAATTGAGTATCAAATTGATTCTGGTGGGTGGCAAGACCTATTAGCCTTTAAAAACGATGGCACTACAAGTAACACTAATTTTTTAGAAGACACTGATTTCATTGGCCCTGGAGATGGTACTTTATTAACAAGTACTTTTAATGAGTTTGAAAAATCAATCGGATCTACTGGAACATTATTAGATTTAAGAATAACCGTTTCATTGAATTCAGGTGGTGAAGAAATTGCATTTGATGATTTTAAGATAGAAGGCGTGTATAATGGTCTCACATATATTGATGGTGCATGGTCTCCATCTGCTCCCGACGGCTCAACTGGTTCTGATAATGCCCTAATTGTAAGTGGCGAATATACTTTAGCTGCAAGTGTAAGCCTTAATAATGTTTTTGTAAACCCAGGAGCTGCTGTTAATATTCCGTCTAGCTATACTTTAACTGCATCTTCATTAAACTTAGAATCTAATTCTGGTCTTTATTCTAGTCTTATTTTAGACGGCAGTTTAGCAGGAGCCATTGTTGACAATGTTACTTATCGTCGTTTTGTAAATAATCATAATATTGCACTACCTGGAGGTAACGATCTTATAGCATCACCTCTAACCGGATTAACATTTTTCGATTTTGCTGGTAGCGATCCAGAAAACAGTAATCTATATAATAATCCTACACCACCTAATGATGACCAAATAGAATATTTATTTGGCCCTTTTGACAATGGTAATAGTGATATGTATTTACTTTACTCAATTGGTCTTGATGGCCCATTTGGCAGCCCAGACCAAAATAACTTGAATTATGATAATGATAAACCATTGACAACAGGAAAAGGTTTTAGAGCTGCAACAAATAGTCTTAACGGAACTACCTTAACATTTAGAGGAGGTGTTAATACTGGTAGTGTGACTACTACAGATTTTGATGCACTTGGTAATGACCCTATTGATAAATGGAATTTGGTAGGGAATCCGTATCCAAGTTATATGGATGCTCAATTATTTCTTACTGAAAACGGAGGAGCTATTGACCAAACAGTTCTAAATCCTAACTTTAACGCTATCTATGGCTATAACGATAATACCGATGGCACTACTAGTCGTAAATGGACAATTATTAACAGTATACAAAACACCAACATTGACATTGCGCCTGGACAAGGTTTCTTTGTGGCTTCAAATAATACTGGACAATTAAACTTTACACCTGCTATGAGGCTTTCTAGTGGAGGTGATGATTTTATTCAAGGAAGAGGTGCCAATTCTGTTTTCCATGCAACTTTAAAACTATCTAAATCTAATGATAGTTTTAATACCGATTTTTACTTTACTAATGATGCAACACAAGGTTTAAATCCTGGATATGATGCTGGTATGTATGGCGGTAGTGCTACACCATTTTCTTTATATTCTCATCTAGTACAAGATAATCAAGGAATTCCTTTTGCTATACAAGCTTTGGGTGAAACCGATTATAATAATGTTACAATCGCACTTGGTGTTAATGCAGCACAAGGTGAACAGATTACTTTCAGTATTTCTGAAACGACATTACCAACAACTGTAAATGTGTATTTAGATGATACTGTTTTAAGTACCAGCACACTATTAAACTCTGGCGACTATCTCTTAACACCTACCTCTGCCCTTAGTGGAAGTGGACGCTTCTTCTTGCGTTTTGCCGAGAGTGCATTATCCATATCGCAAAACAACTTAAACAACTTAAATATATATGCCAGCCAAATTGATAGAACTGTGGTTATTACCGGACAATTATTAGAAACAACAACAGCAAATGTTTATGACCTACAAGGAAGGTTAGTAACTTCTAGGTTATTAAATTCTGACTCGATATCTCAGAGCATAGATGTAAGTTCGCTTCAATCTGGTATTTATATTGTACAATTATCTAACGATACGTATCACAAAACTAAAAAGGTAATTATATATTAAATTCAAATTTAAAAAAAATGAAAGAGTGCTTTTTTAATGATAATTATCTCTTTTACTAAAATAGAAATCCATTAAAAGTCACAATTTATTAACACGCAAACGTTTTCGCTTTTTTAATAAACCAAAATTAGAGTTATATTCCCTTATCTTTAACTTAAATGATTTTTAGCATGATAAATAAATACCTACTAGTAATTACATTATGTTTCTCCTTATTATTTACAAATAATGGGTTTTCGCAAATTAGTTACACTGGAAATGGAAATAGTGGATTTGGAGGTCCAATTGGTGGTGCCTCAATGAGTATTGATGATAATGGCACTACAATAACCTTTACGTTCACAAAAGGAGTTGGTGGTTTTAATGATTCCATGGTAATGTATATTGCCAATGGTGAGAATGGAAGAACTCTTATTGACACTAATGTTAATGATACAGCAGATCCTAATAGAAGAGCAATATCAAACACGAACTCTGCAAACCTAAGTTTCCCTACTGGTTTTGAAGCTACACATGCCATTGCCATAAACACAGGTTTTGGTGGTTTATGGGAAATTCCTACAACAGGCTCTGTTGGTTCTAATGGGTTAAATTTTATTAGCGGAATTGGTACACCTGCATCTGCTGGAGCTGCCTCTTTTACTTTTAGTTTTGACTGGTCGCAAATTGGACTCACCAATTTAAACAAATTTGATTTTGTTATTACTTATGGCAATCCAAATGATGGAGGATCTAACATGTTTTCATCTAACGAGGCTTTTGGAGATGGTATTAGCGTTGTAAATCCTGGATTTGATGCGATGACCTACACAAGTTATAAAAGCTACCCAAATACTTGGACAGGAGTCACTAGTACTGATTTTAATATCGCCTCTAATTGGTCTGAAGGATTACCTAATGGAAATCATGCTGTTTTTATTCCTAATACGACTAATCAACCCATTTCAAGCACAGCCATTACAGTTAAAAGAGTTGTTATTAATCCTGGTGCTTCTCTAACTGCTGAGAGTTCTCTAACAGCCGATGTTACTTTAAAATCTATTTCAAATTCGTATTCTAGTTTAATAGTGGACGGAAGCGTAACTGGTACTGTAAACTATATGAGGCAAGTTAATACTGCAGCAAGCCCAGGAATTTCTACAACAGCTAATGATTTAATTAGTCCGCCATTATCTGGTATGACATTTGGAAGTTTAAGAGCAGCGAATAGTAATATTCTTTCTGGTACTATTGATAGTGGTCCTACACTTTATCTTTTTGGCCCATTTGATAATAGTAGTGTTAATGATTATGTAAACTACGAAGAAACTACAGATGATGCTGTTTCAATTGTATCTGGCACTGGTTATCGTACAGGTTCTACTGATGGAGGTAGCTACACATTTACAGGTAGTGTTGAGCAAGGTATAATAAACAAAGGCATTACAATACCTGCTAGTGGCAGTAAATGGAACTTAATAGGAAACCCTTATCCTTCTTATATTACTCTGTCTGAATTTTTGAGTATAAACAATGGTCAGTTTAATACAAGTAGTGCTGGTATCTACGGCTACGATGGTACAGCTTCAAATGGCTGGACAATTTGGAATCTGGCATTCGATTTAGCAAATCCAGGTACTTTAATCACACCAGGTCAAGGATTTTTTGTAGCCTCTAAAGAACTTGTTGGCTCTGTTGCATTTAATCCAAATATGAGAACAATAGGAACAACTGATGATTTTGTAACTACACGCTCAACTTCTTCGGTTACTACTATTAAATTAGAAATGACTTCCGCTACAAATAATTTTAATACCGATATTTATTTTACAGAATTCTCTACTTTAGGTCTAGATCCAGGCTATGATACTAGTTTATTTGGAGGTACAGCACCTGCATTTTCAATTTATTCTCATCTAGTAGAAAATAATAATGGTTTACCTTTTGCGATACAAGCCTTAGGTGAAACTGATTATGAAAATACTACTATTGCATTAGGTACTAACGCCAATGAAGGAGAACAGCTAACATTTAGTATTAGCGAATCGACTTTACCAAATACGGTTAATGTTTATTTAGACGACACGGTTGCCAATACATCTACAATGTTAACCTCTAGCAATTATATTTTAACACCTACCTCTAATCTTAGTGGTACTGGTCGTTTTTACTTGCGTTTTTCTAGTAATGCCTTATCTATTTCGCAAAATACCTTAGAAAACCTAAACATCTTTACCAACCAAACAGAGAAAACAATTGTTATTAGTGGCCAGCTTCTTAGTGATACTGCAGCAAATATTTATGATATACAAGGTCGTCTTGTAAAGACAGCGGAATTAAAAGCATTTAAAACAAGCCATTCTATTAATATAAATAACTTAAGTACAGGTGTTTATGTTGTTACATTAAGTAATGACTCGCAAAACAAATCAGAAAAAATAATAATAAAATAAAACCTTTTTAATTAAAATTACGTAAGTTCACAAAGCGTTTATTATTAGTTAATCATAAACTATGATTAACTTTAAGTATAACAAACTCTAAAACTGAATTAAAAATTATTTTTATTACCAAGGTTTTTTTTAATAAATAAAATATTTCACTATTTTTGAATTAAATTTACGGTAAGCGCCATGAAGAAAGAAAACAACACAGATAAAATTACACGTAAAGACGCCATAAAAAAAATGGGGAAATATGCGGCATTAACAGCAGCTGGAACATTTTTAATTTTAAATCCTCTTAAAGCTCAATCTGCATCTCCACCAGATCCAGGAGGGAATCCTTTCGGTTAATTTTCATACATCATTTTGAATAATAGCTTAGCACCAACATATCAACGCTTGTTTGGTGAATATTGGGTATTGTGGTACAAAGCATCTAATAGTTATAGTATTGTTGAACCTGAATTTAAAAGACTTTTAGATAGTTACCTAAAATCTAAAAATAAAAAGATCTTCGTTTCAAAATTAGCACTCGAAGATAAGTTTTCTAACCCAAATACTATTTTAGAAAATATACATACCTATCTTAATAATTGTAATAAGACTATTACTGCAGCATTAGAAAGATTGGATGTTATAGACCTAACAAAACGATCCCTATTAAAACACTATTTAATTAAAGGAAAAACGATTCAAATCTATTATGATTCCGAATTGGTTCTAAATACAATACATCCGGCTTTAGCGCATCACACGATAAAAACAAGTGATAGTGTTCAAATTACTTTCGATATTTATGTAAAAAATGGACAATTACATTTATATAAAAATGAGCAATTAATTTCTTGTGTTCCCAAACACGATTATCACCTTATACAAGGTAAATTTATAATGCAATTGCTCTGCACAATCCATAATAAGAACGAGGCAGATTGGTTAGGAACTTTTCATGGTTCTACTATAACTGATGGCAATACATCAATCCTTTTCGTTGGCGAATCTGGTAAAGGCAAAAGTACATTATGTGCTTTATTAGCTTCTGCTGGTTTTAATTTACTTGCCGATGACGTTTCTCCAATGCTTTCTCAAATAAAAAAAATATTCCATAACCCTTCAGCTATATCAATAAAAGAAGGAGCCTTTAACTTACTACAACCACTTGTAGAAACTTTTGAAGATTTACCAATAGTGCAATTTAACAAGCGTAAAGGTCTTATAAAGTATATGCCATGTAAACATCCAAAAAAAGACTCCTATCCTTGTGATGCTATAATTATAGTTAACTACAAGGACATGTCTAAAACATTACTAGAGCGCGCTTCTATTAAAACACTACTAGAAACACTCATTCCAGATTCTTGGTTATCACCAAACCCAATTCACGCTAAAGAATTTTTAGATTGGTTAGAAACACTGAATATCTACCAATTAACCTATAGTGATACAAAAAGTGTAACTGCAGAATTATCTAAGCTATTTAAACAACTTAATAAAAACTAATAATACCTTATATTTAGTGTTTAATTCTATCATCAATGGGAAATCTTGCCATTACATATCAACATATAGCAAATATCCTAAGTTTTGAAACTTCAAAATCTAAATTAGAGAAAAGCTTAAGTAATACTGCATTCGATTGGGATGCTATCGTGGTTGAAGGAAGCAGACATTTAGTATTACCTGCAATCTATTGTAGATTACAATCAAAACAACTCTTACATACACTGCCCGAAGAATTAAAAACCTATTTGGATAAAATTACTTCAATAAATAGAAATAGAAACAAATCTATATTAAAACAAGTAAATTCTATAGCGCAACTTCTTAATAGGCATCATATAGATCATACCTTTTTAAAAGGTTCGGCTCTAATAGCTGCAGGTTACTACGAAGATTTTGCTGAGCGTATGATTGGTGATATTGATATTTTAGTTGCGCACAATCAATTAGATAGTGCCTATAAAATACTTAAAGACAATGATTATATACCGATAGAACAAACACTTGGTGAACAGTTTTTTGAGCATAAACATTTACCAAGATTAAAACCTAAAGACCACATCTGTGCGGTTGAGATACATAGAAAATTATTTGTTTCGTATAAAGTTGAGGAACTTAAAAATGAGAATATCTTATTGAAAAAACGACAAAAAAACAACATCTCAATTCCTTCACAAACTCATCTTTTAATGCATAATATTCTTAATTATCAAGTAAACGATAAGGGTACTTTATACAATAGTATAAATTTACGTTCTGCTTATGACACAATAGTTTTGCAAAGGGATTATAATACCAAGCCTAATTGGTATAACTACAAAATAATTAAGCGCTATTTTAAATACACAAGTCTCTTTTTTAATGATATAAAAATAACCACCAAAACAAAGTCTAACCTATCAACCTCCTTTTACATCTATAAATTAAATCATACCACGTTTTATAAATCTTGGAACCAACTATTAACGTTTCTCAGTTTTATAAAAATTTTATGTCATCGTCTCTATTTTTTTATGAGAAACAAATCCTATAGAAATTTAATAATTAAAGATCGGAAGCGCATCTACAGACATTTTCTATCTACTATTAATAATTTATAATCTTATTTTATTGTATTTACAATAACTTCTCTTCAATATTTGTTTTGTAATCCATAAAGCTTAACTTTGGTCTCTAAATAAATATTTTTTTTATGAGAAAATTAATTCTAGTATCTGCATTTTTAACGTTTACTTTTAGCTCATTTGCACAAGTAGATGATAAGGAATGGTTTGTAAGTATCGGTGTAAACGCTATTAATAGTATTGGAACTCAATCTCCAATTAACAGCCCTGATGATTGGGCATTTAATCTTCCTATTTCTGCCGCTGTTGAATTAAGTTGGACTTCTGGTTTGTCTATAGAACAATCTATAACATTAAATTCATTTTCTGAAAATGATATGATTGATGGTGCAATTCTAACGAAAGATTATACATACATTTCTTTTGACACCTATGCAAAGTACTATTTTGGAAAGCATATATTCCCTAATGCAGATTGGATTGACTTTTATGCCAATGCAGGTGTAGGTTTTTTCCATATAGAAAACACTAATATTTCTGCCAATTTAGGTGGTGGTGTCTTATTTTGGTTAAATCACAGAAGAACATTTGGCTTAAGAGCACAATCTATAGCAAAATTTGCGTTAAATCCTAAAGATAGTGGGTTTGATAACAATCACTTTCAGGCGCATCTACAAGCCATATTTTTATTATAGAATACCCTTTTCAATATATTAAAAAGGGGTGTCAATTAAATTTGACACCCCTTTTTTTTAATTCTTATAATTAAGTATGCTATTCTTCTTTAAGTAACTTATCAAAATAATTTATCGTATAGCTAAGCCCTTCTCTTAAGTTAACCTTGGGAGTCCAACCATTTAATTCTTTGTTTGCTAAACTTATATCTGGTTGGCGTTGCATAGGATCGTCTTGTGGTAAGGGTAGATATATTATTTTTGAATTAGAACCTGTTAAATCAATAATCTCTTGAGCTAACTCTAGCATCGTAAATTCTATTGGGTTTCCAATGTTTACAGGACCAATAAAACCCTCTCGACTATTCATCATACGATGTGCGCCTTCTACTAAATCATTAATATACTGAAAACTCCTAGTCTGAGTTCCTTCCCCAAAAATTGTAATAGGATCTCCTCTCAGCGCTTGCATAATAAAATTTGAAACTACACGACCATCTTGTGGGTGCATTCTAGGTCCATAAGTATTAAAAATACGTATAATCTTAATATTAACTTGGTTTTGATTATGGTAATCCATAAACAAGGTTTCAGCACAACGCTTTCCTTCGTCATAACAAGACCGTAATCCTATTGGGTTAACATTTCCCCAATAACTCTCTGGCTGTGGGTGTACTGTAGGATCTCCATAAACTTCGCTTGTAGAAGCCTGCAAGATTTTAGCACCAACGCGCTTAGCCAGACCCAACATATTAATAGCTCCCATTACCGAAGTCTTAACCGTTTTAATAGGATTGTACTGATAATGAACTGGAGATGCAGGGCATGCTAGATTATAAATTTCATCAACCTCCACCATATAAGGGTTTGTTATATCATGGCGTACTAATTCAAAATAATGATGATCCATTAAGTGTTCTATATTACGCTTAGAGCCTGTAAAATAATTATCTAAACAGATAACTTCATTTCCTTCTTTTAGTAAACGTTCGCACAGATGTGAACCCACAAACCCAGCTCCACCTGTCACCAATATTCTTTTCATTCATTAATGAATTTTATTAATGCCTAAAAATAAGGCTTTATTTAATAGTCATTAGTATCCTAAGAGCTTAAAATTTAACATCTGTTTCAGATAACTATATAGCTCAGGGAATTGAGATTTAAATTCAATTGGAGTCTCAATAAAATTCTCTAGTAACACAGCAAAGAATTCAAAATGATTGGTATATGCATAAGCTCTAAAGTATTTAGAGGTAATTAAATCTTGCCTAATTGTTTCATGCTTATGTAAATAATTGGTAAGATTTTCAAATCCTTGATTAAATATTAGACTACTTATATCATCATTTCTAAAAGCATTTAAATGTATTGCATGTCCGAATTCATGAATCCCGAGATTAAGATTATCATCACCTATTTTATAGCCAAGTTCAAAATCTTGCCACGAAAATACAATAGCTTTTAACTGCGGATTTGTTTCCCCTTTATGATACGTTTCATTGATTTGCGAATAATAGCTCTTAGGATAAATTATAATGGTTTCTATTATGTCTATAAGGTAATTTCTAAAACCAAAAGTTAGCATCACTGCTGTTGATGCTATTAAGGTTTTCATTTCATCTGTTGGAACAATACTTTCCCTTCCAACAAATGTTTTTGTGTTAATAAAAGTAGCTATTCTATGTCTAAAAATATCTTGCTCTTTATTATTAAGTCTATTATAAAACGAAAACTTACTTTTTAAAATTTGCAGCTGCGTATCAGAAATTTTATTTGAAAATACAATAGCATTTAAGAAAAGCGGTTTTTTCTTCTTTAGAGCATATTGCTGCTCGAAAAAAACATAAAACCGACTTAATACTACCATAGCCATGCCTATAAAAAAAATGATTAAAAAAATCAGTTTTAGGGTTGGGTTCATTCCAGGCGCTTCAATTTGTAGAGGGCAGATCATGCTTAAATATAGAAAAAATCTAATTGTATATTCAAGTGGGTTGAAATATAGTATAACAAATCGTTTCGCAGAGAATTGTTGAGCATCCTTTATAGCTCCGCTTTCAAAACAAAAAGTCTTCACTTACAAATTCAAGCAAGCTCTCTTAATTTATCTAAGATTTAATACAAATCGAAACTTTAGAGGATGCGTAGCAATCCTATAAAGCTCCGCTTTGAAAATAGTTTAAACGAAAAAACGCTCAAGCAAGCTTGGCGTTTTTTCTTTTTAAACTATTTATTCGTGACCTCGAGAGGATTCGAACCT
>TARA_R110002124_G_scaffold27594_8_pt1 | contig 13281 bp, 10 predicted proteins | sample TARA_R110002124 | Tara Oceans TARA_R110002124 (sample SAMEA4397445) | marine metagenome | biome: Polar Biome; feature: [SRF] surface water layer (ENVO:00010504); material: water (ENVO:00002006), including particulate matter (ENVO:01000060) such as... | depth 5 m | reverse complement strand
ACCCTGGGCTGAGCGATCGAGCTGCGTTCCACCATTTCGCACTCGATCTTGACCTTCTGCAGGCGCTCGTCCTGATCGGCCTGTCCGTAGCTGTCCAGCAATTCGGCCACCGCCCAGCGCGCCATCTCGTCATGCGGCAGGATCATCGTGGTCAGCGGCGGCTCAAGGTATGAGGAGATGTCCTCGTTGTCGAAACCGACGACGGACAGATCCTGGGGAACCCGCAGGCCCAGCAGACGGGCGGCGTCATAGCATCCCATCGCCATGCGATCATTGAAGCAGAAGATCGCGGTGGGCCGGTCGGCCCGCGACAGCAGGGCCAGGGCGCGTTCCCGCCCGCCACTCAGGGTCCAGCCGCCCGGTGACACCAGGCTTTCATCAACGCTGAGACCCCACTCGCCCATTGCCTGGCGATAGCCGCGTTCGCGGTCCACCGATGCCTCGAGGAAGCTCTCGCCCGCCAGATGGGCGATGCGGCGATGCCCCGCCTTGAGCAGGGCCAGCGTGGCCGCGTAACCACCCACAATGTCGCCGGGAACGACCGAAGGATAGCGCAGCTTGCGTTCATAGCAGTTGAGCAGGACCAGCGGCAGCTCGGAAAAGGCTTTTGGAACAATGACCTGCCGGGTAATCAGCGAGGCATAGATGACGCCGATGGTCTTTTGCGAAACCAGCAGGTCGATGGCCGCCTGCTCCAGTGTCGGGTCGCAGCCGGTGCAGAACGTGGCCACCGTAACATCCTGCAGCGCTGCCTCATCGCGCGCGCCGTCGAGGAAGGGCGCGGCAAAGGGGGTGGTGGAAACCTCGTCGAGCATCAGGCCGATGACGCGCTTGCGCCCCTCGGGCACGACATGGGTCTTGCCGCGGCGATAGCCAAGCTGTTCGACAGCCTCCATCACCCGGCGGCGGGTTGCCTTCGATACCCGGGCATTGGGCACATTGTTGAGCACCAGGGAAACGGTGGCCTGCGATACGCCGGCGAGCTCGGCGACATCGGTCATGGTCGCCCGCTTGTCAGCGCTGTCGCCTTGTTTCTCAGACATTTCGATCCGTCGTCTCCGATTGCCCGAAAACGTTAGCAGAACGATAGCGGCACACACCACGCCTAGATGGCTATTGCTAAACGCAAAACGCGCAACTAAGCTGATAATTATATAACTAATAATGCTTGAGGGCGGAGATGACGACGACTAATTTGGCCATGGCGGGCGCTAATCAATCGAATGCGCGTCGCCGCCTGTCCCTGGACGGCGTGTGGCAGTTCCGTCACGAGGACGGTCCCTGGCGCGAGGCGCATGTGCCGCAGCCCTGGCAGGCCGAATTCTCCGATCTGGTCGACACCAGCGGCAGGGCGGTCTATCGGCGCAGCTTCGCGATTCCCGACGGCTGGGCCAGCCAAGAGCTGGCGCTCAAGTTTGGCGCGGTCGGCTATTTCAGCGAAGTGCTGCTCAATGGCGAGGTCGTGGGCACGCACGAAGGCACCTATCTCCCCTTCGAGATCGTGCTGCCCGCCGGCCTGGTCAAGTCGCACAACGATATCGAGGTGCGCGTCACCGTGCCGACGGCCGATCAGCGGCTCTACCCCGAATTCCCCTTTGGCGAGGTCCCGCACGGCAAGCTGAGCTGGTATGGCCGCGTCGGCGGTATCTGGCAGTCGGTCAGCCTGGAAGCGCGCGATGCCCGCCGGGTGCAGGGTGCTGTCATCACCGCCGGCACCGACGGCAAGGTCGAGGTCGCTCTGGAATTCAGTGCGCCGGCGGCCGGATTGCCGGTGCGTCTGAGCATCACGGACGCAGCGGGCGCCACCGTCGCCCAGACCACGCTCAGTGCCGCCGCCGCCGTGTCCGCCACGCTGACCGTGGCCGACCCCAGGCTGTGGTCACCCGACACGCCCAATCTCTATGCCCTGCTGGTCGAGCTGGACGACGATGTCGACAGCGCGACCCATAGCTTCGGTTTCCGGACCATCGAGGCACGCGACGGTCAGGTCCTGCTCAACGGCCAGCCGATCTATCTGCGCGGCGCCCTTGATCAGGACTATTATCCCGATGGTCTATATACCCCGCCATCGCTCGAGTTTCTCGAGGATCAGGCGCGCAAGGCCAAGCATCTCGGGCTCAACCTGCTGCGCTGCCACATCAAGATCCCCGATCCCCGCTATTACGAGGTGGCGGACCGGCTCGGCCTGCTGGTCTGGACAGAAATTCCCAACGTCGCCAATTTCACCACCAAAGCCGCCCAGCGCATGCGCGACACCATGACGGGCATCCTGGAGCGCGACCGCAACCACCCTTCGATCATCGCCTGGACGATCATCAATGAGGACTGGGGTACCCGCATGCTCGAGAACGCCGAACACCGCCAGTGGGTCAAGGACACCTATGATTGGCTGAAGGCCGAGGACCCGACCCGGCTGGTCGTGGACAATTCGGCCTGCTTCCCCAATTTCCACGTCAAGACCGACCTCAACGACTATCATTATTACCGCTCGGTGCCCGAGCGGCGGCAGGAATGGGACGACATCACCGCCCAGTTCGCCGCCGGCGCCGACTGGACCTTCTCCTCCCTGGGGGACGCCGAACGACGGGGCGACGAGCCACTCATCGTCTCCGAGTTCGGCGTCTGGGGGCTGCCTGATCCGGCCAAGCTGCGCGGGCCGGACGGCAGTGAGCCGGACTGGTTTGAAACCGGCGCCATGTGGGGCGACGGCGTCGCCCTGCCGCATGGCGTCGAGCAGCGCTTTGCCGCGCTGGACCTGCATCGCTCCTTCGGCAGTTTCAATGGCTTCATCGAACAGGTGCAGTGGTACCAGTTCATGAATCTGCGCTACCAGATCGAGGAGATGCGGCTGCATCCCTCCATCATGGGCTATGTCATCACCGAGCTGACGGACGTGCATTGGGAGGCCAATGGCCTGCTCGATATCGAGCGCAATCCGCGCGTTTTCCATGACGTCTTCGCCCAGATCAATGCGGATACCGTCATCGTGCCGCGGCCGGCGCGCTATGCGGCCTATGCCGGGGAAACCCTGGCCATCGAATTTACCGTGGCAACCGGCGGCAGGGCGGTGCCGGAAGGCGCCATGCTGCGCTGGAGTGGCGATGCCGAAGGGGCAGTGGCCATTGCCGCAACGGGTCCGGTATCGACCATCAGCACCGGTACGCTCGACATCGCCCTGCCGGCCAGCGCGACCAGCCGCATGGCGGTGCTCGATCTGGTGCTGGAAGCCGATGGGATGGAACTGGCCCGCAATAGCTGCCAGATCGCGCTTTATGCCAAGCGCGACGACGCGGCACTGCCGACCATTGCCGCAGCCGATCCGGCGCTTGCCGCTTTTGCCAGCGGCCTGGGATATAGCGTGGTGGGGGCCGATCAGACCGACATCGTGCTCTGCCACGCGGTCGATGGCGCCGATGTCGAGGCAATCAAGGCCGGGGCGCGCTACCTGATCCTGGCCGACGGCACGGTCGAAACCAACAGGAACCTGCGCACCGACATGCCGGACGGGGAACTGCCGCACCGCAGTATCGTTGCCGATGGCAAGCAGTTCCGGCCGAGCCTGGACCAGCATCTGCCCGGCATCAGCCTGGTCGAACGGGACGGCACCATCTGGCGCGGCGACTGGATCGCGGGCTTCTCCTGGGTCCGCAGGGACGGCGCCTTCGCCAGCATTCCCGGCGGTCCGATCTTTGACCTCAGCTTTTCCGATGTCGTGCCCCACCACCTGCTGACCGGCTTCCGGCCATGGGAGTTCGGCAACAATGTCCATGCCGGCGTGGTCGTGGGCTGGGTGCACAAGCCAGCCGCCATTATCGGCGAAAAGCGGGTCGGCCGCGGCGGTGTGGTTGCCACCACCTTCCGCCTGACCCGCGAGGCGCCCGGCGCCGACCCGGTGGCGACCGCCCTGTTTGATGCCCTGGTCCGGACGACGCGCGAACTTCAGGTCGATGGAGCCGCTTTTTCATCCTGACGGAAGGCGCGCTGCCGACCGGCCGACCGGAGGCGCCGCTCGTAACTGTTCCACACGCTGATCCTGCCCCCATGGGGGCAGGCGACGACCAAGCCGAGTGATCGGCACAAGGCTGGAAGACGGCAAAGCCGCGCCAGCCAAGCCAGAGGAGAAAGCAATGGCCGATATCGTCCTGTCCGAGGTCAGCAAGGCCTATGGTAGCGTGCGCGTGCTCGACAACATTTCGATGCATATCAACTCGGGGGAGTTCGTGGTCTTTCTCGGCCCCTCCGGCTGCGGCAAGTCCACTTTGCTGCGCATGATCGCCGGGCTCGAAGAGGTCAATGCCGGGGAGATCCGCATTGGTGACCGCCGCGTCGATCAGCTGCCGCCCGGCCAGCGCGGCGTCGCCATGGTGTTTCAGAACTACGCGCTCTATCCGCACATGACGGTGCGCGACAATATGAGTTTCGGCCTGCGGAACGTGGGGACCGAGAAGGCGGAAATCGCCCGCCGCGTCGACGACGCCGCGCGCATGCTCGAGATCACGGCGCTGCTCGAACGCCGGCCGTCCCAGCTGTCCGGCGGGCAGCGCCAGCGTGTCGCTATCGGCCGCGCCATCGTGCGCGAACCGCACGCCTTCCTGCTCGACGAGCCATTGTCCAACCTGGACGCGGGACTGCGCGTGCGCACCCGGGTCGAACTGGCCCAGCTGCACCAGCGGCTCAAGACCACCATGATCTTTGTCACCCACGACCAGATCGAGGCCATGACGCTGGCCGACCGCATCGTGATCATGAACAACCGGCGCATCGAGCAGATCGGCGCGCCCATGGATGTCTACGCCCGACCCGCCTCGCGCTTCGTCGCCGGCTTTGTCGGAGCGCCGGCGATGAATTTCCTGCCCGTCACGGCCATCGCGGCGCGCGGCGGCATGGCGGTGGTGACGGCGGGCGGCGCCGAGGTCGTCACCGCCATTGTTCGGGATGGCCTGGGCGAGGGGGAGCTGACCCTGGGCGTGCGCCCCGAGGCTCTGCGGGTCGTCGACCCGTCGAAGCCGGGAATTCCCGGCCAGATCGAGCTGATCGAGCGGCTGGGCGATCGCACCTTGCTGCATGTCCGCCTGCGCGATGGTGCGGTGGTGATTGCCGAGGACAGTGGCAAGAGCCAGCAAAAGATAGGCGCCGCCATCATGCTGATGGCAGATGCGGACGGCACCCATCTGTTCGACGCCGAGGGCGTGGCGCACCACGCCAGCTAGCCAGGCATGAGGTTTCCGGGGTTGCGCCTACGGGCCCAATGCGACGCTCCACCCGGCCAACACGATTTGCATAGGGCCGCCAAAACCGAACGGGAGGAACTAATGAAACAATCAATTCGACGCCTGGCTCTGGCCTCGACCGCCTTCATCACCCTGGTTGCCGGAGCAACTGCCCAGGAAACCGTCACCTGGTGGGATTTCCTGGCCGGCGGCGACGGCGTGCGCATGAAGGCCCTGATCGAGGGGTTCAACGCCGAGCACGAGGGCGAGATCGTCATCAACGGCACGACGCTGGAATGGGGCACCCCGTTCTACACCAAGCTGCAGACCTCAGCGGCGATCGGGGAGGGACCCGATATTGCCACCTACCATCTCTCGCGCATTCCGCTGGCCGTCGACAGCGGCACGCTGTCGCCCATCACCGACGAGGAACTGGCCAGTGTCGGCCTGGCCGACGACCAGTTTACCCCGGCTGCCGCAGAGGCGGCCAAGGTGGATGGGACGCGCTATGCCGTGCCCTTCGATCAGCACGGGCTGATCCTCTACTACAACAAGCCCATGCTGGCCGAGGCCGGTATGATCGGTGAGGACGGCCTGCCCACCGGGCTCGATGGCATGGAGAATTTCGAGGCGGCGCTCGCCAAGTTCACCCATGACGACCAGTATGGCCTGTCCATGCCGACCGGCGACCGCTATCGCGCCGTCTACAGCTTCTTCGGCCAGCAGGGCGGCACCATGTTCGACGCCGATGCGGGGGGCTTCTTCCCCACCGACGAGGATCTGGCCAAGCTGACCACGGCCACCGCCACCATGGCGCGCTGGGTTGAGAACGGCTGGACCCCGGCGCAGATCGAATCTCCCGCTGCCCTGGCGACATTCACCTCGGGCAAGGCTGCCTTCTTCATCATGGGCAATTGGGAAGTCCCCACCTTCACCGATCTGGCTGCCAAGGGCGAGATGTTCGAATGGGGCGCGGTCGAGCTGCCGGTGCTGTTCGATCACGCTGCCGCCTGGTCGGATTCCCATGCCTTCGTGATCCCGGCCAATGCCGGCAAGGAAGCCGATCCGGCCAAGCGGGCCGCCGTGCTCGAAGTCATCAAGTGGATGGATGAGCACTCCCTGGCCTGGGCCGGCGCCGGCCATATCCCGGCGTTCCAGGCCGTCCGCGACAGCGCCGAGTTCAAGGCGCTCAAGCCGCAGTCCGACTATGCCGGCTTTGCCGAGACGGCCGTCTTCGATCCGCGCACCGTGCTGGCCGGCCCTGCCGCGCCACTGGGCGATGCCTGGACCAACTATATCGTGCCCGCCACCAGTGGCGAGATGGACCCGGCAGAAGCCGCGGTCGAAATGCGCGACGACCTCAACGGCCAGCTCTAGCTCGCCAGACCCGGCCGGCGCCCCCGCGGGCGCCGGTCATACACGCAAAGGGAGGTCCGCATGCTCAGGGACAGGCGCAAGGAATATCTGGCGGCCGCCATATTGGTGGGGCCCTTCGTCCTCATCTATGGCGCGCTGTTCGTCTGGCCGACCATCCAGATGGTGCTGATGAGCTTTACCGACGCCCCGCTGATCGGGCCGGGCGACTGGGTGGGGCTCAAGAACTATGTCCGCATCATCTCCCACAAGCTGTTCGGCGCGGCCCTGTGGAACACCAGCTATTTCGTGCTGCTCACGGTGATCCCCAATACGCTGGTGTCGCTGGCCATCGCCATGGCGGTCAACCGCCTCAAGGGCTGGCAGCAGGGCGCGGTGATGGCGTGCTTCTTCCTGCCCTATATCCTGCCCGTCTCGGTGGTCTATCTGATCTGGAACTGGATCATCGATGTGCAATACGGCATGATCCAGTTCGCCGTGCGCCCCTTCAATGGCGGCGAGCCGCTCTCGCTCACCCGCACGATTGCCTTTTTCATGCCCACCGTGGCGGTGGTCACCATCTGGTGGACGCTGGGTTTTAACGTGCTGCTGTTCATCGCCGGGCTGCGCAATGTCTCGCCCGAGATCTACGAGGCGGCAGCGCTCGACAATGCCTCGCGCTGGGGCCAGTTCACCCGCATCACCTGGCCGCTGATCTGGCCGGTGACCGCCCTGGTGCTGACCATCCAGCTGATCGCCCAGCTCAAGATCTTCGACCAGGTCTACCTGTTCTCCATCGGCGGGCGGCAGGACGCCACCATCGTGCTGGTGCAGTATATCTACAAGGCCGCCTTTCAGCAGAACAAGGGCGGCGAGGCGGCTGCCGCTGCGGTGATCCTGTTCGGCATCATCATCGTGCTCTCGGTGCTGCAGTACCAGGTGCTCCGCTCGCGAGGTGAGAAATGAACGCCGGCACCCGCCGCGACCGCGGCATCGACATCGGCGGGCTGATCCTGTCGGGCATCACCATCGCCTTCGCCCTGGCGGCGGCATTTCCCATCTACTGGGCCGTGATCACCTCGTTCAAATCCGAGACCGAGGTGATCGCCGACGGGCTCTCGATGTGGCCGCGCCGCTTCAATACCGAGGCCTATGTCCATATCTGGACCAATACCAATATCGGCTTTTGGTACATCAACTCCTTTGTCACCTCCGGCATCATCACCCTGGCGGTGATCGTCAGCTCCGCCGGCTGCGCCTATGCGCTCAGCCAGCTCGATTTTCCGGGCCGGCGGCTGATCTACGTGCTGATCCTGGGCTGCTTCATGGTGCCCATGCAGGCGCTGATCGTGAACCATTTCGTGCTGATGGCCCAGTTCAGGCTGCTCAACAGCTGGGGCGGCATCATCCTGCCGCAGCTGATCGTGCCGGTGGTGATCATCGTCTACAAGCAGTTCTTCGACAGCGTGCCCAAGGAATATCGCGAGGCCGCGCTGATGGACAATGCCGGGCCGTTCAAGATCCTGTTCCGCATCTATCTGCCGATGAACTGGGGCATTACCAGCGCCCTGGCCATCATCACCTTCATCGGCGCCTGGAACGCCTTTCTCTGGCCGTTCCTGGCAGCCACGGGCGAGGCGACGATGACCGTGCCGGTGGGCATCACCCAGGTCAAGGACGCCTATGGCATCGTCTATGCCCGGCTGATGGCGTCGGCGGTGATGGCCGGGCTGCCGGTCGCGCTGGTCTACCTGATCTTCCAGCGCCGGGTGACCCAGGCGGTGATGCTTTCGGCCGGCGTCAAGGGCTGAGCCCGGCGGCACCCGCCTCGACACGGGCGCGACTGACGGGATTGGGCTGGGCAGGCGGGCAGATCGCCCGCCTCCGGCAGACGCGGCGCCGGGCGTCAAATGGCGCGCGGCAGGCCTAGCGCTGGCCAGGAAGGGGCATGGCCCGCACTTCGGCCAGCATCTCCAGCATGCCGGTCACATTGGCTTCGGCGATCAGCCTGCCCTTTTTGGCGGTGGCCAGCCTGGCATTGCCGACGGCACCGGCCGGATTGATGTCGTCGGCGCTCCAGGCATAGATATGGCCAAAGGCACCCGTCGGGCGCAGATAGCGGAACTGCTGCTCGTCGCGCGCGGCAATCGACACGAAGTCCTCGGCCCGCTCCATATCCACCAGATCGGGGCGGAAATTGAGCAGCAGCGAGGTCTCGGCGTCCCCGCCATGGATGCCGTGGCGGCGCTCCAGATCGCTGAGCACGCCTTCCGGCGTGAAGCGCCAGCCGCTCTTGACCGCCAGCATGCCTGCCTGCACCCGCAATTCGCGCGCCACGATGCCCATGATCTCTTCATTGCCGCCATGGGAATTGACGAAGACGATCTTGCGCACCCCGGCGCGGGCGACCTCCAGTCCGATCTGGGTCCAGGCGTCGATAAGATTGGTGGCCTTGTGCGTGATCGTTCCCTTGGCCCAGACGTGCTCGTTGGATTTGCCGATGGCCTGCACGGGCAGCACGCGGATATCCAGGTCGGCGGGCGCGCGCGCCACCAGCAGCTCCATCATGGAGGTGTTGATGATGGTATCGACCCCCACCGGCAGGTGCGGACCATGCTGCTCGACAGCCGCAATGGGCAGGATGGCAATGGTCCTGTCAGGGTCCAGGTTTTCAAATTCACGGGCGGCGAAGTCGGTCCACCAGATCTTGCGCATGCTAGTTATCCTCGGGCAGGGCCGGCTGCGATGGCCTCAATTTCAACGACGAATTCGGGACGGGCAAAGCCGCTGACGATCATCAGCGTCGATGCGGGATAGGGGGCTGCAAACAGCCCGTTGCGCACCGCCATGTAGTCGGCAAGGTGTTCCCTGCCCGAGACATAGGCATTGATGCGCACGACATGCTCCATGCCCAGCCCCGCCTCGCGCAGAATGGCCGCGATATTGGCAAAGCAGATCCGCGCCTGGCCCGCGCAATCGGCCGGAATGACCGCGTCGGCGCCAATGCCCAGCTGCCCCGAGCACAGCACGAGCTGCTGCCCCTGCGGGATGACCACGCCATGGCTGTAGGGCGCAAATGGTGGATGAATGTCGGCAGGATCAAGTGTAGCGAGCATGAATTTCCAACTCTTGAGCGCGGATGCTAGCGGCGGGTGAGCCGCTTGACCAGTCCTAAAATGCCTAAATTGCATGCATTGCAGGCATGTGTAGATTTTGCCTATTTTTTGACTTCACAGCGGCGTCCAGATGCGGAATTGTCACGCATTGGCGACATCGGTCGCACAGATTTTTCGTGGCGGCAGCAAGCCGCACAGGGAGCGCGATATGCAGGTTTCGATCAAGACTACCCTTCTGGCCGCACTGGCGCTGGCGGCGCCGGCCGTCTCCGCGGCCGAGCTGGACAAGGTAACCTTCGGCACCAACTGGCTGGCCCAGGCCGAGCATGGCGGCTACTACCAGGCCGTGGTCGACGGCACCTACGAGAAGTACGGGCTGGACGTGACCATCCGCCAGGGCGGACCGCAGGCGCCGAACGGGCAACTGCTCATTGCCGGCCAGCTCGACTTCTACATGGGCGGCATGTCCACCATCGACTCGGTCAAGGAAGGCATTCCCGTGCTGGCCGTGGCGGCGATTTTCCAGAAGGACCCCCAGGTGCTGCTGGCCCATCCCGATGCCGGCTTCACCGATCTGGCCAGCATGACCGGCGCCAGCAAGATCATCATGGGCAAGGACAGCTTCTTTGCCGGCTACTGGCCCTGGATGAAGGCATCCTTCACCGGCTTTACCGACGAAATGTACGAACCCTATACCTTCAATCCGGCCCCGTTCATCGCCGACGACAAGTCGATCCAGCAGGGCTACCTGACCTCCGAGCCCTATGAGATCGGCAAGCAGACCGGCTGGGATCCGCAGGTCTTCCTGCTGGCCGATTACGGCTACGATCCCTATTCGACCACTATCGAGACCCGCCAGGAAATCGTCGACAGCAATCCCGACCTGGTGCAGCGCTTCGTCGATGCCACGGCCATTGGCTGGTACAACTACCTCTATGGCGACAACACCGCCGCCAATGCGCTGATCAAGACGGACAATCCGGAAATGACGGATGGCCAGATCGCCTATTCCATCGCCAAGCTCAAGGAATATGGCATCGTGATTTCGGGTGAAGCCGAGGAAAGCGGCATTGGCTGCATGACCGATGCACGCTGGAGCGACTTTTACGACAAGATGATCGACGCCGGCGTCTATGAGCCCGGCATCGATATTTCCAAGGCCTATACCACCCAGTTTACCTGCAAGGGCGTCGGCATGGACCTCGTCAAGTAATCGTCCGACCTGAATGCTATCGGCGCGGGCAATCCTGCTCGCGCCGTTTTGACCCTAACCCGGGTTTATCAAGTGACTGAAACTGCTTTCTCGACGACGACAGCCCTGCCTGGCCAGGCTACCCAGCGCCTGGTGGTTGAAATGCGTGACGTTTCCAAGGTCTTCTCCAACGGCACCCTGGCCCTGCAGGGCATGACACTGGATGTGAGGGCAGGAGAGTTCATTTCCCTGCTCGGACCATCGGGTTGCGGCAAATCCACGGCGCTGCGCATCATCGCCGGGCTCGGCGCACCGTCATCGGGCTCGATCGACTGGCCGTCCTCCAAGATCAATTCCAAGGGCCTGCCCGAGGGCGACGTCGGTTTCGTGTTCCAGGACCCCACGCTGATGCCCTGGGCGACGGTGTTCGACAATGTCCACCTGCCGCTCAAGCTGCGCGGCGTGTCCAAGGCCGGCGCTACCGAGATCATCATGGACAACCTCGCCTCGGTCGGCCTGGCCGATTTCGCCAGATCCTATCCGCGCGAACTCTCGGGCGGCATGCGCATGCGCGTATCGATCGCGCGCGCCATGGTGACGCGGCCCAAGCTGCTGCTGATGGACGAACCCTTTGCGGCGCTCGACGAAATCACCCGGCAAAAACTCAATGACGATGTGCTGCGGCTGTGGCGCCAGCATGGCGTGACGGTGATCTTCGTCACCCATTCGGTCTATGAATCGGCCTATCTGTCGAGCCGCATCGTGGTGATGCGGGCGCGCCCGGGCCAGGTGTTCACCGACATGGCCATTGCCCAGCCCGAATTGCGCGACCAGGCCTATCGGGTTTCCGAAAGCTATAGGCAGAACTGCCAGGATGTATCGATGGCCCTGCAGGGCGCCATCGGCGCAGCGGAGATCCACTGATGAGAGAGATTGCCCACACCACCTCGGAAGCGGGAACCGACAGCGCCGCCGGCGTCGTCGTGCAGACCATTCCCAACCGCGACAAGATCCTGCAGGTCGTCATCCCCATCGCGGCGCTGCTGGTCGGCATTCTGGGATGGCACCTGCTGGTGACCATCAACCAGATTCCCCGCTACATCCTGCCCGGACCGGTCGATGTGGTGATCGCCCTGTTCACCGATTCCGCCACCCTCTGGCCGGCCATGCTGGTCACGCTGCGCATCACCTTCATCGCGCTGGCGCTGGCGCTGATCGGCGGCGTCGGCCTGGCGATCCTGATGGTGCAGTCGCGGCTGCTCGAACTGACCCTGTTTCCCTTTGCGGTGGTGCTGCAGGTGACCCCGATCATCGCCATTGCGCCGCTGCTGCTGATCTACGCCCCCGACACTCAGACGGCGCTGCTGATCTGCGCCTTCCTGGTCGCGTTCTTCCCGATCCTGTCCAATATGGCGCAGGGGCTCAAAAGCGTTGACCACAATCTGCTCAACCTGTTCGAGCTCTACGGCGCTTCGGGCTGGAAGACGTTGATCTACCTCAAGATTCCAGCCTCGATGCCCTACTTCATGGCGGGCTTGCGCATTGGCGGTGGTCTCGCGCTGATTGCCGCGGTGGTGGCCGAGTTTGCCGCCGGATCGGCGGGGCAGGGTTCGGGCCTGGCGTTTCGCCTGATCGAAAGCCAGTATCGCATGAACCTGCCACGCATGTTCGTGTGCCTGATCATGCTGTGCGCCACCGGCATTTCCATTTTCGGGGTCACCTCGCTGATTTCCTGGCTGACACTGCATCGGTGGCATGAAAGCGCGGTTCGGCGGGAGAATTGACGATGAAAATGACAGTTCCGGCTGACGGACATTTTGTGCTGGCCAATGCGTCCGTGCCGGCCGCGGTGATGGGGGAGCCTGCTTCGGGGGCGCTTGCCCGGGTCGATATCAGCATTGCCGACGGCGTGATAACGGCCATCGATCCGACCGGCGCGGCCAAGGAGCCCCATTGGCTCGATCTTGACGGCGGCATCGTGCTGCCCGCCTTCGTGGACCTGCACACCCATCTCGACAAGGGGCATATCTGGCCGCGCCAGCAGAACCCCGATGGCACCTGGATTGGCGCATTGATGGCCGTGCTGAGCGACCGCCAGGCCAACTGGGCCGCCGCCGACGTCGAACGCCGCATGGATTTTGCCCTGCGCTGTGCCTATGCGCATGGCACGGCGGCGATCCGCACCCATCTCGACATGGCCCCGCCGCAGCACACCATCACCTGGGACGTGTTCGAAGCCATGCGGGCGCGCTGGGCGGACCGGATCGAACTGCAGGGCGTGGGCCTGATGGGCCCCGATACGATCCTGGACCCCGCAGCGCTGCGGACCATTGCCACGCGCATCAAGGCAGCGGGCGGTGTGCTGGGTGGCTCGACCGCGGTGCATCCGGAAAACCCCACCATCATGCGG
>TARA_R110002124_G_scaffold112195_5_pt1 | contig 13297 bp, 12 predicted proteins | sample TARA_R110002124 | Tara Oceans TARA_R110002124 (sample SAMEA4397445) | marine metagenome | biome: Polar Biome; feature: [SRF] surface water layer (ENVO:00010504); material: water (ENVO:00002006), including particulate matter (ENVO:01000060) such as... | depth 5 m | reverse complement strand
TGGACAGACTCTACATCACGGCGAGGGAACTTCCGGGGCAGGTCAAAGTTGTCAGCTTTCTAGCGTGCCTTCCCGCCTTCGTCTAAGCGTGGCGGGAAGGTGCTTTCTTAGAAGCGGATGTCGCGCGCGAGGACATTCAGGAACTTGTCTCGGGAAACTTTTGCATTGCTGCCTAGCGCGCGCCCGCTGTGCCAACGCAGCACGTTGTCCACCGGGACGACAAAGACATCGACGACAGGAAAGCCCACGATGTCGGACAGGATGAAGCCCTTGATACCCGACAACTTGGTTTGGAAGCCTTCCTCATTGAACACCCTGCCTAACCCGACCTGATTGCTCGGGTTGAAATACACCCCCTGCCGCGTGATCGAACGCACCTCCCACATGCCGCCTTCAGGGTCGAGCAGATCATAACCAGCGCCCTCTGACGGGGCCAGATTCCAACCCGGATTCTCCCACATCAGTCTCCGCTCGATGATGAACGAGACGCGGCGACCATCGGTCAGATATTCGCGGACATCTTTGGGTGTCACCCGGAATGCGCGGGCAAGCACTTCCTCGTCCCAGCGCAGTTAAAAACGTCTTTCCACAAGCCCCTCCATATGATTATGGATTGGTTATGGCCGGGTATCCCCTTTGCGTAAACACCTGCGGAGATTGTGGATATGAAAATCAAGTTGACTGCCGCCGAGGTTCAAATCCTCATGCAGCATGTTGAGGGAAATGGTGGCTGGCAAAGCCTCTTTCGACGCCTTCAAGGCGGGTACAATTCCACGACAAGGGAAATCACTGTATCGGATGAAGACGTGGATCGTCTTAGGGACTACTGTAACGAATATGGAGACGGAGGTTGGCAAGGGCGCCTAAGGCAAATCTTTAGTCGCTCCTTGGGACCAAACCTGAACGGCTAGTCTCGCTGGAATAGCACGATTCTATTCGTGTTGGTGCCTTTCGCCCCGTTGTCCACGCCCCAGCAGTTGGCAGTCTTGGTGAACTCCTGATCGTTCACCATCACGCCTAGTCGGTTAAATGGCAGGCCCTCAGCGGCCTTCCAGACGAGCCGTTCCAGCAGAATCTTGCCATTGCGCACCTCCCCGACCTCAAAGGCGACATAGCCACCGGGCCGCAAGATTCGGGCTTGCTCGGCAAGAACGCGATGAACCATATCTGTCCACGCTTCCTCTGTGCGGTGCATGTCAATAGCGACCGTTTCCGAATCGATGCCTGCAAACCAGCATCGGAGCCAATTGTCCGCTGCATACTGCACAATATCGAGGAATGGCGGCGACGTGACCGTAAGGTCAACTGAACCGTCAGCGATACCCGGTGTGTGCCATGCTGATCCCGTGAGCAGCCGCGACTGCACTTGGCTAGGCGCACAGCCATTCTTGAGCAGCGTTCGCGACTTTTTTAGGATCACTGCCACTACATCGCGTTCCGGCGGCGAGACGCCCAGCTTCTCGTTGATCTTGAGTTGCGCTTTCACAGAAACGGCTTGGTTTGGTGGCATCGAACGGCCAGAGAAGAACCCCGGCGAATGCCCGGATAGCCGATTGATCGCAACCATTCGAACCCAGTCCGCAACCGGGTCAACTTCGTTGGAGCCGACCGGTGCACGCTCTGCCAGCCAATGGCGCAACGCCTCCAACTTCTTGAGCGTTTCTGGATGATAGAATGCCAGCAGGTCCTCGCGCTCGACCTCACCTTTCGACCAATCGACAGAAGCCAGTGCCGCCGCGACTTGTGGCTCACTGATCGGGCGAAGCCGGGGACGAGTCAGCAGGACCGACAGCGGGTTGATGTCATTCCCGAACGCTTGACGGCCCATCAGTGCAGCCTGCACAGGTGTTGTGCCTCGCCCCATGAAGGGGTCGAATACAACGTCACCCGGCCTAGTCAACCGATTGATGAAGAACTCGGGCAACTGCGCCTTGAAACACGCCCGGTAAGACACCTCTTGGATCGAGTGCGCTTGCCGCTGCCCCGCAGTCCAGAACTCGTTGATTAGGTAGGGAATGCTCTCCACGGTCTCAGTCGCGGTGCGCTGTCCGAAGTCATCGAAGGCCCTAAGGTCGTCGATGAAGGTCTCAGCAGTTGCCGCGAATTGGTCCTGATCAAATATGGAAAGCTGGTTCATCCGCGATTCTCTTTTGTTGTTGTTCTGTCTTATCTCACAACGGGGTTAAGTACAAGTTCTAGTTGTTCACCCGCTGCAATCTAGCAGGCCTAGCTATCAAACCAAACCAACGACGCCTCAATCTCCGGTTGAGCAGCGCCGGGGACAGGTCCGATAACTCAGTCATGCCCGGAACGTTTCGGGAACACATCAACGGAGTGACAGACATGACTGAACCGCCCCGGGTTTGCCGGAGACTCGAAACCTGACAAGGATGAGAGTCATGACAAAGAGCAATATGGCAAATCGCTATTCTCCAGAGGTCCGCGCCCGCGCGGTCAGAATGGTGTTGGAACATCGCGGTTCCTATGAGACGCAAGGCGCTGCGATAGCGGCGATTGCCCCGAAGATTGGCTGCATTCCGCAGACCCTTGGGATCTGGGTGCGCCAGGCGGAAAAGGACAGCGGGATGCGCGACGGCGTGACCAGTGACGAGCGCGATCGGATCAAGGCGCTGGAACGGGAGAACCGTGAACTTCGCCGGGCCAATGAAATCCTGCGGAAAGCATCAGCGTATTTTGCGCAGGCGGAGCTCGGCCGCCCGTTCAAGCCATGATCGGCTTCATTGACGATCATCGCGTTGTTTATGGGGTCGAGCCGATCTGCAGGGTCCTGCCGATCGCCCCGTCGACGTATTACCATCGTCTTGTATGCCGCGCCGATCCAGCCAGGGCGTCCGCACGTCAGCAGCGGGATGCAGTTCTGCGCCCGGAAATCCAACGTGTCTGGGACGCAAACTTCAAGGTCTACGGCGTGCGCAAAGCCTGGCATCAGTTGAAACGTGAGGGCTTCGGTGTGGCCAGATGCACCGTGGCCCGGCTGATGGAACAGATTGGATTGCGCGGCGCGGTGCGGGGAAAGGTCATAAAAACAACGCACAGCGACACGTCCGCTCCATGTCCGCAGGACAAGGTGAACCGCCAGTTCCGTGCCCCGGCGCCCAACATGCTCTGGGTGAGCGACTTTACCTACGTGTCTACATGGCAAGGTTTTGTCTACGTCGCCTTCGTGATCGACACCTTCGCCAATCACTACGTCGGCTGGAAAGTCTCTGGTTCGCCCAAAACCGACTTCGTTCTCGATGCCTTGGAACAGGCCCTCTACAAGCGGCGGCCGGTTCGCAAAGGCGGCCTCGTGCATCACAGCGATCGTGGCAGCCAATACGTCTCGATCCGTTATACAGAACGCCTGGCTGAAGCGGGAATCGAACCCTCCGTCGGCAGCGTCGGGGATTCTTATGACAACGCCTTGGCCGAGACGATCAATGGCCTCTACAAGACCGAGGTCATTCGCCGCCGCGGGCCGTGGCGCAATCTGGAGGCCGTCGAAATGGCAACTCTCGAATGGGTCGACTGGTTCAACAACCGACGCCTGCTTGGACCCATCGGGAACATCCCGCCCGCTGAAGCGGAAGCGAACTACTATGCGCAGCGCGACGCGCTCGATATGGTCGCGTAAAGTGGAGCAAATGGTCTCCGGCAAACCCGGGGCGGTTCAAGACGATTGTAGCTGTTCAAAATTCGCGGTCCAGCCGCAACGAACGTCTCCCGGCCCCTTTGCGGAGCCGGGATTGTCGCTGCGCGAAATTCGCGGTCCGGTATCAACAACCGCGTGGCCCGACCTCTGATCGAGCGAAATCCGCGCCCGCGTCAGAATGTCGCTGGTCAGTCCGCCGTGGCCCTTCCGCCCCTGGGCTGCGAGGATTTGCGCCAGGTCACGGTCGAAGCTGCGATCTGCAGCGCCATCACGGCGCCTACCAGCCCCACGAACGGCCACTGGAACCAGTTGGGGTCCGGCGTCTGACGGTGGAAATCCAGAAAGTGCACGAACAGGAAATAGGCCGTATGCACGACCGACAGCCACCACAGGATATACGTGCCCTGCTGCACAAATTTCCAGACGCTGGTGCCCAGAAGCCGCTGGCTGAGATCGTTCGAGGTAACCGCCAGTATGATCCCGTAAACAAGCGCCAGGATACCGATCAGATTGGCCAGGGCGAACCCCTGATTGACCATGACATAGCGTTGCAGCCCGGGATGGAATTCGAATCCGAACAGGCGCATCAGATCAAGCGTGACCCATCCGAACAAGATGATCGTGGCATGAATCAGCGCCAGCACGATGGCATAGATCCCCAGTTCCCGGCGGTAGGGCATCAAGCGCACGGCGCCACGCCAGAGCCTCGACATCGGCCCGATAGCCATGGCCAGCGCGACCAGAACAAGCGACATGTCGCCAATGGCCCGGTTCCAGCGATGCATCTCGGACCACTGCGCGCGGCTATAGAGAAACAGCCAGGTGCCAAGCACCGACAGGATGATGACGATCAGGTGGCGCTGCCACCAGGATCTTTGGTTCAGAGTGGTATTCAAGACACGCGCTCCCGCTGCCCTGTCCGGTTCATCCGTCATTCTGCGGAATCGCCGGTCCAGGCTTTCAGATAGAGCTTTTCAAATCCAAAAACCGCCAGGATGGCAACCAGGGCATAGATAACAATCGCGGGATCGTTTTGCAGCTTCATCACGGTGAAGGCCGCCAGCACCACCGCGTCGAAGCCGATCGCCAGTAGCAGGACAGGCGCTGACGCGCCGATCTCGTTGCGCCGGAACCGAAAGACGCCCCAATGCACGACCATATCCATGATGAGGTAAAAGAACGCCCCCAGCGAGGCGATTCTGCCCAGATCGAAGAACACCGCCAGCGCCGAGGCGATCACCACGGTATAGACCAGCATGTGGCGCTGGATCTTGCCCGACATGCCCAGATGGCTGTGTGGGATCATCTTCATGTCGGTCAGCATCGCCAGCATCCGTGACACGGCGAACACGCTGGCCAAAACGCCAGACGCGGTCGCCACGGCGGCCAGCAGGACCGTCAGATAGAACCCGACCTGCCCCAGCGCGGGGGCGGCGGCCTCGGCCAGGGAATAGTCACGCGCGGCGATGATCTGGTCGATGGTCAGGCTGGCGCCGACGCCGAAGGCCACCAGCAGATAGACCACCACGCATATCCCGATGGAAATCATGATCGTGCGGCCCACATTGCGATGCGGATCGGTGATCTCGCCGCCGCTGTTGGTGATGGTGGTGAAGCCCTTGAACGCCAGGATCGCCAGCGCGACCGAGGCGGTGAAACCGACGATACCGAAGGAGCCGCCGGTCTGCGAGGCGGCGGCGAACTGGAACCCGCTGGACCACAGCGCGGCAATGCCGAACAGCGCGATGCCGCCGATCTTGATCGCCGCCATGATAAGCGAGAACAATCCCACCGACCGGTTTCCGGCGATATTGACGATGAACGCAAAGCCGATCACCGCGACCGCCAGAAGCGGCACCAACGGCCCGCCGGTGATGTCGAAGGGCCGCAGAACATAGGTGGCGAAAGTGCGCGCCACCAGGCTTTCGGCGATCACCATGCTCAACGCCATCAGCAAGGCGGCACCCGCCGCGATGGCCCCGGTTCCATAGCATTTTTGCAAGATCATCGCGATGCCCCCGGCCGAGGGCCAGGCGTTCGACATCTTGATGTAGCTGTAGGAGCTGAAGCTTGTCACAATCGCGCCAACGATGAAGGCCAGCGGGAAAAGCGGCCCGGCAAGCTGGGCGATCTGCCCGGTCAGCGCGAAGATCCCGGCGCCGATCATCACCCCGGTGCCCATGGCGACGGCGCCGCCCAGACTGATCGACCCTTCCCGGTAGCTGCCATGGGCGTCATGGCCCTTGTCGTTATTCTGCATCTTGTCCCGCCTCATGTGTTACTGCGTCGTCTGCTCTTGCGCCTGCGTGCCAGCGAAAGTCACAGTGATCGTGGCCGCCGGCGATCGTCTGGTTCCGCACCAGCCGCCCGCCCCATTTTTCGGCCAGAGGAAAATCCAGCGCGCACCATGTCGCGGTGCAAAGCGCGGCCTGGTCCTTTTGGACAAAGAATTCCGCGACCGGACATTTCGTGCAGTTGAACGCCACGACGTTGTCGCCCGCGCTGATATCGCGCCAGCCATATCCCGGTGGCCCGAAGGGGAACCGGCGAAAGGCATCGGTGGCGATCCGCAGCCGTTTGGCCGGGTTGGTGGTGATCGCGCGGGCCAGTTCCAGCGGCAGGGCCGCCATGCGGGCATAGATGTCCCAGCCGATCGCGTGGATCAATGCGTGGCTTTGCGCGGATGTCCGGTTGCCCGCGACAAGCGCCTGATGCAGCGCCAGCGTCAGCGCAGCGAGATGCGTGGTCAGGATCGCGCCGGTGTTGGGCTGCAACGGCAGGTCGGCCTCCAGCGCGTCATAATTCGCCCAGGTCCGCGCCAGGATCTGTTCCGTTTCCGGGCCCAGGTGGGGCTGGGCAATCTGACCAAACAGGGCCGCCAGCCCGGCCCGCCCGAACCCGGTATCGCCTGGCGCAAGGGCCCTCAGCGTGCTGTCCCACAGGTCACGGGTCGCGGATTTGTCCCAAAAGTCGTCGATCGCCTGGGCCGGCGGAAGCGCACCGGTCAGCAACAGTTCGGGAAGAATCTGCCCGATGCGTCCCAGGGGATCGGAACTCACCATCCGCGCGACCATCTGGCGGGCGATGAAGGGGCGGGACAGGTCGTCAAACCGCGCGTCCGGCGCCAGCGCGAACAACAGGGCCTCGGCTGTTGTCAGGGCCTTGGCATGCAGCATGAGCGAGGCGGGAAAGACGAAACCGGCGCGATACCCCGCGCCCATCATCGAAAGATAGGTTCGTGCAAGGCTGGCCTGGCGCGAGGGCATCGCATACCACCGCGCCGCAAGATCGTCGAAACTTTGGCGGAACAAGCCATGATCCGCGCCCGGCAACGGCCTGGTCTGCTGGCTGAAATGAAAATAGGCGCGCCGGGTCTGGCGCTGCGCCACGGCTATCCAATACAGCACGAAGCGGTCGCGCTCTGCCGCGTCAAGTTCGCCAAACATGCCGAAATCGAGCAGCGTGAAACTGCCGTCGGAATGAAAAACGATATTGCCGGGATGCAGGTCGGCGTGAAACAGGCCGTCCGAGATGAACATCCCCAGCAACACGGACATCAGCCTGTCGACCAGTCTGGAGCGGGCTTGCCCAGACAAGGTGGCCGTTGCTTCGGACAGTCGCATTCCCTCGACCCAGTCCATTGTCAGCACCCGCGCCGACGCGTGGTCGGGAAATGTCTTCGGAACGCGCACGCCATCTTTTCCGGCAAGGTTTGCGCGGAACCGTTCCATGACGCGGGCCTCGGCGCGGAAATCCAGTTCTCCCAGGGAATAGCGCCGGAATTCCTCCAGAAAGGCGGGCAGATTGGTCCGGCGAATCCGGCGGGGCGCCAGCAGGCGCAGGAAACGCAGCCCAAGGCCCAGCGCGTCCAGATCACGGACGAACAGAGCCTGCAGCCCCGGCCGCTGAACCTTGACCGCAACGGGGGTGCCGTCAGCCAGGCTTGCCTTGTGCACCTGCGCCAGCGAGGCGGCGGCGACCGGCGTGGGTTCGAAGCTGGCAAATGCAGTATCCAGCGGACGGCCCAATTCTGTCTCGATCACCGTGCGAACGGTTTCGAAGTCGATCTGGGGCGCGCGCTCCTGCAAGGCGGCAAGCCGCGTGACATAGGCCTTTGGCAATAGATCGGGGCGCGTGCTGAGGATTTGCCCCAGTTTCACGAATAACGGCCCAAGCGACACGAGTTTTCGAGCAAGCCGGGTCGGTGCGTCTGTGTGGCCGCTGTCCGGGTCAAACCGACGCAGCGCCAGAAGGTCTGGCAACAGGCTGGCCAGAATCACCAAAAGCCGCGACAGGCTGCGCGCAGTTTTCATTTCCTGCCCCCTGCGGTTTCGATCAGTCTGGACAAACACGCCCCAGGAACGGGGCTGGGCGCATGCGCGGCCGCCAGCGGGGCGCCTTTGCGAAACCTGCGCATCCTGACCGCCGCCCATGGCACCAATGCCCGCCGCGCGAAGCCTGGGCCTGCGCGGCGGGGGGTCTTTAGCCGATACCGGGCCTCACCAGCGCGGCGCCTCAGTCATGGTCGTCATCGGTGTCGCCATCCGGGCTTTCCTCTTCGGTATGGCCCATCATGGCTTCGATCTCTTCGGGAATGTCCGCCGCCGAAAACCTGGCCTGCTCTTCCGCGTCATGCACGAAAGCGATGATCGAAGCCAGTTCATCACCCTCCAGATAGATCACGTCGCCCAGTTCGTCGCGTTGCAATTCCACCATCGTTTCCGCCCCGCGCCACATGCGGGCGGCGAAATCGAAGGGGTTCATCGGCAGATCCATGAATTCGGCGTCCAGCGGCGGGGCATCCTCGCCTCCGACACCATTGATCGAATGGCAAACGACGCACCCTTTCGAGGCGAACAGCAGGCGTCCTTCGGCGGCATTCATCGGTGGAAGGAAAAGTCCGCTTGTCGTTGCGCCGGACATGTCCATCCCGTTGCTATCGGCCCCTGCCGGCAGAATGCCGAAAACCGTGGTCGCCGTCGCAAGTAATAATGCTGATACTCTCATTGAAACCTCCATGTCTTGTTTTTGTTCGCGCGCTATGGGCGACTATAGCCAAACGGAGGTGTTGTGTAAGGGCAAACATGCACGCGCCTGATTTTGCGCAAGAATGGGCACAGGATCAGCGCGGGCCCGTCAGGGCCCGGCGGGGCCGGAATCTGCGCGGGCCCGTCAGGGCCCGGAGGGGCCGGAAAAAAATGGCCGCGTTGCCTCGGCCAGAAGGCCCGCCACCTTGATGGCATTCGAGGGATGGGGGATGGTGTCGGTGCTGATGATCCTTGCGGCACCGGCGGCAAGGATGGATTCCTGCGCGCCGTCGGCAAAGACCGCGTGGATCACCAGGCAGACAGGCGCGGCGGTTCCGGCGTCCAGCAAACGCTCGACCGCGCGCGCCATCGTGCCGCCCGATGACGCGATGTCGTCCAGGATCACCGGCGTCCCCGCGCGCAGGGTCGCGCCATGCGGCACGCTGACATCGACATTGCGATCACCCGAGCGGATCTTGCGCAGCACCTCGTGGGGCCGCCCGGCCAGCCGCGCCACTTCGGCCACCCATTGCTGGCTTTCGCTGTCAGGCCCCAGCAGAACGGCATCGGGAACATGGGTGCGGATCCAGTCGGCCAGAACGGGCGCGGACACGGCGCGAACCGCCGGCATCGCAAAGACACCGCCAAGCCGCGCGATGCGGTGCAGATGCGGATCCACGGTGACCAGCCAATCGAAGCTTTCGCCCAGGAATTGCGCGAACAGCGGCGCGGTGACCGCCTGACCGGGCTTGAACCGGCGATCCTGGCGCATGTAGCCAAGATACGGCGCGATCAATCCGACCCGGCGCGCGCCTAACTCGCGCGCCGTCGCGGCGGCAAAGCGCAAAGGCAGCGCCAGGTGGTCGGGGTCGCGCAGGCTGGCCAGCAGCGCCACATCCGCCCCGTCCAGATCGCCGGGCAGCGTGACCAGGCTTTCGCCATCGGGGAAATGGTGCCAGTCCAGCGCGCCCAGGTCCGCGCCCAGGGCTGGCGCAAGGTCGCGTGCCAGCGGCATCATTTCGGGAAAGGCGACAAGGATCATGTCATCCCCCCGGACAGCAAGAACACATCGGACTGCGATTCGGCATAGGCATGGGCATAGGCCAGTTCGCCCGGTGTCTCGGCGAGCAGTTCATAAAGCGGCTGGCCCCGCTCCACGCGGTCGCCCACCCGCGCCAGCAGGCGAATGCCCGCGCTTTTCTGGCGTGGCGCGCCGGCCAGCTTGGCGATGCGGGCAATGCGGCGGTTGTCGATGACGGTCACCACGCCCGCCCCAGGGGCCGGGATCTCGATGCGGTGCGCGGCCATTTCGGGTTCGCGGAAGCCGCCCTGCGCGGTGCAGATCGCCATGAATTTCGCCTCGGCCGCGCCGCTGTCCAGCAGCGCCTGCGCGCGAAATCGTCCTTGCCCCGGTCCTGTCCGTGCCCCCGGTCCAGTCCGTGCCCCGGCGTCCGGCGCGAGGTCCAGCAGCCTTCCGGCCAGGTCCAGCGCCCGGTCGCGCAGATCCGCCGGGGCGCCGGGCGCGCGGCGCAGGACCGCCAGCACGTCGATCGCTTCCAGCGCCGGGCCGATCCCGTGCCCGACCGGCGCGCCGCCATCGCTGACATGCAGCGCCAGGTTCAGGCCAACCGCCGCGCCCACTTGCGTCAGCCGGGTGCCCAGCCGTTCGGCGGCCTCGGGCGAGCGCACCTTGGCGGTGGGGCCGACCGGCATGTCGATCAGGACATGGGTCGCGCCCGCCGCCGCCTTTTTCGACAGCACGCTGGCCACCAGTTGCCCGGTGGAATCGAAATCGAGCGGGCGTTCGACGCGGATGAAGTGATCGTCGGCCGGGCTGAGCGCAAGCCCGCCGCCCCAGACGACGCAGCCGCCCTCGGCCTCGACCACCCGGCGCAGGGCCGCGGCATCCAGCGCGACGGGCGCCATGACCTCCATCGTGTCGGCCGTCCCCGCCGGCGAGGTGATCGCGCGGCTGGATGTCTTGGGGATCAGATACCCCGCCGCGGCGATGATGGCGACGACAAGCGGCGTCGTGCGGTTGCCGGGCAAGCCGCCGACGCAATGCTTGTCCAGAACGGTGCGCCCGCCCCAGTCCAGCGTCTGCCCCGCATCCTGCATGGCGCGGGTCAGCGCCACGGTTTCGGCCAGGTCCAGCCGGTCGCCCGCGCAGGCGGTGATGAAGGCGGCCAGGTCGATATCCGACAGCCGGTTGTCCAGCGTATCGCGCACGATGGCCGCGAAGCCGGCCTGATCCAGCCGGTCGCCGTAAGCCTTCGCCCGGATGCTGGACGCCGATACCGGCGGTTCGGGATGCGAGAACGCGCCCCTGTCCCCGGCCCGCGCACCAAGCGCCGCCCAGGCCGCCACCGACAACGCCGCGTGATCCACGCCAAGCCACGCATCCCGCTGCACGATGTTCAGGATGGCGATGATCCAGCGATCGCCAAGGTCGATGCGCACACGGGTCAGCGCCGCGAACCCTTCGGAGCGGCAGATATGACAGTCCTCGTTCATGTAGACGACCGGCTGCCGGTAGGTATCGATCCCCGCGGGGACAAGCGCCAGCATTTCGGTCATCGCGGCCGGTCCAGATTGATGGATTCGAGGTGTTCAGGCACGCGCACGCTTCGCCCAAGCTCATGGTCCACGCGAAACCGCAAGGTATCCGCCGCCGTCGGCTCGCCATGGGTCAGATAGGTCATCTCGGGGGCCGGCGCGGCGGACATCCAGCGCAGGATTTCATCGGCATCGGCGTGGCCCGAGAAGGTCTTGAGTTGAACCACCTCGGCCCCGATGGGGAATTCGCGGCCGAACATGCGCAGGTTTTGCGCTCCATCGGCCAGCGCCGCGCCGCGCGTCCCGCCGGCCTGAAAGCCGGACAGCAGAATGGTGTTGCGGGGATCGCCGCCGAAGCTGACCAGGTGGTGCAGGATCCGCCCGCCGGTCAACATGCCGCTGGCCGAAATGATGATCATCGGACCCTGGCGGGTGTTGAGTTCCTTGGATTGTTCGACCGTGTTCACCCGCTTGGCGATCCTGAACATCGCCGCGCAATCCTCGCGGCTGACATGATGTTCTTCGTGGTAATTGTGATAGATTTCGGTGGCGTCCACCGCCATCGGACTGTTGAGGTAAACCGGAACATAGGGAATGTCGCCGCGTGCCATCAGGCGCGCGATGTGCAGCATCAGGCCCTGCGCCCGGCCGACCGCGAAGGACGGGATCAGCACCGTGCCACCACGCGCGAAGGTGCGTTTGAGGATCGGCGCCAGTTCGGCCTCGGGGTCGGTATCGGGATGCGACCGGTTGCCATAGGTGGATTCGCAGACCAGCACATCCGCCCCGCCGAAAGGCCGGGGCGCGCGCATCAGCGGATCGGGGTCATGGCCCAGATCGCCGCTGAAATGGATCACCCGGTCGCCGATCTCGAGCCGGATCTGCGCCGCCCCGAGCAAATGCCCGGCGGGAATGAAGCGGGCCGAAATCCCCGCGCCCAGGTCGATGTTTCGGTCGAACGGGTGCGTGTCGAACCGCTCCAGCGCCGCCTGCGCATCCTTGAGGGTGTAGAGCGGCCGCGGGTTCTTGTGCCTGGAAAACCCCTTGCGGGCGGCGAAGCGGGCTTCTTCCTCCTGGATATGCCCGCTGTCGGGCAGGATAAGGCCGCACAGATCCGCGGTTGCGCTTGTGCTGTGCACCCGCCCGCCATAGCCCGACCGGATCAGCGCGGGCAGGTATCCCGAATGGTCCAGATGGGCATGGGTCAACAGCACCGCGTCGATACTGCCCGGCCGCACCGGAAAGGGCTTGCGGTTGCGTTCCCGCAGGGTCTTGAAACCCTGGAACAGGCCGCAATCGACCAAAATGCGCCGCCCCCTGGCCTCGATCAGATAGCGCGAACCAGTGACGGTTCCGGCACCGCCCAGAAAGCGCAGCTTTGGACGCGGGGCGGCGGTCATGCCTTGGCCCCCCGGTTGGCGATGGCGTTGAAGATCCCGCCAAAGAGCAAAGCGGCATACCAGCCGTAAAGGAAGCTTTCGACCAGGCCGATGGTGAAGCCGGCCGGGGTCAGCCAGACGAAACCGGGCAACAGGCCGGCCCAGGATTGATACATCGCGTAGCCGGGGAAGATCAGGTCGAACCCGATGCAGACCAGATAGGTCAGCGCCAGGAACAGGCTCAGCGCCCAACCCAGCGGCACGATGGGCAGGCGCGCGCCGCCGGCCGCGCCGGGCTTGCCCATGACGCAGTCGCCACAGGTCAGGCGCAGCGCCAGGAAAAGGAGCGCCGCGACCGCGGCAAAATAGAGGATCGGCATCATGGCGTGTTCCTTTCTTGTCCAGACAAAAGGCGGGACGCGAACGCCCCGCCCGATGGCTTTGGTTCGCCGGAAGGATTCGGCGCTTCAGACGGGCGGCCAGCGCCGCGTCGCCTCAGTTCTGGCTGCAGCAACACCCGGATTTCGCCGGCTTCTCTGCCGCGGTTTCCTGGACGCGCGGTTCGGTGGCAGCTTCCTTCTGCTCTGCGGACTTGCCGCCGCAACAGCCGCCGGACATTTTCGGGGCAGCAGCATCGTGGGTGTGCGCGTGATGTTGATGATCCATTTTGATCTCCTGTCGAA
>TARA_R110002124_G_scaffold145623_3_pt1 | contig 13327 bp, 10 predicted proteins | sample TARA_R110002124 | Tara Oceans TARA_R110002124 (sample SAMEA4397445) | marine metagenome | biome: Polar Biome; feature: [SRF] surface water layer (ENVO:00010504); material: water (ENVO:00002006), including particulate matter (ENVO:01000060) such as... | depth 5 m | reverse complement strand
TCTTTTTAGACGGAAATGACATTACTGATATTTTAAATCTTGAAGAAAAAGATAAGAATAAAACCGAAAAAGCTCGAAAAAAAGGAAATTTTCTCTCGAAGATGAAGGTAAATGACTCGATAGACTTGAAAAGCTTAATGAAAGATTAGATAAAGCTAAACGTAAATTATAAACCATGAGTAATGCCTTAACGATTGCTGTAGTTCAAACCAATTTAATTTGGGAAAACCCAATAAAAAATAGGCGCTTACTAAACAATAAGATTAATACTATTACAAGCAGTATTGATCTTATTATTTTGCCAGAAATGTTCACTTCTGGCTTTACAATGAATGCATCTTCTATTGCAGAAACTATGGATGGAGAAACCATTGCATGGCTGAAGGAAAAAGCAAAAGAAAAACAAGCCGTAATCATTGGAAGTTTGGTCATTTCTGAAAATGATAATTATTATAATCGCTTGGTTTGCGTAGAACCTTCGGGAGAAATAACTAAATACGATAAACGTCACACTTTTACTTTAGCTGGCGAACATAAAGTCTATACGGCTGGCACAGAAAAAGTGATGTTCAATTATAAAGGTTGGAAAATTCACCCTTTAGTTTGTTACGATTTACGTTTTCCTGTTTGGGCTAGAAATGTAGAAAATTACGACCTTCTACTTTATGTGGCTAACTGGCCAAAACCAAGAATTAATGCTTGGGATGCACTTTTAAAAGCTCGCGCTATAGAAAATATGGCCTATTGTATTGGCGTAAACCGTATTGGATTAGATGGTAATAATTATGAATATCCTGGACATTCGGCCGCTTACGATGTTTTAGGAAATAGAATAGATTCGATACCAGCAGATAAGGAGGTCATAGACATTGTTGTTTTAGAAAAAGGTGTGATTAATAAATACAGAGATAAGCTTAACTTCTTAAACGATAGAGATAACTTTAATCTAAAAGTATAAAATCTATTATAAAATCGAAACTCGACCGCACTTCTTCTATTGGTGGTGAGTAACTAACACGTTCTGGCTGAATACCAAGTAAATAATTTCCAGTATCATATTTTCCATTGCCATTAGCATCGAAAATAGCACGTAAGGCATATTTTTTTGGCAACAGATCTGTGAAATCTACTACTGGTGACTCCGTTGTGTAATGTTCGTATAGCACATCACCTCTATCATTGACTAATTGAACAATCATTGGGAATTTAGCATTTATTAAAGTCACTCTAATATTTCCATATTCAGAATTCATCTTGGTTCTAAATGTATAATCTAAAGTATCCTTATTTGTACCTTCATAAAAATCTGTAAATGTTCCTGGTAACATTGTAAAAAAGTACTTCTTCCCTTCTTTCTTTTTAACAGGAAATGTATAGCGATTAAAAATGGAGTCGTATTTAACTTCAAAATCTGTATCTACTGAATCTCTATCCATCAGTTTTATTTTCGATTTATCAATTGCTGTAAATGGTACGTTCCCTTCAATTGTAAACTCTTGTTCAAAACTTAAAGTTCCAGAGGAAACTACTTTTAGCATTAAAGAATCTGCTTTAAGGTTTCTAAAACGATGCTTTAAGGTATCTATGTACTCTTTATTTGTGACAACAAAAAATGTTGTGTCTACTTCAAATTTTGGTTTGTACCAATAATACAATGTATCTGTGTCTGGAGCTTTAACAATACGCGTTTGGTAACCTTCGGGTGTTTCCCCTAAGACTTTAATTCGCATGGACTCATAATCTCCTTGGTAAGGAAAAATAATTCTAGACTCACCATCTTGTTTAGGTTTTACTGCTTTAAAATTAACTTCTTCCTTAAATAAAGTGACCTTAAAAGATGAATCTGTTGGCACTGAAATAAAATGGTCGTTAAAGCCTATTTTATCTGCCTTCTGATTAAATAGGTAATTACTATTCTTGTCTTTTAATGCAATTAACTTGTACTGTCCTTCTTTTATATTGTCAATACTAAAGCTCGTAAGACTATCTAATGTATTTGTTATATATCTTGGTTTTTCCTTATACACAATAGAGTCTGAATATGTAGAATCAATTTCATACAACATCACCGAAATAAAAGTATCTGGTTCTTCTTTTAAAGCATCAACCACATAGCCTTTTACGGATAATGAATCAATAGTTTCACCTGTAGAAAAGACATAACGATAATATGGATATGGGTTTTCTTCATTATTATCTACAATACTCTCACCAAAATTAAAAGCGTAGGTTGTATTGTCTTGTAATGTATCTTTTATTTGAATTGAAATGTATTCGCTAGCTCCTCCCATTGGAATAATAGTTGGATCTGTATCCATTGGAGGTGAAATAATTAATTGTTTGCGAACATCCTTTATCTTAACATATTCATCAAAATAAATTCTTATTTCATCTCCTTTAAAATTGGTTGAAAAATTCTCAGGTATAGTTTTTTCTATTTTAGGCGGCTCAAGATCTTTCTCACCACCTGATGGTGTACCACGATTAGCACAATTCATAATGGTTATTGCAATTAAAACAACACTTAAAATTCGCATTAAAGATACACGCATCTACTCTAAATAATTTTAGGACAAAGAAACAATATTAAAACAAAGAAACGAAAAAATCAATCTGCAATTGCTATCGTTGCAAGACTTAACTTAATATTATCAATTTTAAACAAAACCGAAGCACAGGCTTCAACAGTTGCTCCGGTTGTAATAATATCATCAACTAATAAGACGTGTTTTCCTTTTAAAGATACAGTATCTGATATATTAAATAATGCTCCATCATCATTCCATCGCATTAATCGCCCTTTAGAGACTTGTGTTTTGGTTGCTTTAGTTTTTACCAAAACAGTATCGTTATAATCTGCGCTCAAAGCTTTTGCAATTTCTTTCCCAAATTTAGCAACCTGATTATAACCACGTTTTCTCAACTTAGTCTTATATAATGGCACAGGTATAACAACATCCACGTCTTTAAAAACTTTCATTTCACTTAACTCAGCGCCTAACCATTTACCAAAAAAATCACTAATCTCTTCATGCCCTCTATACTTTAAATTATGTAATAACTGTTGTACAATTCCTTTTTTAGAAAAATGTAATAAAGCGGTTGCATTTTCGAGTTTAACCCGACCATAAACAATTTTCTTTACAGTTTCAGAAGCCTCAAAATGAAAATTAGTCACTGGTAATTGATGTCTGCAATTTGTGCAAATAACTAACTCATTATCTATCAAAGCAATATTACAGGCTTCGCAGACTTTAGGAAAGAATAAGTTTAACAAGTTTTTTACCACTTAATCGAATAAAATAAAATTACACTTCAATATAATCTAATTTCGCATTAACTAAGAAAATAATAATGATAGTTAACCCTCAATTATTTAACTATAGATTAATTATAAGTTCTTTATTAGTCGTTTTAACTGTTTTAGGGGTATTTAGTTTTACTAATTATAAATCCAATAAGTCCTACGAAGAATTCTTAAAACAAGAGAAGTTTTTGATAGAAAAAGAGCTATCAGAAATGTTAACAAGTTACGATGATTTAAGCCAAGACTATAATCTAATGTCTTCTCAGCTCCAAGAAGCAAAACTAGAAACTAAGAGTGCCTTAGATTCTTTAAGATTATTAAAAAGTGATTTATCAATTATCACTAGGTTTAAAGACCAGCTTATAGTTTTAAAATCTAAGAGTAAGGTGCTTCTAAGTACCATAGACTCTCTAAATTCTGCTAATATAAAGTTGCAGAAAGAAAAGCGATATGCTTTAAATACAATAGAAAAGAAGACTCTAGTCATAAATGACCTAGAAGACGCAAATGAATCTTTAAACAGAACCATTGATAATGCTTCGATATTAAAAGCTAGCAATATTGTTGCCCAAGCCTATAAATTAAAATCTGGTAAAAAACGATTCACAGAACGTGCAAAACGCACTAATGCCGTAGATGTATGTATCACCCTTACAGAAAACCCTTTAACCTTTAAAGGTAAAAAGGATATTTACATACAAATTGTAAGCCCTCAAGGCAATGTTGTATCAGATAAAGGTGAGGTTGTTTTTGGAGACACCTCTTTAATCTTCAGTAAAAAAGAAGTTGTTAATTATCTCAATGAAAACTTAGAAATTTGTACGGCAATTATTGCTGATGAGGAGGACAAACCATTTTTAAAAGGCTATTATTTTATTAATGTCTTCCATGAAAACATTAAACTAGGTAGTACTAGTATAGAATTAAAATAAACTATTACATAATTTTTTAAAAACCGCTCTATTAATTAGAGCGGTTTTTTATTTTTGCAGCATGGCAAATGACGATAAATTTAAAATAGTAATCTCTCATGCAAAAGAGTATGGTTACGTATTTCAGAGTAGTGAAATCTATGATGGCTTAAGTGCTGTTTATGACTATGCACAAAATGGAGCAGAACTAAAGAAAAACATACGAGACTATTGGTGGAAAGCTATGGTACAAATGCACGATAATATTGTAGGTATTGATGCCGCAATTTTTATGCATCCAACCATATGGAAAGCTTCTGGGCACGTTGATGCGTTTAATGACCCCTTAATTGATAATAAAGATTCTAAAAAGCGTTATAGGGCAGATGTTTTAGTAGAAGATTATTGTTTAAAAATTGAAGCTAAAATAAATAAGGAAGTTGCCAAAGCAGCCAAACGCTTTGGTGATGCTTTTAATAAAACCGAATTTATTTCTACAAATGGACGTGTTGTTGGTTATCAAGAAAAAATAGATAGTATCCTTAAACGTTTGGGACAATCTTTAGAAAAAGAAGATTTAGTAGATGTAAAGGCATTGATTGAAGAACTTGAAATTGCTGACCCTTTAACAGGCAGTCGAAACTGGACAGACGTAAAGCAATTTAATCTAATGTTTGGCACTAAACTAGGCGCTTCTGCTGAGTCTGCAATGGATTTATACTTGCGTCCTGAAACCGCTCAAGGTATTTTTGTGAACTTTCTTAATGTTCAGAAAACTGGACGCATGAAAATTCCTTTTGGAATTGCCCAAACAGGAAAAGCATTTAGAAATGAGATTGTCGCCAGACAATTTATTTTTAGAATGCGTGAGTTTGAACAAATGGAAATGCAATTTTTTATAAAGCCAGGCACACAAAAAGAATGGTTTGAATATTGGAAAACCACAAGAATGAAGTGGCATAATTCTCTTGGTTTAGGTAAAGACAATTACCGTTTTCACGACCATGAAAAATTAGCACATTACGCAGATGCTGCAACAGATATTGAATTTAATTTCCCGTTCGGATTTAAAGAATTAGAAGGTATTCACTCACGTACAGATTTCGATTTAAAACAGCACCAAGAATTCTCAGGTAAAAAATTACAGTATTTCGACCATGAAGAAAATAAAAGTTATACACCTTATGTTTTAGAAACATCTATTGGTTTAGACCGTATGTTCTTAGCTGTATTCTCAAACTCTTTAGTTGAAGAAGAACTAGAAAATAATACTACACGTACTGTTTTAAAATTACCAGCAGTTTTAGCACCGACAAAAGCGGCTATATTTCCTTTGGTTAAAAAAGACGGTTTACCCGAAGTTGCAAAGCAAATTGTAGAAGACTTAAAATGGGATTTTAATGTGTTCTATGATGAAAAAGATGCTGTCGGAAAACGTTATAGAAGACAAGATGCCAACGGAACACCATTTTGTATTACTGTAGACCATGATACGTTAGTAGATAACACTGTTACCATTCGCCATAGAGATACAATGGAACAGAAACGTGTTAAAATTGAAGACTTAAAAGATATTATAAAAGCAGAAGTTGATGTGAAGCATTGGTTGATGAAGATGTGATAAATTTCTGCGGAAACAAGAATTTCATAAAAAACAAAACCCAAGCCACTGCTTGGGTTTTGTTTTTTTTAAACCTAAAGATTAAAATCTATAACCTACATTAATTCCAAATTTACCAACAAAATCTAATTCACTTTCCTCATTATTAAATAGATTTCTACCAACTCCATAATTTACTTCTCCAAAAAAACCTCCTTTGGTAATCCATTTTCCACCTAAACCAACACCTAAGGCAAAGTCAGTAACAAAATTATCATTATCATCATCAAAAAATAAGAAATCTATATCACGATTTGTACGATTAAACATACCAAATCCTTCTAGAAAAAAACCTCCTGCATATTTTTTACCGAAATAATATCTGTAATAAGGAGAAATATAATATTCAACATTATCTTTTATCTCTTCATCATAGGCTACAAAAGCACTAATACCAACACCAGACTCTGCATTTAATAAATACTCGTAACCTACTTCAACCGCTCCTACCACAAGCATAATTGCGTTAATCTTAATTTCATGTTTGCCAAAATATTCACTATCAAAAAGGTCTTGCTCTTGGGCATTAATTGTTAGGCTTGAGCACAAAACTAGAAGTGCTAAAAAAGATTTTTTCATTATTTTATTTTTTTTTACTAAATATTGTAACATACAATCATACCACATAGATACAAAACTATCTAAATGGTTGCGTAAGAAAATACATTAGTTTTAAAAATAAGCCTTCAACTGTATTGTTCCAGTATGAATAGTTCTAGAAGTCTCCGTTTTACGTCCAAAATAATTAAGATTTAAATCTAAAAACTTGGTGAGTTTCTTTTGAGCCAATAAACTCCATGTAAAGTTTTTTCCTGGCTGTAAACCTTCTAACATCTGGTAAGCTACTGGAGTATTTGCATTGCCTTCAAATTCATTTTTAAAAAAATTGAATTCTCCCGTCAATGCAATCTTCTGCGCATTATTATAGGTAAATGACAAGCCATAATTATTCTGTGCTAAAGATTCTAAGCTTCCTAGGGTATTTGCTTTAGACGTGTATTGATAAAAAACATCGAACTGTGCATTTTCGTTAAATAAATACGACAACTTTGGTTGAAATCGCTCTTCTTCAATATTAAAATTTCTGTTCGTAAAATTCTCACTAATACTTTCATCAGTTCCTAAACTAACCAAGGTATTGGCTAACCAATTCGTTGCAAATTTATGATTGAAATTTAATTGATGACTCGACAATATGTTTTCTTGAAACCCTATAGAGAGCAGATTTCTACTTGTATTGGTAAGATAGGTGTAAGACGTGGTATAAAGCTGCTTTCCTCTATTGAAGAACAGCACATTACGTACACTATTATTTAAGGCTAACTGATTTTCTTCATCATTCTTAAATGGATTAAGGTTAAAATTATTGCCTTCGCGCTTAATTTTTCTATCAATTAAATAGGATGTTTGATTATAAAAATGCGAAAATAATTTTTTGGTCTTATTTTCGGATTTACTCCATTGTTGCAGATTAATAGTTAATGTCTGGCTCAATCTATTTTGATGTGTTCTCACAAACACCTGGTTTGGTAATAAGACTCTTATGTAACTCCCTAGATCTGTAAACTGTGCAATTTCAAATTCATTAAGCTCTTGTATGCCGTTATCATTATAATCTATCCATGTGTAAGCACCTTGGCCAGCTTCGACTTCGACATAGGTGAAATCTTGTTGTGGTAAAGTACCCGAATTGGTTTCAAAACTAGTATTCCAGACTATGAGATTATTAAATAATTTCTGACTATAATTTAACCTACTGTTTAAGCTTTGTTCATTTTCAGTAGTTTCATCTTGTGCCTTTAAATCTCTATAATTAACAAATAATTGCAGATTAGTATTTTTGTTTTGTACCAAACGTGATTTTAAATAATACGTATTAGAACTATTAACACGTTCTATCTGGTTATTGCGCAAACTATCATTAAAACGTTTTATATAACCCACTTCTGCAAATACCTTAGTGCTATCACCAATACCTGCAAAAACTTCATAAGCTGTAAATTTTTGACTTAAAGGAGTTAATGAATCCGTTTCAATTACTGTTTGTTCATTATCTTCAATTGCAAATTTCGCACCAGTCCATTTGTTATTTTTACCATAAACGACACGATTAAACGATCTTAAAAATGTTGAACGGTTTATAGTACTTTCACTATTTAAAAAACTAGAATTCGAAAAGATATTGAAATCGCCTAAACGCAAATTAGTATTCACATTGTGCCTACTCCCATTAAAGTTTTCTGAATAATCAAGGTATTCAAAATTATAGGAAACCGTTCCTTTTTTGGAATGTGACAATTGTAATCCTGAATTTAGCAACAGCTGATTACCAAAGTTAAAATTACCTTGACTGCTTTGTGAATCATCCAAGTTCCAATCTCTACTAAACTCTGCTCTATATAATCGTTGTATTGTTCTAAAATTCTTTTCAATAAAATCAGCATCAATTAAAGCAGATAGATCCCAGAGACTATCTGATTTTATAAGCTTTTGGTTCACTCTTAACTTTCCGGCATAACCATCATTGTCATCATCATCTAAATTAGAAAACAGATTCTCATCATTTTTACTGCCAGCCAATTCAAAATATACATCCGTTTTCTCAGTGGGTTTATATCTCCCATTTAAAACAGCGATTTGTAACCGCTCTGGAGCTACAAGCTGAGTTATAGGCTCATAATTTCCTTGTGGCACACCACTAATTGGTGTAACATACTCAAAAATATTGCTCACTGCATTAGAATTACTCAATACATAATTTCCTTGATTAGCACCAACTAAAGTAAAGCGCACACTAAACAGTTCATCATCCGGATTATTAGAAAACACAAAGATTTCTTCTGCACCAACAAGCTCTTTTCGATATAAAATTCGATTTTCAGAGAACGATTCTTGTGTCGCTGAAGGCGCTACCATTAAATCTGTATTATCACCAGCATTTGCTAAAACCTGTGTTTGTTCTGTGGATAAATTCTGTTGTAAGGGTTGATTTTTAGCATCGCTTTCAGAATAGACTGAGACATTTAAACTTAGTTTTTCAGTTGTGTAATTTCCGCCTCCAAAAACAATGAATCGCGAATAATTCCGTTCACTAAATTGATAATCGACGGTAATTCTCATTTCGGAAGTAATCGGAAATGTAGAGTTAAAAATAATTTCACCTGCATTATAATCGATGATGTAATCATTATTTTCGCCACGTTCTAAAGGAACACCATTTACATAAACTATTTCGCTACCAGACACTATGAGTACAAACAATTCATTGTTTGGCCCACTCAGTTTATAAGGCCCTTGGTTACCTTCTTGAGCCGTAAATTGTGTAGTTGTAAATTGGCCTCTTACCAAGGCTCCAGAAGCAAAAATTTTGGTGCTTTTCCCTAGATTAGCATTAACAAACAAACCTTGCACACGCTTAGAGAAGTTGGCAAAATAACTATTGGCATTCTCTAAGTCTATATCACCAGCACGTATATTCCAATCGTCACTAAATAGCTCTATAAATACTTGATCGAACTCATCTAGTCGTTGTGAATAACCACTTTCTTGTAAGGGAATATTTGCATCTTGTATCGATGCTCTCAAAGAGACTTTATCGTTTAATTTTCCCGAAATCTGTAAATCTAATTCGCTATTTAAAACGGAATTCTGATTATTACCAATAGTCACACCTCTAGAGATACTGCCAGAAGTAGTTAGGCCATCAAAAGGTGTAAATGTATCGCGCTTATTAGTGTTTTCAAGTTTGTACAATTGTTGCAAACCGGCAGAAGACCTATCTACAATAACCTTATCATCTAATTGCATATAGACTTTAGTTAAAAAGTTAGGATAGCGTAAGTATTCTACTTGAATCGTATCTAAATCCATCGGATGCTTAAATTTTAAAAGTGCCTTTGCAAAATCAATGGTGTATAATGTCGAATCTAAAATTGTATTATCTTTTGTTTTTATTACAAATTTTGAAGAATTAATACTTACAGAGTCTATGAGAATTGAATCTTTTACCGCAATACGTTTCTTTCTAAAATTGCTAGAATTCTCTTGGGCGAATGCGCCAAAAGAGCCTATAATCATTATAAAAAGTAAAGTGTATTTCATGTAGTTTTACTCATTTTTTTTCAAAGGACACCTGCTGTTTGCGCATGGTTTTTATACTAATCATCGAAATTCTGTTTTGCGCTCGTTTCATGTAGAATAATAACTTCTTAAAACAGGAAATATTTTATAGTTAAAAGCAGTATAAAAATATGCTGTAAAAGTACAGTATTATTTAATTTAGCAGAAACCTATTCAACTTATCATGAAAATCGTATCGTACAACGTCAATGGCATTAGAGCAGCCATAAATAAAGGCTTTATTGACTGGTTAAAAGCTACAGATCCAGATGTGATTTGTCTTCAAGAAATTAAGGCAATGGAAGAGCAACTCGATCTTAATTTGTTTACAGAAGCTGGCTATAAGTTCAATTACTGGTTTAGTGCTCAGAAAAAAGGCTATAGTGGTGTTGCTGTTTTGTGTAAATCGGAACCCAATCATATAGAATTCGGAACAGGAATTGAATCCATGGATTTTGAAGGTCGAAACATACGAGTAGATTACGACAACGTTTCTGTAATGAGTATGTATTTACCGTCTGGAACCAATAGTGAAAGGTTAGCTCATAAATTTGAATACATGGATCTAATACACAACTATTTGAATGATCTCCAAAAGGAAAAACCAAATTTGGTAATTGTTGGTGATTATAATATCTGCCACGAAGCAATCGATATCCATAACCCAAAAATGAAAGGTGTTTCTGGATTTTTACCAGAAGAACGCGAATGGCTGGGTAACTTTATCGATAGCGGCTTTATTGACAGTTTTAGGTATTTACATCCCGAAAAGCAAGAATATTCTTGGTGGAGTTATAGAGCAAACTCTAGAGCTAATAACAAAGGTTGGCGTTTAGATTATGCCATGGTTAGCGAACCTTTACAAGAAAAAATAAAACGCAGCGTTATACTAACTGAAGCGGTTCACAGTGATCATTGTCCGATTCTGTTAGAATTGGATCTCTAAAAATAAACCAACAACAAACGACTAAACAATAATAATATGATTAAAAAAATTTCATTAATAGTATTGACACTTACGTTATTTACGTCTTGTGTGTCGAAAAAAATATTTACAGACCTTGAAGATAAATACGGTAACTTAAAAAAAGAAAATCGTGGTTTATCTGATGAAGTTGCATCGCTTTCTAATGACAAAACGAAACTAAATAATGATTTAAATAAACTTCAAACTGCTTATGACGTAGCTATTGCTAAACGTGATAAACTACAGAGTGATTATTCTGCTGCAAAATCAAATCTCGAAACATTAAAGGCATCATACAAAGCTTTAGAAGAAAATAGTTCTGCTTCGATTGCTGCAAACTCAAAGAAAAACAGAGAGCTTTTAGCACAATTAGAAGCAAAAGAACAAGCGCTAGCTACCGAAAATGAGCGCCTCAATACGCTAAAAAAAGAATTAGAAAGTAGATCTAAACGTGTGGCTGAATTAGAAAGTGTTATTGCTGCTAAAGATGCAAATATGCGTGCCTTAAAGGATGCTATATCAAAAGCTTTAACCAATTTTGAAGGCAAAGGTCTAACCGTTGAGCAACGCGATGGTAAAGTCTATATTTCTATGGAAAACAAATTATTATTCCAATCTGGTAGTTGGTCTGTTGGCACAGAAGGACGAAAGGCTGTGCAACAATTAGGAAGTGTCTTAGGTGAAAATCCGGAGATTTCAATACTTATTGAAGGTCATACAGATGATGATCCTTATACAAGTAATGGACAATTAAGTGGTAACTGGGATTTATCTACTAAACGTGCTACAGCAATTGTAAATATTCTTAGAGAGAACAACTCAATAAACCCAGAAAACTTAACTGCTGCAGGTCGTGGTGAATATGCACCAATAGCATCAAACGACTCTGTAGAAGGAAAGGCAAAAAACAGGCGTATCGAAGTGATATTAACGCCAAAATTAGACGAAATTTCTAAATTGCTGAATGAGATTTAAATGGAACCGTCATTGTGAGAAGCTTATTAGCTACGAAGCAATCTGTTGAATTTAAGTTTCAATTGAAAAGATTGCCACGTCCTTCGGCCTCGAAATGACATATTAACATACTTTTAGACCTTTCAGGTTTCTATAACCTGAAAGGTCTTCTTATTTTTGCTTTATTAATCTTAGGTTGAGTTGAATAGAAACCTATATATTAATAAGATTCTGAAACAAGTTCAGAATAACAAATTAAGTTTAACTAAAAAAGATTCCTGCCGTCGCAGTAAATGATGAAATACACAACCCTACCAAACACAGACATAAAAGTTAGTAAAATATGCCTAGGCACCATGACTTGGGGAAACCAGAATACCCAAGAAGAAGGTTTTTCACAAATGGATTTAGCCTTAGATAAAGGGGTTAACTTTTTTGATGTTGCAGAATTATATCCAGTTCCTGCCACAGCAGAAACTTATGCAGAAACTGAGCGTATTATCGGGAATTGGTTTACAAAAACTAGTAATAGAGATAAAGTGGTTTTAGCAACTAAAATTGCTGGTCCTGGAGATTACACAGCACATATAAGAACCAATGGTTTTAGTAAAGCTGCACTTAATGATGCTGTAGATAATAGTTTAAAACGTTTACAAACCGATTATATAGATTTATACCAATTACATTGGCCAGAACGCGAAACCAAAATGTTTGGTACTAGAGATTATATTCATAATTCGAATGATAAATGGGAAGATAATTTTAACGAGATCCTCTACAATCTGGACGAAATTATTAAAACTGGTAAAATACGGCAAGTAGGTATTTCTAATGAAGGTGCTTGGGGAACGATGCGTTATTTACAAGAATCTAAACAGCATAATCTACCAAGAATGGTAACCATACAAAATGCGTATTCTTTATTATGCAGACCCTTTGAAGGTGATTTAGCAGAAGTGGCACACAGAGAAAATATTGGACTACTTGCCTACTCACCAATGGCTTTTGGTGTGTTATCTGGTAAATACATAAAAGGTATAGCTACAGAAAATGCAAGATTAAAGCTATTCCCAAGGTTTGCACGTTATAGTAGTGAGAAAGCTACAGAAGCTACAAAACGCTATCTAAAAATAGCTGAAGATAACAATATGTCTTTAGCCCAAATGTCTTTGGCTTTTGTAAATGAAAGACCATTTTTAACGAGCAATATTATTGGAGCAACTAGTATTGAGCAATTAGAAGAAAACATTGATAGTATAAATATTTCTTTATCGGAAGAAGTGATGAAATCTATTAATGCTGTACATGCTGAAATTCCTAATCCTGCTCCGTAGCAAATCACTTTTTTATAAATAATTAAGCTTACAGCCTTTATTAAAATTTAGAATTACGGTTTTTCCGTAATTAAA
>TARA_R110002124_G_scaffold169748_1_pt1 | contig 13336 bp, 23 predicted proteins | sample TARA_R110002124 | Tara Oceans TARA_R110002124 (sample SAMEA4397445) | marine metagenome | biome: Polar Biome; feature: [SRF] surface water layer (ENVO:00010504); material: water (ENVO:00002006), including particulate matter (ENVO:01000060) such as... | depth 5 m | reverse complement strand
AATAATGGCACAAACAGTAACGGAATGCTTATCAGCAGGAACAGATAGCGTAACAGTTATTACAGATATAAATACAAAGGGTTCGTCATCTAGTCATGCAGTAAATTGTGCAAATCAAACAGAAATAAATAAATTGGTACAACGTAACGTAGACCATCTAATAGCTATATTAGCGTATGATGGAAGTGACGATACACCAAACGTTGCAGGTGCAGCAGACAATAAAAAAACTACTCACGTTGCAGCAATCACTACAGGAAATACATACATAACAGATAATTCTTAACCATTAAACAGGAGTGTAAAAATGGAAAACAATAATGAAGAAAATAAAAAAAATGTGGAACAAATTAAAAAATCTATTGAAAAGGTGGATTTTGATATAACTTTCCCTAGTGGGGAAGAAATTAATTCCAAAAATCTTAATAAACAAAATTATGAAAAAGCAGCGCAGTTACAATTTTTGCAAACTCAGATCCAAGATCTTAGTAAATATATAAATGAGTACAATTTAAAACAAGATCATTACCAATTAAAAATTGCAGATTTAGAGCAATCATATAATGAACAAAAGACAGCAAAGCCTAAAACAAGCTGAAACAGTTACCCTTTTAGAAGCGCACGAAAGAGAATGCTCTATACGTTTTAAATACATAGAAGATCGTTTAGACGAAGGATCTGCCAAATTCAAAAGATTGGAATCAATCATGTGGGGTATATATCCTTTAATGATTACAACACTTATAGCTTCAAAATATCTTTAAATGTACGAATACGATTGTCAGATTACAAAAGTAGTAGATGGGGACACAGTTCACGCTGTTATTTGTGTAGGTTTTGACATTTTATATAAATGCACAGTACGTCTTTATGCAATAGATACTCCTGAATCTAGAACAAGAGATCTCGATGAAAAGGCCAGGGGAAACATATCAAAATACTTTTTAAAAGACTGCATAGAGTTTGGCAAAAAGGTAGTCATTAAAACGCATTTAAAAGACTCTAGGGGCAAGTTTGGAAGAGTCTTAGGCACTATATGGGTTGATGGTGTAAACATTAACCAGGCTTTAGTAGATAACCATTTAGCCGTTTCTTATCATGGCCAGAATAAATCAGATGTTGAAGCGGAACACTTAATTAATCGTCAAAAATTAATAGATTTAAAGATTTTTAAACCAGAGGAAAAGCAATGAAATTTAAAATGCCATTAACTTACTATGAAACTATTAAGAAGATTAGACAGAAAATGAAAGGTGTTGAAGATAAAGAAGTAAGAACCAGAGATAGCGAAGGTAAGTTTGTGGGTGATGATCCATCTACTCCTGATGTCAATGAAGCTTACGAAACAATAGAAGTTAAAAAGAAATAATGCAAAAGGCTATTGTTGCGGCATTAGCCGTTTTTTTTGTTGGATCTATTTTATCTGATCAAACAGGGGATTGTACTACAGGGCAATATTGCGAACAGAACACCTTAACAACAACTAATCAGACTACTACTGCCAATACCAATACCAACACCAATAATAATACCAACACCAACACTTCAACGAACACTAACACTTCTAGCTCTAGTAATACCAACTCAAACAGTAATGTAAATTCAAACACTAACAATTCCACAAGTGTATCTAGTGCAACAAGTGTTTCAACAAACAACAATGTCAACACATCAACAGTTAGCTCAACAGTTAGCCAGAATGTAAATAATACTAATAACAGTACAAGTAATAATACATCGCAAAATAATAATACTAATACTTCAACTTCTGATTCCAACGTAGTCACAGACAATACTAATATAAATAAGAATGATAGCGTTTCAGATAATACCAACAGAAATATAAATAAAACTGATAGTACACAGACGATAAATCAAAATGTAACTAGCAAAGCACCGCCTGCAAGTGCAATAGCACCATCCATAATGTCTTATTCGCAAGATTTGTGTACTACAGGGGTAAGTGGTGCTTTTCAGGGTCAAGTGTTTGGGTTGTCAGGTGGTAAGACCATAGTGGATCATAATTGCGAGCGTTTAAAACTATCCACAATGCTTTACAACCAGGGAATGAAAGTAGCAAGTGTTGCTTTGCTTTGCCAAGATGCCAGGGTTTTTAAATCTATGTGGTCAGCAGGTACTTATTGCCCCTTTGAAGGACTAATAGGCAAAGAAGCAAAAAAAGCCTGGGAAAAGAATCCAGAACTAAGGCCTGATTTTGAAGAATATAAAATTGTATTAGCAAACGAAAATAAGAAGGCAATAAAAGAAAGAAAGAGACTACAGAAGATAGCTCAATACAAAAGATCAAGAGATAAAAAAATTGAAGATAAGAATAGATCTCTTTTTATAAAACAATGTAAAAAAGAAAGAACCGAAAAGGGATATAAAAAATCTAAAAATTTATGCCTTAAAGAATATGAAGCAACAACGTAAAAATGCTATAGCTGTATTTCTATCAAGCCTGGTTCTTTTGTTATCAGTTGAAGCAAACGCAACATATATCTATGAAGCTAACCAGGATCTTTATCAACTTCAAACTAATGCTAATGCTTATAATGGTGAACTAGCGTATGAAGTTTCAGATGATGGTGTTTCTCCAACCATAGATCTTTCTTTTACCTTTGATTATTACGGCGAAGCTTTTACACAAGCAAGGATGGCTACTAACGGATGTCTGCATTTTAAAACTAGCGGTGCATATTGTAGTGATTTTACACCTGATCCATTAGCCAATCAGTACACTTATACTTTGCTTCCTTTTTGGACAGACCTAATAAGAGATAGTGGTTCAAGAATGAAATCTTATGGTGATTCTAGCAAAATGATTTTTGGTTGGTATGACATGAGAGAGTTTAATCGAGCATCAGACAACAGCTTTGAAATTATTTTATGGGCTAATGATAGTTTTGAATTTAGATATGGTGCATTAGATATTATTAACCATGATGTAATAATAGGGGAGGTAGGAAGTGGATCTAAACAAGTTTATCAATATTTATTCCATGATGAATGCAACACAGGATCTACCAATGCTAGTAATTGTGTCAGCACAGATTGGAACAACACAGATAAGAATTCCAATCTAGAAAACGGAGGTTCTTTATATGGTGTAGGTACAGGAAACGCTATAGATTGTAGCAATCCTATAAACAATTCATCTTGTTCAGGTTATGCAGCAGCATATTTAACGCAAGAATGTAATATTACACAACTTTATAGTGTTGACTGCCCTACTTATTGGGAAGCTTATGATGACCAACAATGTGATGAAGATCCCCAATACTCCCCTGGTTGCCCTGGGTATAGGCAAGAAGCAAGCGTGGCCTATTTTATAGAAGAAGAATTTGATTATGGATTTCAAGACACAAACACAGCAGATTGTTTTTCCAATCCTAGTTTTTGTTTTGATAATAATTATTCTGTAGATGAAATTTATACAGAAACATTTGAGCAAGAAGATCCTGTTTACAATGGATGGATTGACGAAGAAGAGATGTGGCTAGATCCACAGCAAGATTTTCTACCTTCTTTGTTTGAAATTGCAGAACCTTTTAGCCCTAATAATGAAGATCTTATTTCTCATTTTGAGTTTGAAGAATTGATAGAGGATTTTCTATATGAAGAAGAAACATTTATTGAAACTTTTACCAACATCACTGATCTTGAAGAATGGTTTGAAGAAGAAACACAAGGCCAGGAAGAACATCAACAGGAAGAATTTGTTGAAATAGATGAACCAGAAGAAGAATTTATAGAAGAAATATTTGCAGAAGAAGTGGTGGAAGATATTTTTGAAGATATAGAAGAAAGAATAGCTGATGCTGTAATTGAAGAAAGAATAGAAAGAGAAGAATTGGAAGAAGCAAGAGAAGAAATAATAGAAGAAGAAATTGCACAAGAAAGAATAACAAATACTTCTACAGTTAGAATTTCTGCAATAGATGTAGTTTCCCAAACAATGAATGTTGCAAGAAATTCTAATTCTTCTTCTAATCAGTCTATAGGTTCAAATGGTTCAGGCAACGCTAGTGGTGGGTCTATGAGTACAAGCAGCTCTCCAAGTATTTCTGACCAGGTTTTATCTTCAAACGCACAAGCTCAGATGGTTCTTAATACAAATTCAAATACTTCTCAGAATAACGCTAATATAATTATTACACCAATAACAAGCCTGGATGGATCTCAAAGTGTTATGGCTGACGTACAAATTGAAATACAAGGCCAAATAGACACAGCTATGAGTAATGTAATGACTACAAGTGATTCTGATATAGTCGCTGAAAAAATAATAGCGCAAAATATACAAACTCAGCAAGAGCAAAACGAACAAGAACAATCTGAAACAGGGGAGTATTCAGACCAATCTACTTTAATTGCGTACTTGGGTTTTGTACCAGGATTTGATGCGTATAGAATTGCCACAGTTCCCAACAATGTTAGTTGGTATGAACCAACAACTATTTATGGATCTAATGTTATACAAGACAACACAGAAGCTTTTTATGCTATGGCATCAACTAGCATTAATAAATTATCAACAATGATTGAACAACAACCAAATTTATAGGAGAAAAAGAATGGAATGGTTTGAAAATAAAACAACACAACTAATAGCTTTAGTAGGGATAGTTGGAACATTAGCAGGCTTTGGGTACACAGGGGCTACTTATGTTAATAGGTTAGAAAATCTTGAATCACAGATTGGCGGTATAGGTGAAACAGAAAGTGAAATGCAGATGATTGAAGAACGATTTGCAAGCATTGAAACTTCTGTTGAATACATAAATAAATCTATTGATGGTTTAGTTATTCCAGACAATAGCGATTTAAAAGCAAGCGTTGCAACATTAACTAATGAAGTTGAAAGAATACAAATTGATTTAGATAACTTAGAAAAAAATAAAAATCCTTTACTTAATTAAAATGCAACGTATAAAATAACCTTATGAAAGCATTATTATCAGGAGTATTAAGCGCAGTAGCACCAGGACTAGGGGCGGCAATGAATAGCCCTTTAGGTGGTATGGCAATGGATATGGTTTCTCAGGTGATGGGATGCAACAACAATGAAAAAGATATTGAAAAAGCAATGCAGATAGCCACACCTGAGCAACTTACAGCATTAAAAAAAGCAAACAACGAGTTTGATATAAAAATGAAAGAATTGGATGTAGACATTTTTGCTTTAGAAACTGCTGACATACAAAACGCACGTTCTAGCTTTTCAAAAGATTGGACAGCAAGAATAATAGGAGTAGTAGTTGTTGGTGGGTTTATGGGTTATATATTTCTTGTTACCTTGCAACCGCCAGAGCAAAACAGTGAAGCTTTAATTAACCTGGTTCTTGGTTATCTTGGAGGTCTAGCTTCTGCAATCATTTCCTTTTACTTTGGCGCATCGCATTCAGAATGATCAAAGAACTTAAAGCACACTTAATAGAATTTGAAGGATTAAGGTTAAGGCCTTACAAATGTACTTCTGGCAAAACTACCATTGGGGTAGGTCGCAATTTGGAAGATATGGGAATCAGCGAAGATGAAGCCTGGATTCTTTTAGATAATGATATTAAAAATATTACCGAAGAGATCTATTCTGCCTTCCCCTGGTCTGATGATCTTCCTCCAAGAGCAAAGTTAGTATTAATGGATCTTGCTTTTAATATGGGAGTGCCTACTTTGAGCAGTTTTAAAAATATGCTTGAATGCCTAAAGGTAAAAGACTGGGAAGGTGCGTCTGAAAACTTGATTGATTCTAAATACGCATTACAAGTAGGAAGAAGGGCAATTTATAATGCTCACCTACTAGAGACAGCAGGGGAAGAATCAGAATTGCCCTTAAATATTAAAGCCTAAAATCTTTAGACATAGAAATAGAATACAAGCCGTCAGTTTGTCTATATCTAGTGCAACATCCTTTACCTAAAGTGTTATATACCCTTTGTCTTATTGCTTCTGATGTTTTGTAATCCAGATCTAGGATAGTATTTCCATCCAACATTAAATCAACAGCATCATGTATTGGTGTCTCTAATTTTTGGATAGGCTTTTTACTTGTCTTGTATTTCATTTTCATATTCCTTTATTGATAAAGTTTTAGATCTCTTGCTTGATGCTTCTTTTGCAGGAACAATTTTTTCAGGCTGTGCTTTTCTGTTAATCATGCCCCATTTAACAACAAAATCTTTTGATCCATCATCATTGCTTACATTAATTTTTCCTATCTCATAATCTCCCATTATTCTCATTAACTCAATCTGCGCGTCATCCTTAACAGATTGCCAAAGTTTTATGCTTTTCTGAGCAGATTGGAACAGGTCTATAGCGTCTATAGCGTCTGTGTCCAAGTCTAATGATTCTTTTTTAACAGATGGATTTGTTATAGATCCATCTACTAAAGATTCTATTGGATAGTAATTTTCAGATTTAACTCTTTGTGAAAATTCTACCGCAGCTCTTGTGATTGCACTTGTCCAATGTGGATCTACAGGATAGATAAAGATTCTCAGATCTGTAGATTGGTATAGAACAACTAAAATGCCATATTGTGCATTTTTAATTTCCATAAGAGTTTGCAACTGTATTACTCCCCTCCAACCTGGGGGATCTGTTTCACCAAAATTGTTGGTGCATTTGCATTCTAATATGGCTTCACCTTCTATAGTTATGCTTTTTGAATCAGTCATTACATAAATCCCTTTGGATGTATCTTCTTGAATAGTAATGCCATCTTTTGAATATGCCAGGCCATCTAAAGATCCTTCAAGATCTATTCTGGGATGTACTACTTTTTCTAATATATCCAATTGGCAATAATCAAGGTTTAGCCTTTTAACAGCTTCATGTAAAAGCGGTGTTTCTAAAACGTCACCTGAACGCATTATATTAGTCTGTTCGGTTCTAACATTTTCTCCGTTCTTAGCTCTAATACATTTGTCTAGTTGTTCATTTCTAGATCCATAAGGGCTTTCACCTAAAATTTGTGCCATTGTTGAAGCTGTTGGTTTTGAATCGTCTGTAAGTTTTCCAACCATATCTCTATCCTCCGTTTCTCATGTCCATAACTTCGTCTGGGGTTAGTGAAGTTATGAAGGGTTGTTTTCTGATCGTTGTTTGAATCCTTGTATAGCCGTCATAATCTCTTACAACAGTTATCATAGATGCCACAGGAATTGGTGTTTGTTTTTCTCCAATTAAGAAAGGTCTAATAGATCTCATAGTACAAATATTTTAAAAAGAATTAAAAATACCATTGTTGATAATAAGAAAAGTTCAATAAACTTAATATGCTTTTTAACAAGCCTGTTAATAATTATTAATTTATTTTCTTTAATGGGTTCTCCCCAATAATTCTGATATGGTAAATTTTTATGTATCGTTCTCTTTTTGTTTGGTCTTGCAAAATCGGTAACTTGGGAAGGTTTAATATAATTTTTAAACATTTTTTTATCCTTTTGATTATTAAATTGGTTCTGGATCTGATTCATTAGTTTTATTGTCTTTATACCTCCTAAACTCTTGCAGCCCATTGATCAGCCATAGCTTCTGCTAAGCCTTTATGAAACTTAGATCTAATCTTCCAACGCTCAGGACTAGGACTGGCATTATGTATGTCATGCCTAGCTGTCTCTTTCGTTAGGCTTCCAGTCTTAACTAAGGTAGGAAGGTTCTTCAACCAAAGGCCAGTTCTTTTGCTCACGTTATCTTCTGAGTCTATACATTCGGCAAACTCATAGGGTTGGACGTACTGCGTGGCTTTATCAGGAAACGGAGAAGAAGAAAACTGCTTGATCCATTTCTTAGCGTGTTTGTGCATTATAGGATTCTCAACCGCGATTCTTGGAACGTCAGCGTTCCAAAGATCAGCAAACAAAGAAGCACCTTGTACTAGTTCCTCTTGCATTTGCTCAAGCGTCTTGCCTTCTGGTGGTTTGCTTAACCATCTAACACCGCTATTGCACAACCTGGTGCAAGGTGGGTGGGCTACCATTAACATATCCCATTGCTCAGCTTGCAGAACGTAACGAACATCATCTTGAATATGTCTGTTAGTCTGATCATCTGATGGTAGAACATCACATGACCAGGCATCATGGCCGTTGTTTAAGAAAGCGTTTCTTACAGTACCGCTAGTTTCACAGGCTATTAAAATTTTCATTACTTTTCTCCAGTAAAGGGGTGGCTTCTTACTTGTTTGTATGTCATGTTATTCATATTTTCCCCTGTTTGTTTATTATTGACTAAGACGCTCTTGCGAGCGTTTCGGATATTAAATCCTCTTCAGTTAGTCTCCTAAATGCGACCAGCGCTCACTTCTTGTTTCTTTAAGAAATTTATCCCAATACTCTTTTTGCTTCTTTGCCTTAGCTACTAGACCTTTAAATTCATCTACGTCTATTTGCATGGATCTTAATAAATTAGTGTGACTTAAAACGTCTACATTTTCTGAAACAGATAAATGCGCTAATAAGTCTTTAGTTTTGTTGGTTGCTTTTGCCATGTTTTTTTTCCTCGTTTGTTTATTGAATGTTTCCATTTGTTATAAGAAGTATATACTTTTAGTTATACTTAGCAATACTTAATTATAAGTAATAAATTTTATAAATTATGGAAGAAAAACAAATGAGAAAATTACAACAGCTATATGTTGAAGATGATCTGTATATGGATGTCAAAGGTTTAGCTACCTTGAAAGAACAGAAAATTAAAACAGTAGTTAGCAATTTTTTAAAAGCAGGTTTTAAGACAGAAGGTTTTTTTGAGTTTTGCAAAAGCAAACACATTGAAAATATAAAAGAAAGAATGGAATATAAAGAACAGCCTTTAGGCTTTGATATATATTGTGAACTTAACCTGGATTATCTTAAAGATGAATATCATAAGTTTTTATTAGACTAAATTTGTAAGATTTTAAATTCAATTAAATAGGAGTGAATGAAATGACAGGAATTGATTTAGGAATAGGGGCAGACAGCCAAACAAAGTACATAGGTTGGAAAGCACAGAAAGAAATGTGGGAATACAATGAAGGTGAACCATCAATGGATGCCTTCTTATTTGACCACAACAGCATGAAATCTGGTTGGGGTAAACTCGGTAAGGGGATTTCTCCAGAATACGTTTGGGATGAAAAATTAGGTGTTAAAACACCAATACCAGGTTCAGACGAAGAATGGAAACGTGCTTTAAGCGTAGAATTGTATTTACCAGAAGAAGGTATGCACACTATGGCAACTGTAGGATGGGGAGCTAAACAAGGCCTTAATACTATTTTCCAAAAGATAATGTCCGAAGCATCAAACAATAAAGATCTTATTCCCTGCCTTAAATACACAGATGCTTTAGCAGGGGAAAGAACAAGTGTGCCACAATTTGAAATATTGAAATGGGTAACAAAGCCTGCTGATTGGGATGAAGCCCCTACACCTGCGCAAAAAGAAGAACCTAAAGAAGAACCTAAAGAAGAAGATGATCTTCCGTTTTAGGATCTACAATGGGAATCAAAGAATCAGCTAAAGAATATCACAATCTTGGGCTTAGCCTGGTGGCAATGGAGTCAGGTAGTAAAGCTCCAAAGAGCCGTAATTGGCAAGATAAAGGTGTGGACGTTGAGAAGCTTACAGACAGCCAGAACATAGGAGTAATACACAACCTGAGTTCTACCTGTAGCCTTGATATTGATGACAGAGAGGATGCTATAAAGGTATTTCAAGAGTATTTAGGGATAGATGCTGTAGAAATGAAAAACAACTATCCTTGTTGGCGCGGTAAAAGAGAAGGCATTAAATTCTTATTTAGAATGCCTGATATCAACAACATAGGTATAAAGAAACTTACCTATAAGAAAGGCACAGAAGTTGTAACTGTTTTTGAACTTAGAGGGTCTACAACAGGCACAGGAGTTCAAGACTTAATGCCGCCAAGCCTTCATCCTTCTGGAATTCCTTATGAGTGGGTCAATCCCCTGCCCCAAACTTTCAAGGAAATCCCCATACTCCCAGAGAGACTAAAAGAGCTTTGGGAGAATTGGGACACAGAAGAACCTGCCATGTTGCATTGCCTGGGTAAGTTTAAACCTGAAATTGTTAAGAGATCTTTACCAAGCAATGAAGATAGTATAGATATTATTGAACAATTTAATAAAACCTATTCTGTAACAGAGATATTAGAAAAGAATGGTTACACAAAGAAGGGATCTAATAGGTTTTTATCTCCGCATTCGTCTAGCAAGATACCAGGCATAGTATTATTAGATGATGGTTCTATATACAGCCATCATGGGGGAGATACTTTAGGCGATGGAAAAGCACATGATGCTTTTGACGTTGCCAGGATCTTAGAAGCAAATTCAGATTGGAAAACAGCCTTTAATAACGCACGTTCAGATCTGGGTATAGAACAGGTGATCTATAAGAAGCCTATTGATGTAAGAGCGTTTAAGTTCTTTCACGCAAGCGAAGCAATAGACAACGCTACACCGCCAAAATGGATTATCAAAAACGTATTAGAAGAAGATTCTCTTATAGGGATGTTTGGTTCTCCTAAGACAGGTAAATCATTTATTACTGTAGACATGGCTTGTGCTGTTGCTACAGGCAAAGAATGGCATGAGAAACGCACCAAGCAAGGCCTAGTGCTTTACTTGGCAGGTGAAGGCCACAGAGGATTATCAAGAAGGTTATTAGCCTGGGAGCAGGTCAACAAACAATCTTTGAAGGATAGCAAACTTCATTACTCAGAGCGTGGGGTTCAGATCTTAGATGATTTGGATGCTGAAATGATGAGAAATGAAGCTCTAGTATTGCAAGACACATATAAAGAAGCTCCTAAATTGGTTGTTATAGATACATTGGCCAGAAACTTTGGTGCAGGTAATGAAAACAGCACTGAGGATATGAATAGGTTTGTTGCAAATTGCGATAGATTTATAAGAGAAGAATTTAGATGCGGTGTGATTTTAGTACACCACACAGGGCATGGGGAAAACAGTAGAGGTCGAGGATCTAGCGTATTGCCTGCTGCTTTAGACGCAGAATACAAGGTTATTAAGAATGAAGATCCATCGGATAGGCTTAATTGGACTATAGATCTGGAACAAAGTCTTATTAAAGATGGGCGCGGTATGTCTCCTATGCGGTTTAGATTTCAAGAAACAGAGTTCCATCATCTATTAGATGAAGAAGGCACACCAACAACATCAGGAGCTTTAAAAACAGATCTTTATATTGCACCTAAGAAAGAAAAGAAATTGGGCGGTAATCAGCAATTAGTTTTAGATTCTTTACATAGTGTTTATGCCAGGAAGGTTAGAGAAGCAAGAAGCGCAGGAACAGATGTGCATGAAGTATTTGTGACGCAAAAAGAATTAAGGGATGAGAGTGGTATAGATATATATCATCCTAAAAACGCATTAATAAATGACCACAAAATGATGATTGAAGATAAAACAGGGGAATATACTCCTGTTGATAAGGAACTTTTCTAGCACAGTAATGAACACAGTAGACACAGTAGACACAGTAGAGAATCGAACATTTAGCACAGTAGGCACAGTACACACCTATAGGTGTACTGTGCTACTGAGTGTTTTGCGGTTATATGCTTACTGTGCAAAAAAGACATGAATAAACAAGAAACAGCAATGGATCTATTAGCACAGGTTGAGAAAAGAAAATCTGAAATAGAATTAAGATGGGGCAAAGATAGATTTCCTAATCTTATGGATTCAGATCTAAAAGTTAGGTATATGCAAATGGTAGATAAGTTTGCTAATGCAAAGGCCACAAGAAACTATTTAGTAATAAGAACAATAGCGGAGGGTATGTTAAGAGCTTACGATAAGTGCGAGGAGAACATAAGGTTAAGAGAGCATGAAGAACTAACATCAGATGTATGGGCTTACACTTATAAAGATAAGAAATTTATTTTAGTTAGAGATAAAGCTTTTTATGAAAAAGCAGTAGACATGGCAAAGAAAGATAACAGTACGCACAGCGTATGGTTTATAGATGAGCTAATGGATTTGATACCAGAAGGCTTACTTACATCAACAAACTTAATAAAAAACAATTTTCCAGGGGCTAAAGTAATATGAAATTTGATACTTTAATCACAAGAACATTGTTTACAATTAAGGAATGGGTATCAGTGTGGTTGTTCATAACAATAGCAGCCGTAGGTTTTTTCACAGTAGCAGTTCTTATGCCGTTTTACGCAATGCACAGAATGATAGAAGGTTACAAAGATCGTGGGTTATTTAATAATAAGGGGGAGACATGAGTATAGAAGAACTAATAGCATTGAAAGGTAAAGACTATGGAAAACCAGAGTATTTCTTTGGATCTTTAGCCGAGATGTGGACACAGATGTTAGGCAAACAAATCAGCACTACTGATGCAGTAGCCATGATGGTAGTGTTTAAAGCATTAAGAGCTGCCAACAATCCAGATTTGCGTGATTCATGGATTGATATACAAGGCTACGGAAAGATAGGGGAAGATCTATAAAAAATTTGTTTAACTTTTATAAATTCTAATTATGGGTAATAAAGAGTATAAAGAGATAGAGAAGGTGTTAAAAACAAGAATAGAACATGGGGATAGTATGCATGACATAGCAATGAGTTTAGACGTTGATAAAGCAACTGTATCTAGATGGGCTAAGAAATTTAATATTAAGACACGCAATAAGTTTCTAGAGGTGAAAAAATGAAGATAAATATAAAAACAAATCAAAAGGCTGTAATAAAATCACTTGGCAGAAGAAGTAAAAAGCACATTCCAAAAGCTACTAAATGGGCTTTAAATAATACGGCTAAATCATTAAGCAAAGCTTATTCAGCACAAATACAAAAGAAGTTAGACAATCCAATTCCTTTTACTATTAGAGGTTTCTTTATTGGCTTTGCAAAGCCAAGTAATCTTGAAGCATTTGTTCAAGTTAAAGATGATGTTGCAAAGTATTTAAAATGGCAGATAGAAGGTGGAGTATCTACACCGACTAAAAAATATGCAGTTCCAACTCCAAACAGAAAATTAAATCAATATGGCAACATACCTGGTAAATCAAAAGGACTTGTTAAAAATAAACAAGAAATAAGAAAAACTAAAACAGGATTTGGTGTATGGTCTATAGCTACAAAATCAAAGCCTGCAAAGCTTCTTATAGCTTTCAAAAGCTCAATCAATTACGCAAAGAAGTTTCCTTTCTTTTATATTGGTAAAAAATTTATAGCCAATGTATTACCTAAAGAGTTAAAAAAATCTTTTAAAAAGGAAATGAGGAGATGATGCCCAGAAAAAGTAGGTTCTTCCTAGCGGATATACTGCCCCAGGTTTCA
>TARA_R110002124_G_C8972630_1_pt1 | contig 13359 bp, 9 predicted proteins | sample TARA_R110002124 | Tara Oceans TARA_R110002124 (sample SAMEA4397445) | marine metagenome | biome: Polar Biome; feature: [SRF] surface water layer (ENVO:00010504); material: water (ENVO:00002006), including particulate matter (ENVO:01000060) such as... | depth 5 m | reverse complement strand
ATCGTTTGATGTTGTCTTGCATTAAGAGAGCGGTAGCCTTTTTTAAGATATCTTTCTCCCATTCAATTTTCTTAATTTGCGCTTCAAGCTCTTGAATTCGTTTTTGTTCGGGAGTGATGGCATTAGCTGATGGAGTAATACCTTCAAATTCTTGTCTTAGCTGAGTTACCCAACGTCTAATCGCTGTCGGGCCTACGCCGGTTGCATCACAAGCTTCTCGGATGGTGTAGCCTTGTTTAATCACAAGGTTAGCGGTATCTATTCTAAATTCTGTTGAGTAAGTTGGTTGAGTCTTCATTACTTTTTATACCATTTTATCTTAAGGCAAATTTACCTCATATCGGTGTACAGTTTCATTAAGCCACAATACATAGCTCCAAGGGCAATGTGAGTCGTAGATAAAATAAAGCTCAATGGTCATTAAATGAATTCTTGTTTGCGATCAGATGTGGTGATCCTAAATAGTTTATTACTATTATTCAATCATTGAATTTATGCGGATTCAGCTTGAAATGTATTATCGATTAATGTGATGTGCAGAATTGGACATGTATCTGTAATCGACTACTGCAAGCGATGGATTATGTGGCATAAACTAATCGAGTGTAATGGGCTTAGCACCAGCTCTGAAGTAGTCATCTCAACTTGTTAGCGACAATCAAGTTTTGATAAAGCGAAGCCGTTCTTTGAGATGAACGGCTTGCTGGCGGTAAAAGGGGGCAATTAAATGACTCTTTAATAACGGTCGTTATTAGAGCCATTAGTCGCTATCTATATATTGACTCATATCGGTGCGCTATTCATCGTTATACTTCGACTAGCACCACTTTAATTCCTAAGCGTCTAAGGCCTTCAAGATAGATGCTTGGTATATTTTGATCGGTTATCACTTTAGTTACTGCAGAAGGTTCTAAAATTTTGTGGAGACAGATCAAGTCAAATTTAGATGAGTCAGTTACCACAATTACCTCTGTGGCAACTTGACACATAATTCTATTGAGGATGGCTTCTGCTTCAAAATGAGTCGTAATGCCTCGTTCCATATGAAAACCATCAACACCTAAAAAAACTTTATCTACATGAAGATCTTTTAAGGTATTTTCAGCACAGTTGCCGAAAAACGACATATTTTTTCTTCTTAATGTCCCACCCAATAAAATGACATTGACGCCGTCGTTTGATGACAATTCATTGGCAACATTTAAGCCGTTGGTAACAATCGTTAGATTTTGTTTATTTTGTAAATGGGCTGCAACTTGAACCGTTGTCGAACCTGAATCGAGAATGATTGATTCACCTTCATTAATCATACTGGCAGCCATTTTACCAATACTCATCTTTTCTTCTGAGTAGAGTGTCTCTTTATGATCTATGTTGACTTCGGTATCAATGAGGATATTTTTTTTCAGCAGTGCTCCACCGTATGAGCGAGTTGCAATGCCTTGTTGCTCCAAAAAACGTAAATCTTTGCGGATAGTGACAGGGGATACTTGGTACTTGGATGTCAAATGTGAAACTTGTACACTTCCAAGGTCTTTTAACATTCTGATTATCTGTTCTCGCCTGTGGCTTGTATCCCGCATTTTTACCTTCATTTACGATTTCATGTCAAACAATGAAACATATATTATATAAAACGAAACGTTTGGCCACTAAAAAGTTTCGGTTTTATTGAGTAAAACAGAGGCCTATTTAAATTTAGTGGTTAGTTCGTAGACTAAAATTCTGAAACAAGTTTGTCGACAATGGCTTCTATATAGGCTTGTTGAGATTCTTTAAAGCCTAAATGTTTTATACGAACAGTGCCATCTTTGCCAATGATGTATGCCGTTGGCATGACTAAGACATTATACAAGCTTTGAATATCGTTGTTATACCCTTGAGCAACAGGGTATAGGACAGGATATTGGGTTAAAAATTGCTTAGCATCATTTACGTCTTGTTCGAGATTAATGGATATAATTTCAAACTTTTTATCGACATATTGTGCTTTTAACTTATTCAAAAAAGGGAAAGAACGGCGACATGGAATACACCATGACGCCCAAAAGTCTAGGTAGACGACTTTGCCTTTATAATCATCGAGCACGATTTTATTTGCGCCATCAAGCGCCGACAGCGAAAACTCTGGTGCCGTGTCATTGACCGCCAAAGGGGCGGCGGTACAACAAAAGGACCAGGCCGATAATAAAAGCAATATCAGTAATCTCATTGCGTTATTCACCCGTCATCGGTATGAGTTCTAGCAATAAGTAACCTTTAAAATTAGTCTCTAGCTTTGCTACAGGGCCAACTGCAGTGTCAAGTACTAGGTTATTAACATAGTCTTTAATTTGATATTTACCCTTTTGTAGACCTCGTAATTCAACCTCACCATTCCAGTCTTTGGCGTAAAATGCGTAATACATGCGATCGTCTTTTTGGATGGCGTGGGTTTCTGGTAAATCAAAACCGATATCATATAGTTCGCCTAAATATATCCCTTTAGGTAACATTTTGGTTTTGTATATATCAATCCACTTGGCCCATACTTTTTCTTTGTCTTCATTTAAGGCAAATTCTGCAGCCGCACCCGTTGATGAAGGCATAGTGAATTTGGTTCCTACTATTCCCCCAATACCGACTGATGATGCGAAGTCGTTGGCGTTATCACTTAACTCTACATGGTCACCGTAATAAGGTGATGAGTCACCCATTAAACCTTTTAGGGTTTTGCCTTTATGGCGAACTTGCCATGAAGATAAGGGATCTGAGCTCACTGTTTGGTTCATGTAAGGTAAGTTATGAAACGCGTAAGAGGTACCACAAGGGCAAATCTCAACTACTGCTTCTGGATTGATTTCTTGGGCAGTTTTAATGATTTCTTCCCAAAACTCGGCTAACTTTTCTACTGACTCTTCTGGGTATGCATGGTTATGTGCAGGGTTGTAACAGGGAGCAACACCATTTAAATGCTGGCCATCAATCTTTAAGCCTTCGTAGCCCCATTCACCGATCATTTTTCTGACTAATGCTTTGCTGTATTCAATGGTTCCTTTATATGCTGGGCATAAATAAAAGCTATTCCACCATGTGACATCTTGCACTGCGCCATTTTCATCGAGCAATAGCATATCGCTGTGATCATGCAGCAAGTCTGTTCCTGGGTCGACAGCCAGTGGTGCCCACCAAAGCTTAGCCTTTAAGCCTGACTGGTTGATTTTAGACACAAATACTTGCATGTCTTTGTCGCCATTAGGAAACTTTTTGCGATCAAGATACCAATCACCTTCTGCTGTTTGCCATCCGTCGTCTAATACTGCCCATTCTAAGCCCATCTCTTTGGCTTTTTCTAAGGTTCCGAGTACTTCATTAACATCGAAGTTGCGATCGTAGCCCCATGCACACCAAATAGGATCGTACGCTGAGTCTGGTATATCGGCCATTTTCAAGCCTTTATCAGCCATAACATTACGGTAATTTTTTAAGGTCGCGTAATAATCTTTGTGATGAACATTGACGAACGTTTGCACTGTCTTGAGGCTGTCACCAGTTTTAAGTTCGGTATTTTTTTCAAGCTCAATTTGTATCGTTGCAGCGGCTTGATCTTGGGGGTAATTGAGCGGCAATGACACTAATTTAGGGGATGTCTCAACATGTCCGACTGCAAGCCCGATATCTTTGCGCCATAGGTCAACAATGGCTGTACCTCCGCCATAGTCAGATGCATTCATTCCCATGTAGTTTTGTTGGCTGTATCCTTTGGTAATTGGTGTTACCCAGTCTCTACGATCTTCGTAGGATGCACCTTGATATGACCAATATGCTGGTTGACTGTCTGAGGTTGAATCTTCTGGTATCAGCGCATAATGGTTGTTAACCCACTTGGTGACTTTGATATTATCTGCACCTGTATTGGTGTAGCTAACCTCATAAAAGGCCATGGTAGGATAGCGTTGGTAGGTGCTTACGACGGTTGTTTTTGTTAGTCCTTCAGCGGATATACCACTTATTGCGACTTGGGTGCCTTGGCCTAGTTCGTTATTAATGTCGCTCGTTTTTTTATCTGTAAAGGTAAATTCTGTAATACGTTTGCCATCGTGAGTGACGACATATTCACTGGGTTGAAACTCGTCGAGCTTAGTTTGGCCGCCATGTATGTTTGCTGAAATACGGCTGTATAATTGTTTGTTGAATTCGATCGTAATCGCTGGTGATTCTACGCTGTAAACAATGTTATCTTCATCAGATGATGGATTGGATTGTTGCGCACAACTGGCTAAGAAGCCCGCACTCACAATACCCATAAATACTTTGTATAAGTGATTTTTGTTCATTTTATAAGCTCTTGAATTAGTATGCATATTAGGGTTATTTAACCGGCTCTATGTTGAAAAAGTGCTTAGTATTGGCAAAGTACAAGTTGTTAATTACCTCTTTAGGTAATGCTAAACCGATTATTTTGCCGTCAACCTCTGGTACTTCCATCGATAGATCCGTGTTTAAATATTTCCAATCTTCGAGCCATTTTTTATGAACTTCTTGTTTCAATTGGGCATCACTGGCTTCTGGTGAGTGAGTTAAATCAGTGGCGTATAAAATACGGTCTTGATAGCGAATAAAGAAATTGCGCACCTTTTCACGATCAAGGTTAGATTGATATTGGATTTGCCCCATTCTGGCTGCCATATCAACCACTGCTTTTGGGTAAGCATCTAAAAAGGCTGCTATTTGATCCACGCTCCATTCTAAACTGGCCAAATGCGCACCCATAAAATGCATATCTGGATGTTTGTCGAGCATGTTATTACGCACCTGCATTTGTTTTTCATAGCTTGGCATTTCTGGGTGCAGATACATGTGGTATTGAGGGTGAGCAGCAAAGTATTGCTTATCATTATTGACGGTCATTTTACTGACTGGCAACCAACAGTTTTTAGGCTCACCTTGGTGACCTATTAATGGGATATCAATTTGCTGTATATGGTTGAAGATAGGATCCAAAATAGGGCTGTCAATCATTACCAAGTTTTCTGCTTGGTCGCGATAGTCCATGCCAATATTTTTCCATACTTTTACCGCTATAGCACCTTCTTTGACGGCTTCGTCAATTCGTTCAATGACGTCGCCTTGCCATTGAGGTGTGTCAGAACCTTGCATGGAGAAAGTGGTGGCAAAGTAAAATACCTCTGGATAGGTTTTAGCAAATTTTTGAGCAATAGTGGCTTGTTTATCAATGTTTGGAAAATCAGGGTAGTCAACATTAACAGACAATAGTTTTATATTATCTTGCTGTGCTTGCTCAATAAATGCGGTCGATGCACTGTTTGCGTGGACGTGAGCATCAATTTTTTGAATCGTATAATAATCGTCCATTGTGTAATGTGAACTTGACGTTGCGCTGTAAACATCTGAGCACGCAGCCAATGCTAAGGTAAGTACTGAAATAGCGAATAATTGTGTTTTCAAATGACCCTCACTTTGTTCGATTTAATGGGTGCTAATTTAGCTGCTCTGTTTATTTTCTTCTGGTTCTATCGCCAATAAAATTGCGGCGATGACGGCGAGTGCTATGCCTAAAATTTTAAAGTCGCCAGGAACGATACCCAATAAAATAATGCTTAATACCGATGAAATAAGTGGCGCACCAGCGTTGGTTAGTGGCGATACCACCATTGCTTTGCCATAGCGAAAAGCATAAACCAGGCACAAGGCACCGATGGAGTTAAGTATTTGAACGCCAGCAATTGACGGTATAGAGCTAAAATCAAACTGACTTAGTGATTGAGCATCAGTCATAAAGTATGCGACTGGAATTAACAGTAACGCCGTGGCAGTCATGTAAAAAAAGATGCTTTCGGCGCTCATGTGATTGTTTGAAAACTTCATGAAATAAGCTTGTAATCCCCACGCGGCCATAACTGATAAGGCAAGTATGAACCACATTAAGCCGTGAACGTTTGAGCTATTGCCTTCTGAATATTCAAATAAGGGTAGGGTTATTAGCGCAAGAATAATGCCTGCGGTGCCTAACTTTCCGGTGCGTTCTTTGAGTAACAAAAAGGACAGTACAATAGTGATAAGTGGTGATAACGATACAATAGGGAATATGAGGTATGCAGGGCCAGTATCTACTGCATAAAACAATAACATTTGCCCACCAGAACCTAATAAACCTATGGTGCAGCCGAGTATTATTGAGCGTTTGTCAGTTTCTAGTTTCCAATTTATTAACTTTAAGGCCACTATGCATGGAATGATCATAGTGAATGCCCAAATAGCATAAATGATGGTTGATGGTATATCGCCGTTAGACAACATTGCCGTTAAGGCGCCCCAAAGTCCCCACATTAAGGTGACTGCAATTGCGTAAAATAGCCAAGGTTTTTTCATTGTTATATCTCTTTTTATGTTGGCGTTAATATTTTATCGGATAAGATAAAAAGGCTTATGCTCTCGCATAGGCCTTTATGGGGTATTGATTAACTTAGAAGGTAGCCCGCATCCCGAAATTAAATGTTCTGCCATACAATTGTATGTTGCCTGGCATGTCATCTCTTCCTTGGAAGGTCATATTTGACTCATTCAGTAAGTTTTGTCCCTCTAGGAACACTGTAAAGTTTTCTGTTATGTCATAGTTAACAGAGGCTGTTACGAAGTACTGTTCATCCATTGAGGTTTGGTAATCATCACCTAAAGGGCTGTAAGAATCCGTTACATAATCGCCTGAGTAATCTAACGCAATTTGAGAGCTGATTTTATCTTTTTCATAAATTAATGATAAAGAATAAGAATTATCAGAAACGCCAACAAGTGGACCAGCATCGACACCATCAACCTTGGTACTGGTATCTGTATATGCATAGCTTGCCGTTACACCAAATCCATTTTCAAAGAATTTCTGTAAACTTATTTCCGCTCCAAGTACTTCGGCTGTATCTCCGTTTATTGGTTGAGTTACTAAGAACGTTTCACCAGCAATAGAAACTTGGGTGGTATTAGAGGTGATAAATCCGTCTAGACTTTTCCAAAAAATAGCACCTGCCAAGACACCACCTGGTTCAAAGTACCATTCCAAAGACATATCTGCTTGGTCTGAGTAAACAGGCTCAATAGCTGGGTTACCACTAATATCCATGGTAAATAATCCTGACTGAGCATTATCGGTTGTCAATGGTGCTAATTGATCAAGTGTCGGTCTTGACAGTGATTGGGCTACCGCGCCTCTTAATAACAAATCATCAGAGAGGTAATATCCAACGTTCACAGCAGGTAATAGTTTTTGATAACTGCCGCTAGCTTCCTGACTTGCACTGTCGGAATAGCTAACGTCCCAAGATGGATTTGCCGAGTCGGGGTTAACTATTTCGATTGATTCTATTGAATTGTAAGCATATTTTGATGTGACCTCTGTGTCGATCCAACGTAAGCCAACATTGGCAAACCATTCATCACCTTCGAAATCTGCTTGAACATATATGGCAGTAGTATTTTCGGTTATGTCGTATGAGTTAACTGGATTATATATTGGGTTCCATAAACTAGATTCATTTTCACCAAACGTTCTAACGTTACCGAGATAATCAGTCAATGTTTGTCCGTCTGATGCGGCTAGACCTGCTGCATAATCTGGAATACTAAATATTGGGAATGAACGGGGGACGTTAGCTGAGTCGCCATCGAAAAAGTTATCATAAGGGAAAGCTCTTGTAACATCTGCGCCAACTTCACCAAAAGTTAATGGATAACCACAATAGTTACAGGCACCTAACTCATAGTTGTCATAAGCTTTATTGGTTTTGTCTCGTTGAGTATATGCTGCACCAAATTCAATTTTGGACATATATTCATAATCGAGTAATAACTCACCATCGAAACTATAACCGGTGACAGTATCTTCAATATCACTACCGTCACGTGCTGCCCAGTGTGGAGAAAAGTCATTATTGCCAAAGTCATCCGACGATCGGCCTTCAGTCCAATTTGCAACGTAATCAGGTAGGCCACCAGAATTTAATTCATAATGTCCTGTGTGTGCACCAGGCGAACCGGCCACAACATAGGTGTTTTTACCACCAGAATCACGTTCAGAGCTAGATTTATAAACATCACCTTTAAGTGTTAGGTTGTCGGTTGCGAAATACGTACCGTTAAGCCCAAATAAGCTGGTATCTACCGTTCTATGATCATCAAGTGTCACGAGCTCCATTGATACATCTGCGATATCCATGGCTGTAACAACATTTCCGTCAAGGACGATATTTGATAAACGGTCTTGGGCGGAGCTTTCATCGACCATATAAAAAGACTGTGAATAACCCGTCGCATCAGCTTCTAGTTTGGTTAACATCACATCGGCAACGAGTTCAAAACGGTCAGATAGTTTCCATTCGAATGAGGATGTTATACCTGTACGTTTGAATTCTGTTGAATACACACCTAATGCATATGAGCCAGGAATGACTAGATTGGTTTCATCGTCTGTAATCTCACCATCTTTATTGACATCATAAGATAGTTCATCATTCACACCGAAGGTAAAGTTGTCGTACATTTCATCTGTACGTTTTGTGCCTTCAGCATGTGTCACGCCAAAGATGAAACCCACTGTATCATCAGCAAAGGTATTGCTATAAATACCATTAAACTTCTTTCCAGTATCTTCAGAAAGATCATTGTAATCTGCCGTCGCAGATAAGAAACCATGTTGTCCTGGGTTATCAAAGGCTCGTGCAGACTTTAAGTCAACGGCACCACCAATACTGCCTTCAATATTTTTAGCTTGAACAGATTTCCAAACATTTGCACCGCTAATCATTTCTGAAGGTAATACATCAAAAGCAAAATTACGGCCGCCATCATCAGTGGCTAAAATACGGTTATTAAGTGTTACAACACTAAACTCGGGGCCGAGACCACGTATGTTTACATATTGTGCTTCACCACCCCGCGTTCTACTGACGGTTATACCAGCAATATGCGAAAGTGAATCAGCAACGTTATCATCTGGAAAGCGTCCAAGCTCTTCTGATGCAATTGAGTCGACTAGTGAGTGGGCTTCTTGTTTTATGTCGGACGATTTAGCTAAACTCCCCCTGACACCTGTAACACTTATGACTTCTATATTTGAGTCACCTTCTACATCTTCAGCTATAGCTTGCTGCTGACATGCGGTAACTATTGCTAGCGCCAATAGTGTTTTTTTAAAGCTAATCCTCGTGTTCATATTTTCACCTATTTGAATTTTTATATGTAATAAATATTGAATTGATTTTTTTGTTCCATTCTCACTGTCTAGCGAATTCATACTGTATAACATCGAAACATATGTCAATATAAAATGAAACGTAGTTACTAATATTTAACATTGAAGCTGGTTTTTGATTCGATTTTTGTATTATGAAGTAGTAATAAAAACAAAATGAAACCTAATTTGTTTACTTGTGGTTTCGTTTGTTTCATACTCCAAATTAGTTTGTTAACAAACCAGTTTGTTTTAACGCTTCATTAGGAGGTCAATTGAAAGTACTACTAGGTTTAATTCAGCAGCATAAGATGGGGGCTCAAAACGGTCTTTATTCAGTGTGTTCGTCTCATCCTTTAGTGTTAGAAGCTGCCATGAAGCATGCGCTTAGCAAAGGTGAGCATGTCATTATTGAGGCCACATCAAATCAGGTTAATCAGGATGGCGGTTATACAGGAAAAACGCCTGCTGACTTTTACGCTATGATTCATATGCTTGCGGGTGAGGTTGGCTTACCACTGGATAAGGTTATTTTGGGCGGTGATCACTTAGGCCCCAATTGTTGGCAAGAGTTGCCCGCAGAAGAGGCAATGGTCAAGTCGGATGAACTTATTGCCTGCTATGTAAGAGCTGGCTTTAGAAAAATTCATTTAGATTGCTCTATGTCGTGTGCGGATGATCCTGTTCCATTGGGTGATGCTATCGTCGCTGAACGCGCTGCGCGATTATGTGCAATTGCCGAGAAAACTTGGCATGAAGTGGGTGGTGAGGCACCTGTTTACGTGATTGGAACTGAAGTCCCAGTACCTGGCGGTGCCCAAGAAGGGTTAGATAGCCTTGAGGTGACATCCGTTGAGGCGGCAAGTGAAACTATTCAGGTGCATTATGATGCCTTTATGGGGAAAGGCTTAAAAAATGCTTGGCAACGTATTATCGGTTTGGTTGTGCAACCGGGGGTCGAGTTTGATCATCATAAAATCATCCCATTTCAACCTGCTAAGGCTCAAGCCCTAAGTCAGTATATTGAATCAAACAGACAAATGGTTTTTGAAGCACACTCCACTGATTACCAATCTACTGCGCATTTAAGTGCTTTGGTCGATGGGCATTTTGCTATTTTGAAAGTAGGGCCGTGGTTGACCTTTGCTTTACGCGAAGCCATTTGGGCGTTAGATGCGATAGAACAAGAATGGATTGCACCTGAGCTGCGATCGAATGTTAAAGCGATTCTGTTGCAGGCGATGAATGATAATCCTGTTTATTGGAAAAAGTACTATTCAACCGAGCCAAAACAACAAGCTTTAGATTGCCAATACAGCCTGAGCGATAGAATTCGTTATTACTGGCCTGTACCCGCAGTAGAAGCTGCGTTGAACATCCTAATTGATAATTTGAATCGTACTCCTCCACCTTTGACTTTACTCAGCCAGTATATGCCTGCACAGTATCAAGCTGTTATGGATAATACATTGAGTATGAATGTGCGTGAGTTAATTTTTCACAAAATCTCCCGAGTATTAGAGCAATACTCTATTGCATGTAATAAGACAGTTGAAGCTGTAAATAAGGATATATAAACCATGACATATTTGAACTATTCCTCGGACGTCTTAAAAGAAAAAGATGGCTACTGGACAGCAAAAGAGATCCAGCAACAGCCTATGTCTTGGAGATGCGCTTTAGCAAGCTTAGTTGAAAAGAAAACAGAAATTGATCGTTTTTTAGATCCAATTTTAGCTAAACCTAATCTACGCATCATTTTCACAGGGGCTGGAACATCTGCTTTTGTTGGTGAAAGTATTGCGCCTGCAATATCGGCAAAATTAGGTAAACGCGTTGAAGCTATTGCTACAACCGACTTAGTTTCAAATCCACATGATTACTTTCAAGTAGATGTACCAACATTATTGGTCTCTTTTGCTCGTTCAGGTAATAGCCCGGAAAGTGTTGCTTCTGTTGATTATGCAGATGCATCAATCAAAGAGTGCTATCAACTTGCCATTACCTGTAATGCCGAAGGTGAGTTATTTAAGCGCTGCACAGGTAAAAATAAACTGGCTTTGTTGATGCCTCCAGAAACTAATGACATGAGTTTTGCGATGACATCAAGTTTTAGTTCAATGATGCTCAGTGCGTTATATCTTTTTTATCCAGTAGCTGATTTTAAAGAACAGTTTCAAAAGAGTATTGTTGCCACTGAATCATTGATATCAACTCATCACCAGGCATTAAAAAATATCGCCAATAAAACATTTGAACGGGTTATTTATCTAGGCAGCGGGATTTTTAAAGGTTTAGCTCGCGAAGGGGCGTTAAAGCTGCTTGAACTTACCGACGGTGTGGCTGTATCAAGTTTTGATTCGCCGTTAGGCTTTCGTCATGGTCCTAAAGCGATTGTGAATGATAAGACTTTAGTGATGTTGTTTATCTCAAATCATCCCTTAACTAGAAAGTATGATATTGAGTTACTTAATGAACTTAAAGCTGATTCTGAAGTGGGTGAAATAGTGGTCATTAACGCTCAGGTTGGTGATGATTTATCTGCGTCAGATTGTTTGGCGTTACAGGGAATGGAAACTGTTGATGATGTCTTTTTACTTTTCCCATATATAGCGTGTGCGCAAATTTACGGTTTTGAGCATGCATTAGCCATAGGCAATACGCCAGATAATCCCAGCTCATCAGGTACGATTAACCGCGTAGTGCAGGGTGTTAACATACACACGTTGTAGGCACGTTGCACAACAGGGGATATATATTTTGTATTATTTAGGTGTTGATGGCGGCGGAACTAAAACCGCATTTGTACTGCTTGATCTGCAGCTTAATGTGCTTGCGACCCATGAAACCGGTACTTGTTATTATATCGAAGTGGGTATGGACGGTTCCAAAGTCATACTCGAAAGCGGGGTTCGAGCATTACTTAAAAAAGTAAATTCATCGGTAGAGGACATTACCTTTGCCTTCTTCGGGTTACCCGCTTTTGGTGAAGACAGCAAGCTATTAAGTGAGATGAAAGCCTTACCTTCAGGGTTTATGAGCCCCGAAAAATATCATTGCGACAATGATATGGTTAACGGTTGGGCAGCTGCATTTGGTGGAAATGATGGTATTAATATTGTCGCTGGTACAGGCTCGATTGCTTTTGGGGCAAGAGATAAGATAACCATGCGTTGTGGTGGCTGGGGAGAGATTTTTAGCGATGAAGGCTCTGCTTATTGGATTGGATGCAAGGGGCTACAATTATTCACTAAAATGAGTGATGGTCGTTGTGAAAAAGGGCCACTTTATCAGCTGTTAAAATCATATTTTGAGCTTGAACATGATTTGGATATTACCGCTATTGTATTAAGTGAATGGCAAGCTGAGCGCAGCAAAATAGCAAGTGTTTCAGTACTTGTCTGCGAAGCCGCTACTGTTGGTGATCAATATGCACAAGATATCTTTAATGAAGCAGCTGAAGAGCTGGCTTGTATTGTTGAGAGTGTGAGGCATTCGCTAGGCTATACCGAAAATGAATGTGTAGATGTATCCTATTCTGGTGGTGTATTTAGGGCGGGTGAACTCATCATGAAGCCTTTTATTAATGCCTTAGGTAGCTATTCGAACTACAGATTACATGCACCTTTATATAGCCCTGCTGTTGGCGCCGCAATGTATGCCGCAAAGCTTTATGGTATGCCATTAAAATAGTATGTTGTTTAGCTATATTGGTGAGTAAGTGCGGGAATAGAGTATGGCGTTGAGCGATTAGTTTTCATCTTTTATGTTGCCGCCTTAACGCTATTCATCAATGGCGTATCGATATTAATCAAAAGCCACTCATCTTGTAGTGGCTTTTGACTTTTTATTCTTATGTAATGTTTATCAATTTTATAGCACGGCAATACCATTAGTGGTTACTCTGCGGTTAAACGCTTCAAAAACTCAATAATGTCTAATCCTAATTGGTAATCGCTATAGTTGGCGTGAACCGCTGCAAAATGGCAATGAAATATTTAAGACGGTAAATATAACCATTTAGTCAAATAGTGAGGTTCTATTAAATGTCCTAGTAACCTTATTTGCTTAACTGTTATGCTTACTCTGTGTCCTTGTTTTTGAGAGTCCGATGGATAAATCTGCTTTTTTAGATG
>TARA_R110002124_G_scaffold21865_3_pt1 | contig 13367 bp, 11 predicted proteins | sample TARA_R110002124 | Tara Oceans TARA_R110002124 (sample SAMEA4397445) | marine metagenome | biome: Polar Biome; feature: [SRF] surface water layer (ENVO:00010504); material: water (ENVO:00002006), including particulate matter (ENVO:01000060) such as... | depth 5 m | reverse complement strand
CGCTATGACAAGGTGCTCGACCCGTTTGCCGTGCGCACAGGCGATATCGACAAGGTGCAATACGGCTCGGACGACACCAAGACCCACCGCAAGATCAAACATATTCTGGGCACCAAATATCACGACAAGGTGGGCCGTTTGCTGGTGTCGGAACTGTTTACGGTCGGTCAGGGCGGATGGTCGGGTTTTCCACCGCACAAACACGACACCGACCGCCTGCCCGATGAGACCCGTCATGATGAGACCTACAATTTCAGGTTCCGGCCTGATCACGGTTTCGGGCTGCAACTGGTGCAGCGCGAGGATGGCAAGGTGGGCGATGCCTATCACCTCGTCGAAAGCTCAACGATCACGCTTGAAAAGGGCTATCATCCCTGTGTCGCAGCGCCTGGCTATGAAATGTATTATTTCACCATATTGGGCGGCCTGTCGCAGCGGTCGCTGGTGCAGTACTTTCAGCCCGATCATGCCTATCAGATTGAAACCATTCCCGGCATCAAGGATATGATCGCGAAATTTAAATGACGATGGTCACATGACGGTAGCGACACTCAAGGATGTTCTGCAACCGGCGATGACCGGCGGCTATGCGGTGGCCGGTCTGGTGGTGTTGGGTTGGGAAGATGCCAAGGCCTATGTGGAAGCTGCGGAGGAAACTGGACTTCCGGTCATCCTGCAGGCCGGGCCAGGCTGCCGCGCCCATACACCGCTTCCGATACTGGGAAAAATGTTCCGCCATCTGGCAGAGCAGGCAACGGTGCCGGTGGTGTGCCATCTCGACCATGGCTACAAGCCGGAAGAATGTTTTGAAGCCATCGCCTGCGGCTTCACCTCCGTGATGTTCGATGGATCGAAATTGCCACTTTCAGAAAATATCGACCTGACAGCGGGAATTGTCGAAAAGGCCCGCTCTGCCGGCGTATCTGTCGAGGGAGAGGTTGGCTATGTCGGCTATGCTGATGGCCCTGCATCTGCCGGAACAACGCCGGATGAAGCCGCCCGGTTTGACCGGGACAGCGGCGCTGACGCGATGGCGATTTCCGTGGGCAATGTTCACCTCCAGACCGAGAAGAGCGATGGCATCGACTTTGCAGCTTTGCGGGCCATTGAAGCCGTCACCACGCTACCGCTGGTGCTGCATGGCGGCAGCGGCATCCCCGCTGCCATACGCCGAAAACTGGCGTCCAAGAGCCGGGTTTCAAAATTCAACATCGGCACAGAATTGCGCATGGCTTTTGGCCAGGCGCTGCGTAAATCCCTCGCTGCCAACCCGGACAGTTTTGATCGCGTCACCCTCCTCAGCCCGACAATTCCAGCCGTCAGATTAGTCGCAGCACAGGTTCTGACGAATATCGGGCCTGCTCGTTAGTGCGCTCTTGAAATCCTGAAGCCTTCTATTTCTTTGACCAGAGGCAGGTTTTCCCAGCGATCCTTGTCATGCAGGATAATCAGCTTGGAGAGATCGCCTTCGACCACATCATTGATGCGATCAATCGTCTTGAGCTGATCCCAAACGCTGCCAATAGCATTGTTCAGGGGCACATAGACGCCATCATGATTGTGCCCGGCTATGTTGGTCGAGGAATACACGCAGTCGCCAGATACAACTATTTCCCCACGCGCGCTTTGTAAAATTATGAACTGCTGGCCAATCGTGTGGCCCGGTCCAAAACGAGCGTGAACGCCAGGAAGCACATTATCCTTGTCGCCATCCAGCAATGTAACGCGGTGCTCAACCGACGCGTCGAAAATATTTCGCAGATCATCCGGATTGATGATGTCAGTCAGAAACCCGAACTGCGGCGGGAGTGCCATTGCCTCGTGCCAGGAGAGTAGCTCGGATTTTTGAATGAATATCCGCGCATTTGGAAATTTGTGCACCGAGCCTGCATGGTCGAAATGGGCATGACTGAGAAAAATTTCGGTAATGTCGTCCGGCTTCACATCAAGTTCTGCAAGTAAGTTCAGCGGGGAAATCCATTCAGGCACACCAAAGCGCTCGCTCATTTCCGCGCCGGTACCTTCACGCATAAACCCGGTATCAACGAGAATATTATGTGCACCATTTCGGGCGAACACAAAGGCAAAGGGCGTGTCCATAAGGCCTTCATCATGCGTGCCATTTACGAGGGCCGCGATGGGCTGATCTTTGGCGCGCGCGTATTCAAGGACATAGATTTCCCAATTGGCGTTGTTTGCAGGCATGGAGTTAATCCTTCTCTAGCTTTCCGCGATCAATCGGCCCAGGCTGGAGAGGCCAACGGCGATAATCAAAATCGTACCCTGGAAAATATATTGCGAAAATGTGGGTGCCCCGAAGATATTCAACCCGTTGAAACCAAATGCAATAATCAGCGCTCCAACGAATGTTCCAAATACATGGAACTCGCCATCACGCAAGGTTGCCGAGCCCAGGAAAACAGCGGCGAACGCTGTGAGCAAATAGCTATCGGCTGCGCTGGTCGTGCCGCTTCCCAACCGGGAAGCCAGCAAAATGCCTGTCATGGCGGCGCACATCCCTGAAATCACAAAGCCGAGCGTCTTTATTCTGGCAACATCAATGCCTGCCAAACGGGCTGCCGCAGGGTTTCCGCCAACAGCTTGTATTTCCTGACCGACAGACGTGTGTTCCACCAATGCCCAAAGCGTGCCCAGAACGATTACCATGATGATGATATTGTTAGGAATGCCGAACAACCAGCGCCCCAAAGAAAGTTGCAGGAAACTTTCAGGGACACCCGAAACAATGGGCACGCCGGACGTATAGGCAAATGCCAGACCGGTTAATATGGTTCCAACGCCCAGTGTCGCGATAACTGAGTTCACCTTCATGCGCGTTACAATGAAGCCGTTGACGAAACCGATAACCGCTCCAAGTGCGATCACGATGGCAATGGCGATTGGAATGGGGATCTTGTTTGAAACAATCAATCCTGTGACGAGCAAACCGTGCAGGCTCGCCGCAAAGCCAATGGACAGATCAAGTTCTCCGACTATGACCGCCATGGTCAAGCCACCGGCGATGATCATCGCCAGCGAAGCCTGATTGATAACATTGGTGAAGTTGCTCACAGAAGGGAACGCTCTGGGCGACAATATCGAAAATGCGATGATCATCGCGGCCAATCCCAAAATCGTGCCATAACGGGCGAACACTCCGAGTGCAATTCGAGCGCTAGGGGAAAGACGTCGTGGTGTATGAGAGTTCTGACTCATTTTGCAGCCCTGTTGTGTTCGGTATCTGTATAGCTGGCAGCAACAATCGCACTACGCGAAAGCGCCTTCCCCTGAAGTTCTTTTACAATGCGACCGTCTGCCATGACCAATACCCGATCGGACAGATCGGGCAATTCGTCCGGCTCCGATGAAATGACAATCACGGACATGCCATCTTTGGCGAGATCACGCACAAGTCGGTGGATTTCCGCACGCGCTCCAACATCGACCCCCCGTGTCGGTTCATCCAGGATCAAAACTTTCGGCTGCCGCAGGAGCCAACGGCCGAGGACGACCTTTTGTTGATTGCCGCCACTCAATTGCCCAACGGCCAGGTCGATACTTTGGGTCTTGATCGCGAGATCCCGTACGATTTTTTCAACACCCGCTTTGCGCTTGCCATAGTTGATGAACGGCAGGGACGGGCTGTATATGACACTTCCGAGATTGGATAACTGCGCGTTGAAGGCAACGCTTTTGCTCAGGACGAGTCCATCTGCACGGCGTTCCTCAGGTACAAGGCCAAAACCGGCTTTTACTGCTGCGGAGGGAGATTTCGGCGCGTATGTAGCACCGTTGAATGCCATGGTTCCGGAATCTGGCCGGTCTGCGCCATAGACCAGGCGCGCCAGTTCGCTGCGCCCGGAACCCACCAGACCGGCAACACCCAGCACCTCGCCTTCGTGGAGTTCAAATGATACCCCGTTGACCATCGGCGTCCGGGTAAGGCCGTCAACTTTCAGAATGACTTTGTCGTTGGCAAATGAAGCGATCTTGGGGCCAGCGCTTTCGACTGCGCCGCCAACGATACCCTCAACCAGGCGCTCGCGGGTAAGTGCGTCTTTGCTGATGTCAGCGACCGAATGACCATCACGAAAAATCGTCACCCTGTCACACAGCAATTCGATTTCGTCCAGACGATGAGACACATAGAGCACCGCTACACCGGATTTGGAAAGTTCCTGGACGATCTGGAACAGCTTTTCGGCCTCGCTGTTTGAGAGAGATGCCGTTGGTTCATCCATCACGATCAGCCGCGCTTTCTGCACAAGCGCGCGGCAAATATTTATCAACCAGTTTTCAGCTGTCGAAAGCCCTTTGACGCCTGCGTTCAGCGCGGCTGTGATCCCAACGCGGTCAGCGATCGGACGGACATCCCTTTCAATCGCGGTCCAATCAATAATTCCAAATCGGGTTTTCTTGGGAATGCCCAACATGATGTTTTCAAGAACCGTCATGCTGGGGATGAAAGCCAGTTCCTGATGAATGAAATTCATGCCCAATTCGGATGATGCGTGCGGGTTGCCCAGCGATTCAGCAGTCCCGTCGATCTCAATTGTTCCTGCGTCAGGCTGGACCAGGCCAGCCAAAATTTTGATAAAAGTGGATTTGCCCGCGCCATTGGCTCCGACAAGGCCATGCACTTCGCCAGAGGCGATATCAATGTCGACGCCTTGAAGCGCCTTGGCACCCCCGAAAGACTTGGCGATACTAACAGCACGAACCAAAGGGGGCGAAGTGCTCGCCCCCGATTCTGTTGATGTCACATGTGTGACGTCCATGCTCTGCAAGTTACTGACCCAGGGCGTCAGGGTGCGCTTCGATAAAGCTCTCTACAGTATCCTGAGTCACCAGAATTGCGGCAACCTCCTTGGCCACCGGCTTCCAATCGCTGCCAGCGGCAACTATTTCCGGTAGTAAACTAATCATGTCGAAGCCTTCGGAGTAGCTGTCCTGCCAGGCGGTACCGTTCATGTGGCCGTTGCGTATGTTCTCAATCGCCTGAGCGTTACCATTCACGCCATACACGCCCACATCCGTGCGTCCTTGAGCGCGCAATGAACCAATGGCACCGATGGCCGGATCATCCCAGCAGCCCCAAATTGCCAGATTTTCGTCACCGGCCGGATGTGAGGCAAGCCAGGCATTGGCATATTGCGCACCGTCTTCAAAGTAACCTGGAATGCGCACTTCATTGCGGGTGATGGTGATGCCGGGCATATCTGCAGTCATAGCATCAAGTAAAAGCTCACGATCACGGCAAACTTCACCTGTGCGATATGTCAGCGCAAGAATGCTGCCCTTGCCCTCCAAGTCGTCCAGCATCAATTTGATCGCAGGCTCCGCAACCGGAGCACCCGAACCGTTTGTTGCTGCAACCGTGGAGCCCAGGCCACCACCCCATGTCACAACAGGAACATCAGCATCGCCTGCGGCTGCAAGACCGGCACCAATGGAGCTGTATGGAAAGACCATATCAACAACTGCAACTGCGCCGCGCTGGACAAAATTCTGAATGGCCGCATTGGCCTGATCGGCGCTGCCGGCGGCATCGATAACGGACACCTGCCAACCTATTTCCTTGGCTGCGGCTTCTGCACCCTGAATATAGCGGGCATTATTTGCTTCATTAGCTGAAATTGAGACGATGCCGATAAGTTTGGCGTCTTGTGCGGAAACGATGCTGGTGGATAGTGCCAGGCTCAGGGCCAGCGCACTTAGCTTCAAGGCATTCATGACTTTCTCCCTATGGTTCGGTTGGTTGAATATAATATTCACTATTACGTTAGCTAACCGTTTTGCTAACATCGCGCAACCTCCCGCTTTATGCAAGCAAAATATTTGCATAATCGGCTGCAATAGGCCATATTCTACGAACCTTTTATAATCTAAACGATTAGCTGGAGTGGGCTGAATGGCCAATATCAAAGATGTTGCGAAGGAGGCTGGTGTTTCCACAGCAACAGTTTCTGCCGTGATAAATGACTCTAGTTTTGTTAGCCCTGCCCTGAGAAACAGAGTTCAGGCTGCGATTGACAAATTGGGATATGTCCCCTCGCAAGTCGCCCGAAATCTAAAGCGCGGCAGTTCCCAGTTGATTTCGCTGGTTGTGGCGGATCTGGCAAATCCGTTTTATGCACGGATAGTTTGCGCAGCGGAGGCAGCTGCAGCGGCATGGGGTTATTGTCTTGTGGTGTTCAACAGTGACGAGAAACCTGAAATCGAGAAACGCAACCTGTCGCGAATACGTGCGCTCTCGTGTGACGGGATGATTATGGTGCCGGTTGGTCTGTCCACCCAGTATACTGGCGCAGCAATGAAGGGCCTGCCACCAATTGTCATGTTCGGGCGGACCACCGAGCAGGACGCCTATGATACCGTCGTCCTGGATAACCTGGCGGCATCGCGCCAGGTGACGAGCTATTTGCTTGATATGGGACATAAGAAAATTGGCACCATCACAGGACCGATGCATCTGAGCACAGCGCAGGATCGCCACGCCGGCATGCTGGACTCCATGTCAGCGCGCGGCCTGGTCCCGGAAGCCAGCCATGTGCGCAGTGGAGCATTTCGCGAAGATACCGCGTATTCGGTGGCTCGGGATATGCTCTCTCAGCCCAATCCACCCAGTGCATTGTATGTCGCAAATGGGGTTATGGCGCTTGGAGTGATGCGTGCAGTTTCAGACCTGGGGCTAAAATGCCCTCAGGATATCTCTATTGCCTCAACCGATACTGTTCCAGGATTCGCTGGAATTCGTCCTAAACTCACACGCGCTGAACACCCGACAAACGATATGACCAACGAAGCAATGCGTTTGTTAATTGATCGCATCACCCGTGAGCCAAAAACGCAACCGCGCGAAGTGGTGTTTCAGGCAGCGTTGGTGCTGGGTGAAAGCTGCGCGCCGCCAAGCAACGAGTTTAATTGATGCGCGCTCATCGATTGTGCGAAGGCAGATAAAAGTGGAATTTTGGCTGAGGCATTAGTGTTCATGGTTAGGTTGGTGCTGGAGTAGGGAAAGTATTTGTCGACTTAGCAGGTTGCCGAAAAACGAATTCAATCCGTTGGAAAGTCTCTCTCCTGTATAGCGCTCTGTGAATTTCAAGCCAAATCGCTAATTTGCTAGGCCAGAAATGACAGTTTTGATCCGCATCTTATTGCTTTTTACCGCTTACCTACTTTTTCATCATCCTGTTAGACGTTCAGCCAAGTACATTCGCTGGGGTGAAGCGTTTTGAGTGTATTCGTATTCCGTCATACGCTTACGCGCTTTAAGTTTGCAATCGACCCTCCCTATCCGAAAGTCGTGTTGCGCAGTTCCGTGAATTTCTAGAAATTACCCAGATCGCGGATAACAACTAAAAACCAAAATACGCGTGGGATTTGTAACTGCCGCAGGCAGTTTTCGGGAAACGCTTAGAGGATAGCCAAAATGATTGATCTCAAATTGAACCGCCGTGGCCTCATGAAGGGCGCGGCAGCAGTTGGCGTAGGCCTGTCTGCGCCGCAATTTTTCATTCGCGGTGCGAACGCTTACACCAATGAACCAAGCGGCAGCACCGTCACACTCGGCTTCAACGTGCCGCAGACCGGCGCCTATGCCGATGAGGGTGCAGATGAATTGCGCGCCTATGAACTGGCTGTTGAGCATCTGAATGGCGGCGGCGATGGCGGCATGCTGAACACGTTCTCGTCCAAAGCTCTGGAAGGAAATGGTGTTCTCGGCAAGAAAGTTGCCTTTGTCACCGGTGATACCCAGACCAAATCCGATGCTGCACGGGCATCTGCCAAACGGATGATTGAAAAAGACGGTGCCGTGATGATTTCCGGTGGCTCATCTTCCGGTGTAGCGATTGCCGTGCAGGGACTTTGCCAGGATGCAGGCGTGATTTTCATGGCCGGCCTGACCCACTCCAATGATACAACCGGCAAAGACAAACGTGCCAACGGCTTCCGTCATTTCTTCAACACGGAAATGACCGGCGCAGCGCTTGCACCGGTGTTGAAGAACGCCTTCGGCTCGGACAGGACCGCTTATCACCTCACGGCTGATTATACCTGGGGCTGGAGCCAGGAAGGTTCCATTCAGAAATACACAGAAGAACTGGGCTGGAAAACAGCCGCCGCCGTGCGTACGCCGCTTGGTGCCGGTGACTTCTCGCAGTATCTCACACCGGTTCTCAATTCCGGTGCCGATGTGCTGATCCTGAACCATTACGGCAAGGACATGGTCAACTCCCTGACCCAGGCCGTACAATTCGGCCTGCGGGACAAGCAGGTCAACGGCAAGAATTTCGAAATCGTGGTGCCACTGTTCTCCCGCCTGATGGCGCAGGGTGCTGGCGATGCGATCAAAGGCATCTTCGGTTCGACCAACTGGAACTGGTCCTTGCAGGACGAAGGCTCGAAAGCCTTTGTCAAATCCTTCGGCCAGAAATACGGCTTCCCGCCAAGTCAGGCCGCTCACACCTGCTATTGTCAGACACTGCTCTATGCGGATGCGGCACAGCGTGCAGGCACCTTCATGCCAAGCGAGCTTGGCAAGGCTCTGGAAGGCTACACCTTCGATGGTCTTGGCAACGGCCCGACAGAATATCGCGCTTCCGATCACCAGTGCTTCAAGGATGTTCTGGTGGTGAGAGGTAAAGAAGAACCAGCCTCTCAGTACGATCTTCTCGAAGTCGTCGAAATCACTCCCCGTTCGCAGGTTGAATATCCACCTGAATTGCTCGGCGGAGAACTGGGCCCTTATAACAACGGCGCATAGAAGCTGGCCAACCCGCATCAGCCGCCCTTCGCCGGCGGCTGATGCAATACTGGATCGCTCACCTAACGGATATGTGAAGCCATGGACGCAATACTTCTGCAAATCCTGAACGGCCTCGACAAGGGCGCAGCCTATGCCCTGATCGCCCTCGGCCTGACCTTGATTTTCGGCACGCTCGGCGTGGTCAATTTTGCCCATGGTGCCCTGTTCATGCTGGGCGCATTTTGCGCTGTCGCGGTGAAGGCATTCTTGAGCCTTGAAAAAGTCACGCTCGATCCGACAAAGACGACGGCCTGGGGCAGTCCGCTGGAAATCAGGGTGCCCTACATTGAATCCTGGCTGGGAGATTTCGGCACCCTGCTGCTGGACTATTCCGTACCGATATCCATTTTGTTCGCGATCCCGTTCATGCTGCTTATTGGCATTGTCATGGAACGCGGATTGATCAAGCATTTTTACAGCCGCACCCATGCAGAACAGATATTGGTGACCTTCGGGCTGGCGATTGTGCTGCAGGAAATCGTCAGAAGCTTCTTTGGCGCCAATCCGATCCCTCAGCCGGCACCCGATATTGTTGCCGGGTCGGCGGATATCGGCCTGTGGCTGGGCTTTGAGCCAAGCACAATTGTCTATCCCTGGTGGCGCATGGTTTATCTCGCCTTTTCCGGCATTATCATTGCTGCTGTGTTTGCCTTTTTGCAATTCACGACATTCGGCATGGTGGTGCGTGCCGGTATGGCCGACCGGGAAACAGTTGGTCTGCTGGGGATTGATATCGACAAGAGATTTACCATTGTGTTCGGGCTTGCGGCTGTCGTCGCCGGCATAGCCGGGGTCATGTATACTCCCATTCTCAGCCCGGATTACAATATGGGCATGGACTTTCTGGTGCTCAGTTTTGTGGTGGTGGTCGTCGGCGGGATGGGCAGTCTGGGCGGTGCAGTGGCAGCGGGTTTTCTGCTTGGAATTCTGCAGAGCATTGCCTCGATGAATGAGATTAAAACCTTAATCCCAGGCATCGACCAAATTATCATCTACCTCGTTGCGGTCGTGGTATTGCTGATTCGTCCACGCGGCCTGATGGGTCGCAGAGGCGTGATGGAGAGCTAGAACATGATCAGCACCTTAAAACAACAGCGCAACGACTTGATCCTGCTCATCATCTTCAGCGCAGCCGTCCTTGCTGGTCCCATCATTCTGGAGCCGATCGGTGCGGGCTATCCCGATCTGTTGCAGAAATTCGCGATTTTCGGCATCTTTGCCATCGGCTTCAACATTCTGTTCGGTCTCACCGGCTATCTCTCATTCGGCCATGCAGCCTTTCTCGGTGTCGGCTCCTATACGGCGGTCTGGACCTTCAAACTGTTGAGCATGAATCCGATCCCCGCGCTGATCTTGGCGGTTGCCGCCGGCGGAGTGTTCTCACTGCTGATCGGCTGGGTTTCGCTGCGCCGGTCGGGTATCTATTTTTCAATTCTGACGCTCGCTTTTGCACAGATGAGTTACAATCTGGCCTATTCGGTGCTGACCCCGATTACTAATGGCGAGACTGGCCTGCAGCTCGCGCAGTCAGATCCCAGGGTCCTGGATGCCGCCTTCGGCCGGGACTATGGTGCGATGCTGCCAACGCCGGATCTGTTTGGCATCAATATGGGCGGTTATCCCGGATTTTATTTCTGCGGCGCTCTGCTGATTGTCTGCTTTTATATTTCCATCCGGATTTTCCGCTCCCCCTTCGGAATGATGCTGCGGGCCGTCAAATCCAACCAGAACCGCATGAATTATACCGGTCTCAACACACGGCCTTATGCGCTCGCCGCCTTCGTGATTTCCGGAATGTTTGCTGGTCTGGCCGGTGGGTTGCTGGCGGTCACCGATCCACTGGCAGGCGCGGAACGCATGCAGTGGACTGCTTCGGGTGAAATCGTGCTGATGACCATTCTGGGCGGCAGCGGCACGCTGCTTGGGCCGGTGATCGGTGCCGGCGTGATCAAATATTTTGAAAACATCTTTTCCGCCTTCAACGAATCCATCCTGCTGCAGGCCTTCAGTTTCCTGCCGCAAAGCCTGCAGCACGCCTCCGCCTGGATCGCGGGACTGTTTGTCGGTGACGGCTGGCATCTGACCCTGGGAGCGCTGTTCATGATCATCGTTATCTTCCTGCCGGGTGGACTGATGGAAGGGGCGCAACGCATCATCAATTTGTTCAAACGCGGTGCGGGAGGCGACAGGACTGACGAAGCTGCCGGTTCCGCACCGGCACCTGCAGAATAGGAACGCGCGGAATGAGTATTCTTTCAGTTCAGAATGTGAATAAGCGTTTCGGCGGGTTGAAAGCACTGGACAATGTCAATCTGGAGATCGAAGAGGGCACGGTTCACGCCATCATCGGACCCAACGGCGCCGGTAAATCCACATTACTGAACTGCTTCATCGGCCGGCTGGAGCCGGATACGGGCACGGTGATGTTTGCCGATCAATCCCTGCTTGGCATCAAACCTCATGAAATCAATCAGCTGGGTGTCAGCCGGGTGTTTCAGACTCCCGAAATCTTCGCTGATCTGTCATTGGTGGATAATGTCATGATCCCGGCATTCGCCAAACGCGATGGCGCTTTCAAGGTCAATTGGTGGCATGCAGTTAGTGATGAAAAGGACATTCGCAGCAAGGCGTTGGCAATGCTGTTTGATCTGGGACTGGAAGACAAAGCTCAGCAAACCGCAGGGCAGCTGTCACGCGGCGACAAGCGGCGTCTGGAACTGGCGATGTGCCTGGTGCAGGATCCCAGATTACTGCTGCTTGATGAGCCGACAGCGGGCATGGCTCGGGCCGATACCAACAACACGATCGATTTGCTGAAGTCGATCTCAAAACGCAACATTACGATGGTTGTGATCGAGCATGACATGCATGTGGTGTTTTCGCTGGCAGACAGAATTTCTGTGCTGGCCCAGGGCACAGTGATTGCCGAAGATGTGCCGCAGAAAATCAAGGGCAATGCGAAAGTTCAGGAAGCCTATCTGGGAGGCGCGCATCTATGAGTGTGACACCGATCGACAGCACTGCAACGCCAGGGGTTGCCCCCAGCAGATCTAAAGGCGGACAGCCGGCCTATTTTTCGGCGTGGAATCTGCACGCCTATTATGGCGAGAGCTATATCGTACAAGGTGTCAGCTTCGACATCCGCGAAGGCGAGATTGTCGCGCTGCTTGGCCGCAACGGGGCAGGCAAAACCTCAACCCTGCGCGCCATTGCCCGGGTTGCCAATCCCAGTTTGCGTCATGGCGAAATCTGGCTGGACCACAAGCCGCTGCATGAAATGAAAGCCTATCAGGCGGCACAGAACGGCATCGGACTGGTGCCTGAAGACCGCCGCATCATTCAGGGTCTGACGGTCGAGGAAAATCTCAAACTGTCGCAGATCGCGCCGCCGGTCGGCTGGTCGCTTGAGCGGATTTACGAGCTGTTTCCAAGACTGGCGGAACGCCGCAGCCAGGAGGGCACAACCATGTCCGGCGGGGAGCAGCAAATGCTCGCGCTGGCACGAATTCTGGCTCGTGATGTCAAATTGCTGCTGCTTGACGAACCGTATGAGGGTCTGGCCCCGGTGATCGTTCACGAGATCGAAAAGACACTGGAAGAAATCAAATCCCTCGGCATGACAACGATCATTGTCGAGCAGAATGCCATTGCCGCGCTGCATCTGGCGGACCGGGCGATTATTCTCGATATGGGTCAGGTTGTGTTTGACGGGTCGGCACAAGAAGTTCTGGACAATGCGGAACTGCGTCAGGAATATCTCGCGATCTGACCGATCGCACATGAGGAGCAGCGATCTGGCGATGCCGGAACCGCCTGATCCCGGCGAGCGCTGAGAAAATCTCCGCGAAATTTGCACCTATCGATGGTCTTGGCCGCGCTGTTTCGTCTATGCTGCCCGGCAGCGACGATGATTCACCAGGGACATGCGCATGCTTGATGATCTGATTGACCATAACCGCCGCTGGGCCGCCGAGCGCTGTCGCGAGGATCCTGAATATTTCAGCCGTCTGTCCGCTCTTCAGCGCCCGGATTTTCTGTGGATCGGCTGTTCCGACAGTCGCGTGCCGGCCAATGTCATCACCGGCCTGGAACCGGGCGAGGTATTCGTTCACCGCAATGTCGCCAATCTGGTGCACCGGGGTGACATGAACCTGTTGTCGGTGCTGGAATATGCGGTTGAAAACCTTGAGGTCAAGCGCATCATCATTTGCGGCCACTATGGCTGTGGTGGCGTCAAGGCGGCGATTGACGGGCAGAGACACGGTTTGATTGACCACTGGCTGCAGCCGGTTCGCGATGTGGCAACAACAGCCCATGAAGAACTGTCGGCAATTGCCAATGAAGATGACCGCTTCAACCGGCTGTGCGAGTTGTCAATTGAAACTCAGGTCGAGACGCTGTCCCGTACGCCCATCATGCAATCAGCGTGGCGCGAGGGCAAGGATATCGAGATCCATGGCTGGGTCTACGGGCTGAATGATGGTCTGTTGCGCGATCTTGACTGCACCTGCGGAGCGCAAGCGCCGCACAATGATCGCACTCATCCAGAGATTCTGCG
>TARA_R110002124_G_scaffold7342_12_pt1 | contig 13371 bp, 11 predicted proteins | sample TARA_R110002124 | Tara Oceans TARA_R110002124 (sample SAMEA4397445) | marine metagenome | biome: Polar Biome; feature: [SRF] surface water layer (ENVO:00010504); material: water (ENVO:00002006), including particulate matter (ENVO:01000060) such as... | depth 5 m | reverse complement strand
ATACAGCTCGATGTTGTAACTGCCGCGCGAAACAGCACCAGCGCGCGTGTGCAATCGGCGCTGGCTGAATACTCGGAGGAGGTCGCAGCAAAGGGGCCCGCTGCCGAGCGGCGGATTGCGCGTTTCGGCGGCGATGCGGAACAGGGAAAGAAGGTGTTTGATAACCGGGGCGACTGCCTGCGTTGCCACTCGGTGTACGGTCGCGGGGGTGTCGCCGGGCCCGATCTCACTGGCATCGCAGGCAGGCAGGACACCGACTACCTGTATCGCGCACTCGTCGACCCGGGCGCAGATATCGCGCGCGGCTTTGGCAATGTATCGCTGGAGTTCCAGGACGGCAGATCAATGGCCGGTATTATGGTGAATGAATCAGCCGATGTGATTCGACTGCAGCGCAGTAGCGGCCACGGAGAGCCCCAGGTCATTGACGTGCCGCTGGCGACGGTAAAAAGCAAGGACGGTCCCTACAGCGGAATGCCGGCGATGGGACTGGTGCTGTCGATGCATGATCTTCGTGATGTAATGGCCTACCTGCAAACGTTGAACTAGGTCGCGGCCGGCGCTTGTCTGAGCGCTGGTTGCAGCCACGGCTGCTGCAGGGCTTGTTATTTGTCATTGTTCTGGCTAGGGTTTCTGTCAATGAAAGTCATGATATGCATTCTCCTGTGTTTCTGGAGCCTCACCAGTGATGCTGCCAGGGTCAGCAAACCCCTCAGCGTTCACGATGAGCTGGATCTGGCCCGGCTGAGCAGCCCTCGGCAAACCTGGCAGTCCATGATCGATATCACCGACGCCTACAACCGCACTGTGCAGGCTGAGGGCTATACCAGGGAGAATGAGAGTACGCTCGATAATCTCGAGGAGCAGATGGAGCGTTTGTTCGACCTGCGAAATGTGCCCGAGTCGTTGCGGCGTACGGTGGCAGTGGAATCCTCGGTGTATCTGCGGGAGGTCGTCGCGCGCATGCCACCACTCGCGCCGGATGCACTGCCGGATCGTGAGCAGGCGTTCGCGCAAATGAGGGACAACTACCCACCGATCTGGCAGATTGATGAAAGCGATATTGTCGTTGCCTATATTCAGGAGGGGCCGTTTACCGGCAATTTTCAGTTCAGTGAACGGACGCTGGAGCTGGCTCAAGAGATGTATGTGAGTGTGTTGGAGTTGCCGTACGTCAATCCGGAAATAGACGGCTTTCACGATTCGTATTTTATGACCCCGGGGCCGATGATTCCGTCGGCATGGGTGCGCGGACTGCCGGGGTGGATGCACGGGCAGTACCTGGGCCAACAGATCTGGCAGTGGGTCTTGATGGGGGTGGGTTATCTCTTCCTGCTGTTGACTCTTTACGGTCTGCATCTGTTGATTCGATCCTTGTCCCGGTCGTGGACAGAAGCGTGGAAAAACAGATTCGGCTTGCTCGTGCCACTGGTGGCGCTGTTTCTCGCCGCCGAGCTGGAAACCTTTATCGCCGACGAAATCTTTATCACTGGCACGGTGATGCAATGGGTGCGACACCTGTCGGCGGCAATCTGGTTGATCGCCTTTATCGTCATCATCCAGGTGATTGCCAATCTTGTGATCGCCCGGGTAACGACGCGAATGAGTAGCAAAAAGGCCAGTGTCGACCTGCAATTGGCGCGCTTCGGTATCCGCATCGGTAGTATCCTGCTCGCTATCGTTGTGCTGATTCAGGGGCTGTCCAGAATGGGGGTGCCGCTGGCCACGGTATTGACCGGTGCCGGCGTGACCGGGCTGGCGATAGCGCTTGCAGCACAGGAATCGCTGCGCAATATTTTTGGCAGCATGATGCTGCTGCTCGACAAGCCCTTCCAGGTCGGGCAGCGCATCAATGTGCGTGGGCACGATGGCACAGTTGAGGAGATCGGTATCCGCTCGACAAAAATTCGCCTGAGCAACGGCCATGTGACCAGTATCCCCAACGACGACGTCGCCAAGGCCGATATAGAGAATATCGGTCAGCGACCATTCATTCGCAGGGTGATGGATGTCACGATTACTTACGATACACCGCTTGAAAAAATTGATGAGGCAGTCGCGATCATCAAGGACATCCTGTCGATACAAATGTTGGACGGGGAAGAGATCAACCGCTGTGTCAACAAGGCCGGATATGAGCCGCGAGTCGCCTTCAATGAGCTCAACAGCGATTCGCTCAATATCATGGTGATCTACTGGTATTTTCCACCGGTTTACTGGGACTACCTGGCGCACGCTACTTACGTCAACCGGGCGCTTATCAAGCGCTTCAATGAGGCCGGTATTGACTTTGCCTTCCCGACGCAAACGCTGCATCTGGCTGGCGATCCCGGGCTGATTGGGCCTCAGTCCCAGTAGGGCGTGTCAGTAATCTTGTCTGCCAGGTAGTCTACGAAAGCGCGTACTTTCGGCGACAGATGTCGTCGTTGGGGATACACAACGTAGATGGACACTTCCGGTTTCATATAGCTGTCCAGCACGGTGTGCAATCGCCCCTGCTGTATGTCACTGCCAACGACAAAGGTAGGCAACCGCGCCAGGCCGAGTCCGCCGAGTAATGCCTCGCGTATGGCCAGGCTGTTGTTCATCCTCACGCTGCCACTGACAGTGACCGAGACAGGTTCACCCTCCGGTGAAACGAAATGCCAGTCGCCCGCCGATGCCTGATAGCTGAACGAGAGAATATTGTGATCCACCAGATCGCCCGGTGCCAGCGGCCTGCTGTGTTGCTCGAAGTAAGAGGGTGAGCCTGCGATCACGTGCCGACACGGGGCAAGGCGCCTTGCTACCAGTGAGGAATCGGGCATATCCGCTATCCGGATCGATACATCAAAGCCCTCGTTGATGATGTCGATTTTGCGGTCATCCAGATTCATCTCGACATTGATATCGGGGTACTCTGCCAGGAAATCCGGAACCCACGGTGCGATGTGCAAGATTCCGAATGACATGGGAGAGTTGATGCGCAGCGTTCCGCTCGGTTTTAACTGCAGCCTGGAGACTTCCGCCTCGGCTTCCTCGATATCCTGCAGGCTGTGGCGACTGCGCTCGTAGAAAATCCTCCCGGCCTCGGTAAGACTCAATCTGCGCGTGGTGCGGTTCAGCAACCGCACGCCCAGCCTCTCCTCCAGACGTGTAATGTACTTACTGATCACAGAGCGGGACATGTCCAGCCGCTCTGCCGCGCGTGTAAAGCTTCCTTCCTCTACAACGCGCACGTAGACCGCAATATCTGTCAGGGAATCCACTGCCACTCCGCCGGGTCATCGTCGAGAGGGCCATAGTATTGTGCACACCTTGCCGGTTTTCAATGAAATCGTGTCGCGTCCCGGCACGCCTGCCGTGCATGCACAGTCATTGCTCGCTGCGCTTGAACAGCCCCAGCTGAAACTGGTGGCGAAACCCGAGCTGTTGATAGAGTCCACGTCCCTGCGCCGAGGCCTGCAGAACAAACAGCGACGGGCTCCAACTGCGGTTTGCCATACACAGTGCCCGCAGCATCATCGCGCGGGCAATACCCCGGCCGCGATACTCGGGGTCGACACCGACCTGGTGAACACCTGTCACTTGACCGGTGCGATAAAGCAACGCCGTCGCCACAGCTTTGCCGTGCCATATGCCCGACATCAGCCACACGTCGGGTCGGCTGGCGACTGCTGTGATCACGCGATCATTGATGCTGTATCCGAAGCAACGGCTGCACAGCGCAGACCAGCGCTGCGCGCCAGAGCTGTCGATGATGGTCTCTATCTCAAGGGTGGTTCTTGCCCGGGTATCAATACTGTTCGCGGGCACGGTCATTGCGCTCAGCTCCGACGTTGGCGCCAGGCCCAGGGTGTCCAGGCTGGCCAGCCAGGGCTGCGCGCTGGCGTGTTCGGTGTCCCAGACGACAAAGGTCGAATCCAGCGGAGCGCTGTCTACAGCATGCTGCCACGGCTGTAATCGTGCAGGTTGTGAGTCCGGTTGAAACCACACACGATTGGGCCAGGCTATCGAGCGGTTCAGCACAGCACCGCCCTGCAGCACGGTACTGGTAGCGCCAAACCGTTGCCAGAGCGCGGTCAGGTTGCCGATATTGGCCGCCCAGCCGGTGTCAGTCACGCACTTGAAATCGTTCATCGCTTATCCTCCATTCACCAGGTAGACCCCGGACAGCAATGCGCCGAGTCCCGCTAACCGCGATAGATCGAGGGGCGTCTGCGGCAGGCCGAACCAGCCGAAATGACTGACGATCATGGCGACCGTGATCTGGCTGCAGAGCGCCACCGACATCATCGGCCCTGCACCCATGCGGGGAATCAGGTAGTAAAACAGCCCGATGCTCGCCGCGCTCAGCACGCCACCCAGCCACAGCCAAGCAGGTACTGCCTGGTTGCTACTGGTCACGTGCACTGTCTGGCCGCTCGCGATCACCATCCCCAGAGTGGCAGCGGCGCTGACACTGAATACCGCCAGGCTGGCGCGCAGCGGGCTCTGAAGCAGCACAGCGAGTTGCGAATTCATGCCGGCTTGCACGGCGATCAATGCCCCGGCGACTGCGGCCAGCCCGATCAGCGATACCATGCTCAGTACTCCCTGAGCCAGTCGTGACGAGGTACGCGCACCCGTGGATAATGGGCTGTGCCATCCTCCGGGTGGCGATATCCTACGGCACAGATGACGGCCGCAGTGAGTCCCCGTTGTGACAGGCCCAGGACCTGATCGTAACCCTCTGCATCGAAACCGCTCATGGGGCAGCAATCAATACCGAGCAGCGCAGCGCTTGCCACCAGTGTGCCGAGTGCCAGGAAAGCCTGGTTGATGGCAGATGCCGCACGCTGTTCCGTCCTTAGCGCTGCCAGTGCGTCCCGGACCTGCGATGCGTAGGACGCAAGTTCATCGACATGCAGCCCCCGCGCCTCGGCGGCCAGCGCAACATAGCGATCGAGCAGCGATTCATCGATATCGCGGTAGGAGGCGAAGACCATCAGGTGTGAGCAGTCGGCGATTTTGTCCTGGCCATAGGAATGCGCGAGCAGTTGCCCCCTCAGTTCACTGGAGGACACGACCAGAAGTTCATACGGTTGCAGGCCATATGCCGATGGGCTCATGCGCACGGCTTCGGTCAGCGTATGGATGTCCTGTGCGGAGACCTGCTGCTGTGAAAATCGTCGCACGGCGTAGCGCCAGTGCATGGCTGCGCTGAGTGCGTCTGCAGCCATATTGTTCTGTTTGGCTGTGCTGTGGCTGATCTGGTGATTGATGTTTTGAGCAGTGCTGCAATTCATGTCATTTCTCCCGTGTTGTAGAACCTGGAAGACAATCTAGCTCTCCTGCTCGTTCGGATAATCGTGGCTGAATGAAATTTACTGTGCACAAATCTTTACGAATCCTGAGTAGCCACGACGGCGTTGCATCGCTTGATCTGCTAATGTGTCAGTCGGGAATTGCGGGACGATTCGGTGTTTTCAGGCGGGTGCCAGCGGCCGGTATTGAATGGAGATGATTGAGCCGGCTTTGTCAGGCCAGGTTTGGGGACGACAACCTAATCAACGTCAGGGCACAGCGGCGATCACCAGGAATGCGGCGAAGATGACCAGATGTAGTCCGCCCTGTAAGACCGTCGTGCGCCCTGTCGCGAGCGTGAGTGTGCAGATGAACAGCGACAGCACCAGCAGTACGATGTGCTCCGGCTCCAGGCCCAGTGCCAGCGGCATGCCGATAAGAAGTGATACAGCCGCCACTGCGGGAATCGTCATTCCAATACTCGCCAAAGCGGACCCCAGGGCCAGGTTGAGGCTGGTTTGGAGATTGTTGGCCCTTGCCGCGCGCAGTGCAGACAAGCCTTCCGGAAACAGGACTATGGTTGCGATGACCACCCCCACAAAAGCCGGGGGCAGGCCGGCGGTCAGTACGGCCAGTTCGATATTCGGCGTGAGGCTCTTGGCGAGGAAGATTACGCAGGCCAGGCCCAATGCCAGCAGTATCCCGCTGGCAAGGACCGCCAGGCCGGGCAGCGCGAGGTGCTGGTTGCCTGAGGTGTGGAGTTGGGTGTCGAGAAAATCTTCGCGATGTCTCATCGTCTGGACAAACAGGAACAGCCCGTATAGCACCAGTGACACGGTGCCGACAAAAAACAGCTGTGCAGGTGAGTACACTGGCCCGGCAACAGCCTGGGTAAAATTAGGCAGAATCAGTGCCAGTGTGGCGAGTGTGCCGATGACACCCAATGCTCCGGTGGCGCCGTGTATCTGGAAGCCCTGTTCGTGATAACGCAGTCCGCCGGACAGCAGGCACAAGCCCACTATCCCGTTGAGGACAATCATCACCGCGGCAAAAACAGTGTCTCGCGCAATTTCATTGGCACCTTCTGCTCCTGTCAGCAAAACGGAGACAATGAGGGCGACCTCAATCACGGTAACCGCCGCAGCGAGTACCAGGGAGCCAAACGGCTCTCCCAGATAATGTGCGATCACCTCCGCATGGTGGACTGAGGCAAACACGGTAGCGAGCAGTGTGACAAGGGCCAGCAGGTCAATCCAGATGCCGCCAAAGCCCGGCGTTAACATGAGTTTGGCGAGCAGCAACACTACAGCGCCAAGTGGTACGGCCCATGTCCAGATCGGTATTGGCAATGATTCGGTAGTCTGGCTTGTCATCGTGTTGTGTCACTCATTGATGCAGGATTGCTGGATTAAAAACGTTCGCGGGCAGCTCATTGCTGCCCGCAATTGCGAATAATACCCGTTGTTCCGCACAGTGTCGCGCTAACGTGATACTGCACAACGCCTTCCACTGTATGGTATTGTTGCCTTGAATTCCTGTTCAGTTAAGCGTCGGACTTCCGCAGAAACGGGTAATGCATCCACGCAACCGATTAAGGCCCTGACTTGAAATACATGGACGACAGCCCAGTAAAACGCGTCGTACAATCGGCGCAAACCACACCGATAGTAGCCTCCCAACGCAAATCGCCGGTTGGCTGCCCGCAAATTCAAATGCCGGGTCCAGCAGGATATGGCTTGTCGCGCCGATCATTTATCGGCGGGCTGTCCGCCGCTGTGGCGGGTGTGATCAGCGCAAGCGCCTGCCCAGCATTTGGTGTCGAAACCGGGACTCCCTCACGCCCGATGCTTTTCACCAATCTCAGGCTGTTCGATGGTGTAAACGGGAATGTGCGTGAGGGCGTCAACGTCCTGGTTGACCAGAATCGTATCTCCGCCCTGCCAGCTGTTGATCAAGCGGTGGACAATGCACAGTTGATCGACTGCGGTGGCAGATTGTTGATGCCCGGTCTCATCGACGCGCACTGGCACGCGATGTTCTGCGGAATTTCCGAGGCGCGCGCGATGAGATCCACTGTGGGTTATCTCTATCTGGTTGCAGCGCAGGAGGCAGAGCGCACGCTGATGCGTGGTTTTACCAGTGTGCGCGATGTCGGCGGTCCCAGCTTTGACCTGAAGCGTGCGATCGACGAAGGTATCGCCACAGGCCCGCGGATTTATCCCTCGGGCGCGATGATTTCGCAGACTTCCGGCCATGGCGATTTTCGTCTGCGCAGCGAAATTCCTCGCAGCAATGCCAGTGCCCTGAGTTACGCCGAGCAGATCGGAGCGGCTGCGATTGCCGATGGCAGCAGCGAGGTCCTGCGGCGGGTGCGGGAGCAACTGATGTTGGGTGCGTCGCAGATCAAGCTGATGGCCGGTGGCGGTGTGTCGTCTCCCTATGACCCACTCGATACCACACAGTACTCTGAAGAGGAACTGCGTGCCGCGGTGGGCGCGGCAGAGGATTGGGGCACCTATGTCATGGTGCATGTGTATACCCCGCGGGGCATACAAAGAGCTGTGCGCGCCGGTGCGAAGTCGATCGAGCACGGCCAGCTGGCGGATGAGGAGTCCGCACGCATGATGGCGGGAGAGGGTGTATGGTGGAGCCTGCAACCCTTCCTCGCTGACGACGATGCCAATTTCAAGGTGGACCCGGCTGCCAGGGCCAAGCAGTTGCAGGTCGCCGAGGGTACCAGAAGGGCTTACCACCTGGCCCGCGACCTCGGTATCAAGACCGCATGGGGTACGGATATCCTGTTTACGCCCAATAATTTACCCAGTCATGGTCGGCAACTGGCAAAACTGATTGAATTTTATCCATCTCTGGAGCTGCTACAGATCGCCACCGCAAGAAATGGAGAGCTGCTGGGCCTGTGCGGTGAACGCAACCCCTATGGCGCGCAGGTTGGTGTCATACAACCGGGCGCGCTGGCCGATTTGCTGGTTGTGGATGGTGATCCCACTGAAAACCTGGATTTTCTCGGTGAGCCGGATAAGAACCTGCAGCTCATCATGAAGGACGGCCAGATCTATAAAAACCGGTTGCCGGTTTCCTAGAGCGCTCGCCAATCGCCGTTCCACTATGTTGTGTGCTATCGCAACGGCGCTTCCCATGTGATCGAGTTTTCTGGCGGCTAGGGATAGAAGGGGAGCAGCCAAGCCACCAGTACTACGCTTGCTGCCATAACCAGAAGCGTTAACGGAAACCCGATGCGGAGAAAATCGACAAAGCGATAGTTGCCGGCAGTAGCGACCAGCTGATTGACGGGTGAGATCGGTGTCATGAATGCACTTGAGGCTGCCAGCGCAACAATCATCGCGAACGGATACATCGAGGCATTGAGGGTCTCAGCCACGGCCAGTGCGATAGGAATCATCAGCACTGCATTCGCGGTGCTGGCGATAAAAAGCCCGAGCAACACCGTGGCGGCATACAGGGTTGCGAGGATGACGTGTGGGCTGGCGCTGCCGACCAGTGCCACCAGCTCCCTGGCGGCGATGTCCACCCCTCCGGTGCGGTCCAGCGCAAGTGCGAAGGGCATCATGCCAACAATCATGACCAGGGTTTTCAGCTGGATCGACTGGTAGGCCTGCTCCAGGGTGATACAGCGGAACACCCCCATCATCAGGCAGCCGATCAACGCCGCGTGTACGTTCGGTACGATGTCTGCCGCCATCATGACAATCACGATGAACAAGGTCATCAGGGCATAGGGCGCGCGATTCGCCTCCGGTAGCACTTCATCGTATTCACGTGGCAGGTTGAGTACGATCAGATCGCGGGTGTCGCTGCGCATATGGGCAATGGTGTCCCATGAACCGGCGAGCAGCAGCGTGTCCCCCGCTTTCAGTTCCTCTGCTCTGACGCCGTGAGGCGGATGTGCGACGACGCCGCGTCGCAGGCCAACCACACTCAGTTTCTCATCCGTCAGGCTTTCCAGTTCTGCGGCAGAGCGGCCGGCGAAGCGGGACTCGCTGGTGATAATGGTTTCCACCAATCCTTCATTCTGGAAGCGATTGACAAACCAGCGGCCGGACTTTTCGAGCAGTTCCACACCGTATTCGCGGCACAGTGCCGCTACATCGGTACTCGTCGCGTCGTGGTCGTAATCAATCAGCAACCTGTCGCCTGCATGCAACTCGGTGGAGGGTTTGCGCGTCATCAGCGTGCGGGCGCGGCCGTGACCGCGCTCAATCAAAATAATTCTCGCCCCAATCTGATTGGGCAGATCGAGTTGCTCCAGGGTTTTACCGAGCAGTGGTGAGTTCGCCAGCACGCGAAGGCGAAACTCTCGTTGCGCAAGACCGTAATGGGCAATCCACTCCTCGATATCAGGCCGCTTCGGGCCCTGCTCTGCGGCAGCGCTGGATTGGCCGATCCAGCGCTGCGCCAACATCATATACAGTGTGCCGATAATCAGAATCGGTACGCCGAACGGCGTGAAGGAGAAGAAATCGAAGCCCTCATTGCCGAGGCGCACAAGCTCGTAGTTGACGATAAGGTTGGGGGAGGTGGCGACCAGTGTCATGGTGCCGCTGATAAGTGCGGCGTAGGCCACAGGCATCATCAAGTTGCTTGCGGGAATGCCGCGGCGGCTGGAAATACGCAGTATCACGGGAATAAAAATTGCCGCCACGCCTGTCGAACTCATCACCGAGCCCAGTATGGCAACCGTCAGCATTATGGTGACCAACAACCGGGTGGTCGATGCGCCGCCGTTTTTTATCAACCAGTCACCGAGGTTGCGAGCGACACCGGTGCGCGCCAGCGCGTCGCCGATCACAAACATCGCGGCAATCAATACAATATTGGGGTTGCCAAAGCCTGCCAGGGCTTCCTGTATAGTGATGACTCCTGTCAGCGGCAGCGCGACCAGCATCAGCATCGCCACGGCATCCACTCGCGGGCGATTGCAGGCAAACATGACCATGGCTGCCGACAGCAATAACAGCACGTACATCAGTTCATCAGACATGATGAGGCTCTAGCGGGCGAGATGGTGAGTAGGAGCATTCCACAGCGTGTGAGCACCGGCTCACGGTGGCCATGATAGATTACTCGTAACTTCCATGCCACCATTTGAACCCGAGGTCCAGCAGCTGGCGTTCCGAGACAGGGCATTCGATGGCGTTGATCAGCTGGTCCAGCGCCGGCTTTTCACAGAGCGGGCGCTTGTAGATAAGGCCGCTGGAGTTGCCGGCGTGAACAATAATCCGGCAGTAATCCTCGTCGCCGATCAGGCCGGGGTTGTACTCGTCGAAAAACACCCAGACGCTGTTGTCGACAAAGTAGCTGGGCCAGTGGCGGTCCGCCCGGTAGAAGTCGTCAACGTGGACGAAATCGCGTGGCTTCTTGAGCAAGGCTGCAGCCCTATTTGGCAACGCTCAACACGAGCGTGACGACCAGGTAGATGGTGAAGTACCAGACGGCAGTCATTACAACACCCACCGCGATGAATGTTCCCGCCTTGCCCGACTGAAAATCGCGTTTGCGGTTCCTGGAACTCTGCACGCCGTAGAAACAGGCCAGGATGCTGCCGACCACCTGTGTGATGGAAACGTGCCGCGTCGCGTCGTCGCTGTCGATTGAGGGTGGTTCGCTGTTGCCAGTCATGGTGTCGCCCTGTCAGTTTGCCAAAATCGGGGTCAGGGTACGTGAAAGTGAAAAAACAATACAGGATCAGAAATTGATCTGAAAACCATATCAGTTTAACGTCACATCCATGAAGCGCTATGAAAAACTGGCTGAGCAGATCGCGGAGATGATACGCAGCGGGCTGTTGGCACCCCGCGACAGAGTGCCCTCTGTCAGGCAGGCCAGTGCCCGCTTCGGTGTCAGTCCCTCCACTGTGTTCCAGGCCTACTACCTGCTTGAGAGTCGCGGCCTGGTGCGAGCGCGCGAGCGCTCCGGGTATTACGTCTGTGACAACGCGCAGCAGCAGTTGCCGCAGCTGACCCGCTCGAACCCGACAGTACAGTCGACAGAAGTGTCCATCAGCGACCTCGTGTTCTCGGTACTGGACACGGTGGGCGATTCCGGTATGGGCCTGCTGGGGGCGGCCTTTCCGGCGCCGGAGCTGTTCCCGCTGGAAAAGCTGGGCCAGTCGCTGGGCCGGTCCAATCGGATGCTGGCGCGCGATGCGGTGAATAAGAATCTCAGCCCCGGCAACGATGTACTGCGCCAGGCGATCGCCCGACGGTATATGAGTGCCGGGGTGCCGGTGGGAGCAGACGATATTATTGTCACCAATGGCGCGCTTGAAGGGCTGACACTGGCGCTGCAAACACTGACGCGGCCGGGTGATACCGTGGCTATAGAATCACCCGGGTTTTACGCGGCGCTGCAGCTGATCCAGATGCTGGACCTGCGCGCCATCGAGATTCCGATGAATCCCAACGAGGGAATGGATCTGGAGGTGCTGGAGGATGCGCTGGATAACAACGATATCCGCGCCTGCTGGAGTATGACCAGCTTCCAGAACCCGCTTGGTTCCAGCATGTCCCAACCGAGGAAGCAGGCGTTGGTTACACTGCTGGCCAGGTACAGTGTCCCGCTGATTGAAGACGACGTCTATGGCGAACTGTATTTCGGCGCGACGTACCCGCAGCCAGCGAAGCGCTTTGACGAGCGCGGACTGGTGGTGCACTGTGGTTCGTTTTCAAAATCGCTGGCACCGGGGTACCGCATCGGCTGGATAGTACCCGGACGTTATTTTGAAGCTGTGCGCCGCGCAAAGCTCACCACGTCGCTCTCGGCCTCGGTACCCGCGCAGCTGGCGATAGCAGACTACCTGCAGCGTGGGCACTACGACCGCCACCTGCGCAAACTGCGTATCCTGCTTGAGGATCAGCAGTCTGAAATGACAGCGGCGATAGCCGACAGCTTTCCTGCGGGGACCAGGGTCTCCCGTCCGCGAGGCGGCTATTTCCTGTGGGTCGAACTGCCGGGAGATATCGACACCCTGCGCCTGTACCGAAGGGCACTGCAGCGAGGCATCAATTTTGCTCCTGGGCCGATGTTCTCCGCCTCGGGAGAGTACCGCAACTGCATGCGCCTGAACTACGGTCTCGCGCCGCACTGTATCCGTCCTGCGATTGAAGCGCTCGCGCAGCTGCTGGAGACCAGCGCCGCAGACCCGGCGTCTCGCGGTGAGTGAGTCGCCGCTGCTCCTCCAGCTGACGCTACACTGTCTCCAGTTTGAGTACCTCTGCGGTTTCGGCGCGAACGCGGGCGGAAAGTGCCGCGTCTGTTTTCAGGTCCTGTCCGTAGGAGGGAATCATTTCCCGCAGTTTCGGCACCCAGTGACCGACCAGCTGTTCGTGGAAACAGTTCTCAAGCATGTGCACCATGATTGAGACTGCCGTCGAGGCACCGGGCGAGGCCCCCAGCAGCGCGACGATTGAGGAGTCGGCGGAGTGGACAATCTCGGTGCCGAACTCGAGCGTTCCGGTACGTGTCTTGTTCTTTTTGATGATTTGTACCCGTTGGCCGGCGACGGCCACTTCCCAGTCTTTCATATCCAGTTCGGGATAGAATTCGCGCAGCGATTGGAAGCGGTGCGATGTGCTCTGGAGCACCTGCCCGATCAGGTATTCCTCCAGCGGAAAATTGTCGCGCGCAACAGCCAGCAGCGGCAGTATGTTGTTCAACCGTACCGACTTGGGAAGGTCAAGCAGCGAACCGTGCTTGAGAAATCGCGTGGTGAAGCCGGCATAGGGCCCGAACAGCAACCAGCGCTTGTTGTCGATAATGCGGGTATCGAGGTGGGGCACCGACATCGGCGGCGAGCCAGTGGCAGCCATGCCATACACTTTCGCATTGTGGCGATCGGCAACTGCCGGGTTGCCGCAGCGCAGCCAGATGCCGCTCACCGGGAAGCCGCCATAACCTTTTGCCTCCGGAATTCCGGATTTTTGCAGCAGCGAGAGTGCGGCGCCGCCAGCGCCCAGGAACACATACCTGGCATTTACCGTGCGCTGTGAGCCGGTCGATTCGTCCTTGATCTCAAGGCGCCAGCCCCGGTCCGGGCGCCGCTGCAAATCGACTACCTTGTGGGAAAAC